>Ga0222713_10003510_pt1 | contig 16252 bp, 9 predicted proteins | sample C33_649DmetaG_FD_165061 | JGI IMG/M metagenome (GOLD analysis project Ga0222713, IMG submission 165061) | Estuarine water microbial communities from San Francisco Bay, California, United States - C33_649D | ecosystem: Environmental > Aquatic > Marine > Unclassified | place: USA: California...
GACCGAGTGACCGACCGAGTGACCGACCGAGTGACCGACCGACCACCCCCCCCCCATAACGACACCCCCTGAGTCTTTTCTCAGCGAGCCCACGTCACGCGATCGTCCTCCACGACCGTTCGTCGAAACGTCCATCGCGCGCGCGACGTCACGTCGAATCGCATCGCGTTTGCGCGTCGTTTGCCATTCGCGTTCGCGCGCGCCACGCGCGCGATGGACGCGAAAGCGACGAAAGAAAACGACGGGTTCGGCGAACGCACGAACGCGAACGCGCGCGATGGGGAGAATACAGTCACGAGCGAGGGCGAGGGCGACGCGCGACGCGACGCGCGAGCGCCGCGACGCGCGAGCGACGAAAGAGGCGACGCGAATGATGCCCTCGCGAACGGGCGTCGAGGGGGAAGGGACGATGGCGCACGACCGAGGGAAAGGGACGATGGCGCACGACCGAGGGAAAGCGCACGGACGGGGAAGACGGTGTTTCAATTCTCGGCGATTCCGCCAAAGAGTCCGACGACGAGCGGGAGGAGAGGAGGCGCGCGGAGGGAGCGACCGCGGGCGATGAGCGAATTGAACGAGCGATTTGTCATTGGAGAACGTGTAGGAGTGCGGGATGACGACACGGCGCCGATGGATGTCGTGGTTGAGACGGAAACGGCGTCGCCCGAGGCGACCGGAGGGACGGCGTCGCCCGAGCCGATGGCGGCGGAGACGCCCGCGACGCCGGCTTCGAGCGCGAGCTCGACGATTTTCGAAGATATTATGCCGTCGCGTTTGAATTTTAACATCGGACAGGGAGGTAAGTCCGTGAGCGGAGGATCGAAGAAGTCGGCGGCGTTTACGAGACGAGCGAGCGTGCGTTTAGAGGTGGACGCGCCGACGCCGATTGTGCTGGACACTCCTGATTCCACGGTGAACGACGCGAATGGCTCGTTCGGGCGATCGCCGCCAATTTCTCCCGTGCATGAAGTTCCAACGCCGAAGCAGTTCACGTTCAACGCGCCACCACCTGAACCGCGGAAATCACCCGTGAAAGCCGCGCCTCGGGACATCGAAGTGCAGTTGGGTCAGTTTAGTATCGGTCTCGAGTCGCGGACGACCCCAAAGATAAGAAAGAGCTTCAATATGCAAAAACGTGCTGGAATTAAGACCGATAAGAAAGCGTCGGTGGCTGTAGAGAGTCAAAGATCAGCGATTTTTGACATACCTGACATGAAGCAGTTGTCGCTGGAAGTCCCCTCATCATCAAAGAAAACAGCATCGCTTGAGGATCCATCATCGCTCAAGCAGCGCGGAAACACATTATTTCGCGAAGGACGCTACGCAGAAGCAGAGGAACTTTACGGTCGAGCAATCATGCAGATCGCTGCGTTGGCGCAAACTAAAGTTGCACGCCAAAGTCCGCTCGGGGTAGAAATAGATCCGTTTCTCGGTCGGGATGCGGCAGTTTTACTTACGAATCGAGCAGCTGCTCGTATGATGATTGATTGCAGAGACACCGTAACTTACGGTGAGAACATGCTCAGGGCATTGACGGATTGCGAGCACGCCATGCGAGCCGACGCCTCCTACGCGCGCGCGCGCACTCGAGCTTCGGCTTGCCACATGAAAATGGCGAAATTCCAGAGCGCGCTCGACATACTCGAATCGAAGCCGGCGAAAGGCGACGTAGACGTCGAGCGTGCCTTGATTGACGCGAAAGCATGCATTGAGCACTGGAGTATTTTGCAGTCAGCATTTTCAAAACTTCGTGCGTGTACAACGCTTGGAATGCCCCGATTATACGAGGATGCTCGCGCGAGGGATCTTGATGCACACCTCAAGCAGTTGGTGCAGAGCTTGAGCACGCTTTCGAGATTGGTACCGACGATGGGATTCGTCAAGGACGTGGGCGAGATGTTCGTCGAAGCCAAAGCGTGGGTGATGGTTGCGTGCGGGGCGTACCTCGAGGCAGATGATTTTGTTCGTGAAATCGTCGCCGCGTCGTCGCAACTTTGGCCGGCCGATCGAGCGCCACCGCCTTGGCTCGACAAGGTAAAATTTATAGCAACATTCGGACGTGGCGACGCCGAGGGGGCGTGCAAGACCGCAAAATCTCTACCTAGTGATTCTATCGACGCCGATTTCCGCGCATGGATTGACATGGCTGAGACCATGGTGCAGAACAAAGAGGAAGGCAACAGACTTTTCAACGCCAAACAATATGCTGATGCAGTCACGGCGTATACCAAAGCGTTTGATGCTGCGACGAGCCCAGTTGGCTCTGCTTATGCCTCGACGATTCTCGGGAATCGCGCGGCGGCGAGTCAAGGGCTGAGCGAGATGCTGGACTCCCTCGCCGACGCTGGACGAGCGTTGGCGTTTAACCCCTGGAATGTCAAAGCGCTGAGTCGTCGATCAACGATTTATGAGCTCCTTCGCTGCTGGGATGACGCCGTGCAAGACATGCAGACGTATATAGAAATGGCTAAAGACGAAAAGTACGCGGTTTTCGCGTCAATCGAGGAGCGCAAGAACGCCGTAGCGACAGCGATGGAACGGCTTCGCGGCCTCGAAGCGAAAGCCCGTTTGCCGAATCGCCCACAGATTGACGCGTACGAAGTTCTCGGGCTCGGTGCTTTGAAATCAAAGGCCACGGATGCGGATATCAAGAAGGCGTATCGCGCGTTGGCGTTGAAGTACCACCCTGACAAGGCGAATCGCAAGATGCCCGCGTGGGCGCCAGCGACGGCGCTTCACGACGACGCCGATCGGCTCTTCAAGCTCTTGGGCGAGATGAATGCACAGCTCAGCGATGCAGCTCTACGACGCGTGTACGACGAAACTGAGCGTCTGCGCGAATTCCAGCGCTCGTCGCCTGCGTTCGCTCGCTCGAACGCTTGGTCCGCGAACGACTTTCAATACGGCCCCGAAAACTTCAGTCCGTACACCTCACCGCGCCGAGCGGCGAGGCGACCGCAATATACAAAGGCTTCCGCAACGAACAATTACTACTGGAGCTTTTAGACTTAGCTAGGATGACCGCTTAGGGCATCGCCGTTGCAACGCGTCGCCGCCGACGCTTCGCTCCCGTTAACCGCCGCCGAGGCGACCCACACTACTCCGCGCGCCAAACCTCGCGATCGATCGCGTGGCGCGCGCGCGCGCGCCTCGTTTCCCTCATCCGCGCGCGCGCGTCTTTTGACGCCTTCATCGCCTTTGGAACGCGATGAGCACGTCCAAGTATTCAGGCATCGCCGTCGCCGCCGCGAACCGCGCCGCGCTCGCGCGTCAAGACGCCGCTCAAGCGCGCTCGACGACGTCTGCCCCAATCGACGCCAAAGCCGAGGCATTACTCGCGCATTTACGAGCGACGATGACGACTGAGGCGATGTTGAAAGCGCACGTCTCGCGCTCGCGAACGGCGAACGCCGCGAGCTCGAGCGCGAACGCCGCGAGCGCGAGCGCGAACGCCGCGAGCGCGATGAAAACCAACGCGAGGAAACGCGAGAGCGCAGTCGCGCTCGACACCGCGCTCGCGAACGAGCGCGAGCGCGCCGAAGCGTCCGCGTCGTCGCGCGCGAATGCGAGCGCGACGAAGACGTATTTAAGCCGAGCCGCGCGAAAGCGCGCCAAGCGCGCGAGAGCGTCGTCGTCGACCGATCCCGATCGCCCCTTCCCTCAGCGCGCGAACGCTCGTACGTAGCCACGCGCGATGGCATTCGCGCGTTGTACTCATGTTTCCCGTACGTCATCGCTCGTCGTTGAAACGCGTCGAGACGCGCGCGCCTCCGTTCGCGCGACGCGAGCGCGAAAGGCCTCATTCATCACCCCGCTCGCTCTCGTCATGGCGGACATCTCCGCCGCGTTGGCGAATAAGAAAGAACGATTCGATGCGTGGCTCAAAGCGCAGAGCGCACCGGTGCGTGCGGGACGTTGGACGTCGCGTCGAGCTCGAGACCACGCGATCGATGCGCGATCGCGATTGAAAGGCGGCGCGATCGCATGTCGCGTAGAATCGACCTCTTGAGCGACGAATTCTCGACGTCGATCGGCGAATGATCGCGCGTGCGCGCGATGACTGACGTTTCCTCGCGCGCGTCGTCGATGGTGGGCGCAGGTGGAGGTTGGGATCGTCGCCGCCGGGGGGGCGTTGCAAGGGTCGGTGCTCGGGTACGGTTTAGGCGTGATGAATAAGTCGCTCGAGGCGCAAACGGCGGCGATGCCAGGGAAACCGCCGATGGCGGCACAAGGATCGTTCAGTGGACCACCAAAAGTATTGGCGCTGAATTTGGCGGTGTTCTCCGCGGTGCAAGGAGGATTGACGCTGGCGATTAAAAAGTATCGCGGCGGCGTGGAAGATATTCAAGGGAGCATGATGGCGATGTTCGGCGCGGGTTCAGCGCTGAGCCTGGTAGGCGCCGCCACGGGATCTAAGACTGGCGCCATGGGAGGTGAAGCACCCACCGGGGCGGTGGGCATAGCGACGGATGCGGTTCGAACTGGAGCGCTGTTCTCGTTGATGAACGGCGCGTTTATGAAGATTGGGCAGATGTTTTCTGGGAAAGATTCGACGACGGATATGTACTACGCACACGGAACGAACATGCTCGCCGCGCTCGGACTTGAAAAGTACGAAAAGAACTTCAAAAAGGGTCTGTTGACCGATGACTGCCTGTTATTATTGAATGACAGCGCGCTTCAAGAAGTGCGCATTCCTCCGGGACCGCGACTGAAAATCCTAAACTACGTCAACGCCACACGAGCGCAAATGTCACAAATGTCGCAGCAACCGATGTCGCTCGCGATTCCCGCGCAGGATAAACCGAGAAATTAAACGTCGCCCATTACTGCGATAATGATTAGACTCCTAGTTGTCAATATTCGAAGTACTAAAAGTTCAAAATGCGAATGCGCGAGGGTGCAACATTTGAATCGTTCGTTCGAATCTCGTAGAGGTTTGATGTTCGTGTATAAGATCGAAATCTTCAGTTTTATGACAGGACAAAAAGATATTGAGTAAACTGAAGGGGGGAGGAAATGTGCGTGAGCTTACGCATTCTTCCTCTGATTCTTGGAATGGGCGAGCGTCATCGACGCTTCGGTGACACGACCAACATGTGAAGGTGTGGTGGAGTAGTGCACCGCGTCGACAGAGACGCCGCTGTAGGCACGCCGCGAGTTCTTCAATACCACGTTCGACTCATTAATCTCCCGGATGACCGCAGCTTCACGTTCGGCTTCCGCACGGACCAAGCCCGAGCGGAGCGCCTCATAAAAGCAAAAGAAGATGGCAGAGTTGATGCCGTTGGAAATTGCGCGCGGGCGAACGCCGGTGAAGAACGTTCTAAGGCGACCCGCTCCCGGAGGAGCGTCGCGCCAGACGCCCCTAATGGCGCCAGTGAAACTGGGTCGGGATGACGCGTTGCACATCATTCGAGTTTTCACCACATCCAAAGGAGTAGTAGCGGCGGCGGCGACGGAGCCCGCGATGAGGCCCATCATGATGTCCGCGCCAGTGCTACTTTCATCCTTGCTCTTCTTTGTGAACGAGCGATGCATCGTTCGAAGAGACTCATACGCTGCAAACTTGACGGCCATGTCGGGCACGTCCTCAAGGAGCGTTGGAATGTAACCAGTGAATAACCCTCTCGGGCCTGCGGCGGCGGTGATGCGGCGACCAGCGGCGATGACGTTTGGATAAACGCCCGCTTGCACGGATCGAATGCATACTGCGGCGGGAACCTTGACGATGGATGAACCCAAAGCCCCGATACCGCCCGCGACGAATGCGATTTGCGACAACGGCATGTCAGAACGTTCTTGAAGAAGTTTCTTCGCCGTGCCATAAAACGCAAAATACGCGCCGATGGCGAGTCCGGCACCCGTGGCGGCGCCGAAACAGCCCTTGTAAAGATGTCCCACTTCCCAGCTAAGCTTCGTCGCGCCAGCCTTCGCGGCCGATGCAAACGATCGCTTACCCACGGCGACTGCACCGTCGGTCATGGCGCTCAAGCCGATGCCATACTTGCCGCCACTCAGCGGCGGCATCGGCGCGCTCCCCGAGCCCCGGAGCGACGCTTGCATGCGCACCTTAACCGTATCCAAAGGATGAATCGTACTTTGACTCGCCGCACGAGCCAACCCTCCGGCGATAATATCCTTAACAGGTACGAATCGCCCGATGTCCTTGAACAACGACGTTTGCGCCGCCGGCGCTAATGAAACTTCGACGTACTCCTCCCCGTGACGTCGAGGTCGCGTCAACCGCCCTCGGCGGCCGAGCACCGTCTGCGCGGAAACTTCTTGCACCATTTCGTTTGTTTTATTGTTTTGTTCTGTCTTGTTGATATCTAAGCCAATGACTAAGCGATTGCAAATTATAGCTGTACACAAAGAATACACTCCTAGTTAAAAAACTGGAAGGAAAGCTTTGTGCGCCGCCGCGTCTGCCGTGCCTCGCTCGTTCACCACCCCGATCAAGAGTTGATCGTCTAGATGTCTAAGACGTGCCTGAAGCGCCTGTTTTGTCTCTTGCGCCTTACTAGGTAGTAATGCAGATGAGACTATCGATAACGCTTTCTGTTGCCACAAACTCTCTTGTCGCCAAGCGAGCTCGAGCGACCGTAGATCGATCGCCGGTATCGGCACGCGAACGCTCGCCCCGTACGCGCCGGACAAGTTCACCTATCGATACGAATACGCACCACACGCGCGAACGACGTCAGTGCGCTCGCGCGCGACGAGCTCTACCAGTATTCTTCACTTCTTCGCTTTCAAAACGAACGAAACGCTCGTTTCATCGAAGCTCGACGTCACCCTTCGCTCGTCCCCGTGGCGCGCCGTCACCGCCCGCGCGGCGCCGAACGCGCCACGCCCTCGACGCGTCGAATCTGTCTTCTGTCGCGATCGACGCACCGTTTCGCGCGTGTAATACGCTCGCGCGGCGTGCGAACTCGATCCAGGAACGAGAACAACGCTCCACAAAAGCACCTACGACGCAAACGCAAGGTCGCATCGTCGTCAGATCTCGATCGCACTCGTTCACCGTCAACGCGCGCGTCAACGTTATTATCGCATCGCGCGATCGCGCGTCGTTTGAATCCCAAACGCGCTCGACGTGTTCGACGCGCGATCGCACCTCTAACGCGCAAATAAACAAAAGAGAATAAAACACACGAATTGGACTGTTGAAAAACCCGCGCAAGACGCCCGATGTCGATCGACTCTGTGCGTTTACGCCCATCGACGCGCCATCGAATCGCGCGCGACGCGTGATTTCGAACGAAGTCGTCCCCGTGCCGATCGTTTTACGACTCGCACCCTACGCGATCGGCGAACGCGACGAACGAACGAAGAAGAAAGCGTGTAAAAGAAAACTCTCTCTCGGTCGATGAGTTTTCGCTCTTTTCGTCTCGTTTTTCAGCACTCTCGATGGCGCGCTCGCGCGAGTCGCTCGTGGTGGCGATGCGCGAAGTGCCGCTCGCGCGCGGCGGCGCGGACGTCGACGGTGGATATGGACACGTGGCGTCATGTCATGTCGCGTCATGTCGCGTGTGAGAGCGAACGCGAACGCGAGCGCGATGTGACGATTTGGGAACGCGCGAGAGAGAGATGGATGAATAGAGAGAGAAGAGAAGAAAAGAATGAATGACAACTATGGAACTAGGGCGAAAAGACGGGCGCATTGGTGGAAAGAACGTCGGCGAGGGCGGCGCGAGAGAGGACGCGACATCGACCGAGGCGGACGACGCAGTCGTCCTCGACGCGCACCCCGATTCCGCGGAAATGTTTGGGAACATCGACGTCGTGGAGGGGGAAATATAATCCTGGTTCGATGGTGAACGTCACGGCGTTCTCGAATGGGGTGGAGATCGAGATGGAGGGTACGTCGTGCGTGTCCATGCCGAGCCAGTGGCCGACGGAATGCGGGTAGTATTTAACGTATGCCCCGGTGCGAATCATCGCCTGAGCGTCGGTGTTGAGGATTTTCGCCATACTCTGCGCGAGGAGCTCCACGGACAGTCGATGGATGTGCGCCAAGGAGGTTTCACCGTCGGCGCGCACCGCGCGAACGCACGCGGCGTGCGCGTCCAGCACCGCGCCGTACACGTCCTCTTGCGCCGAGGTCCACTTCCCATTTACCGGCCACGTTCGCGTGATGTCGCTCACGTACCCATTCAACTCGCATCCCGCGTCCATGAGCACGAGATCGCCATCGCGGAGTAACTTATCGTTCGGATGGTAGTGCACCACGCACGCGCCGGCGCCGCTCCCGACGACGGATGGATACGCCAATCGATCGGCGCCACCGATTCGGCACGCCGCTTCGTGCGCTGCCATGACATCCGCCTCGCTCGCTCCCGCCACGCTCGCGGCATACGCACTCTCGAACGCTCGCACGTCTAAAGCCACGCTTCGCTCGATGAGCTCGATTTCCGTCGCGCTCTTCCTCCAACGCACCCCGTGCGTCAACGTCGACAACGCTTTCGAGCCGTTGGGCCTCAGCACTCCGTCGTTTTCAGCCCTGGACAACGCGCGCGCGACCGCACCGCTTTCGTCCCACGCCACTTTGGCGCGATCGACGAACACGCCACCCGAGGCGCGTCGCACCGCCTCGCCGACGACGGCTTCTCCGTCCTCGCTCCCGCGATCCGCCCCGAACACGTCCTCGCACGCCCGCGCGTCGATGCGCTCGCCGTCCCACTGCGCGTATCGCGCGCAATATTTCGGTGCGATCAACGCGTACGTCACGTCCGTGGCGTCGACACCGCGAGTCAAAACCATCGCGCACGCCGGCTGCGAGACGCCGGTAAAGTACGCGAAATCCGCGTCGGCGCGGTACTTCCCGCTCGGGATCACGGTGCCATAAAACTTGTTCATCGGTGCGGCGATGAATATCGCACATGAATTCGCGGGCATGAGCTTCGCGAGAGCGTCGCGGCGGGCGACGTACTCGTCTCGCGCGACCCAGGGCGTGAGCTCGAGCGGCGAGCGAAACAAGTGCGGGTGCGTCTCCCACGTGGGCTGTCCCGCGCGCGCGTGCGACATGGCGCGAGGGACGAAATGGATTGCGTCGAGACGCGCGAGCGACACGCCCGCGCGCGCGCGCGCGAGCATCGCGGCGGGGTGTGAAGGCTTTCGTGAGCGACGACGCGAGGAGCGGCGAGCGGCGAGCGGCGACGGCTGGGGAATCGAGCGCGCCTTCCCAAGGTGCGCGCGAGTGGAAAAACTATAGAAAAATGAAAAAGAATGATCGACCTAACCTAATGCTCTAAATCTCTGACCTAACATATCGCGTACATGACGCGTGACGCGCGACGCGACTCACGTCCGGACTCGCGCGTCCTTCGCCGCGAAGAGCGGTATGAAAAACGCTCGCGCGGATTCCAAAACCGAAAAGAAACACCCACCCCCTAACCCAATCCAAACCATGCGCGGCTGCACGCCTTTAAACATTGACATCGCGCCCTCTTCTTTCACCATCGTTCGCACGCAATCGACGATACCGCGATAGGCTTCTGGATTCGTCATCAATCGCGTCTTCACGACATCCAGCGGCGTCGTCGCCGCCCCCGTCACGGCACCAGCCACCGCCCCAATCGCCGCCGCCTCGACGCCGCGAACGTCTTTCCCCGAATTAAACTCTCTCCACCACTCCTTCATCGACTCATACAACGCGAACTCGATCGCGTCGAACGGCAGATCTCGCAATAAAAACGACCCGTAGCCGACGAAAAGCCCGCTCACGCCGTGGCTCGCGATGATCGCCCTGACGCTCGACGCTTTCGCGCTCCCCACCTGGCGTCGCGTCTTTATCACCTCCGTGGGCACGCGCGCGATGCTCGACACTAATCCCGCGAACGACCCCGCGGCGAGCCGCGCGACGACGCCGCCGTCGCCCCCATCCTCCGTCATCATCCCTCGTCTCGCCGGTTCGTACGCCGCGAAAAACAGCGCGCTCGCGGGGGCGGCGCCGAGTAAGTTCCCTCCCAGGCCTTTATACACCCCGCGAAACAGTGGCGCGGAGACCAACGCGCGCCCGCGCGAGGCTTGCGCGCGCGTCTTGATGGTATCCAGCGGGTAAAACGCCGCCTCCACCGCGCACCCCGCGACGGCGCCCGAGACGATGAGGGCGGCGTATTCGCGCGATGGAATCATCATTCGAGTCATTCGCACGTCCGCGGGCGACGAAGCGGCGGTCATGGCGAATGCGTGTGACGCGACGACGTGTGTCGCGGCGCCGCGTCGCGACGCGAACGAATGGAGGCTGAGCGTCGCGAGGCGAGGGAGTAGAAACGCTTCGCTCGGAAGCTCGGAATACACGATTCTACTCGCTACGGTGCTAGATGGATAGATAAGGATGTCGTCGTAGGGTGAGATAGTTAAGGAGATTTACGCCTTCTTTGTCGCGAGTTTCACCACGGCTTCTTCGAGGGACGTGAACGCGCCGCTTCTCGAAAGAATGTGAAACATCGCGTCTCGGTACACGGCGCGAATATTTTCATCGGCTCCGCACTCGCTCTTGTCCAGTAACTTGGATACGAATTTTTTTGTCTTCATCGAGCCGTCGTATTTGGAAAGTATCTTCTCGCCTATTTTTTGCCACTTCACCGCGTTCGCCGCGGCCGCGGCGGCGCGCTCGCTCTCATCCACCTCGTCGTCGTCGTCGAATGATTTTTTCACCCCCACGAAATCGGCGTCCGCGGCTCGACCGACGCCCGCCCCCAAACCGTGTCGATTTTTATTCGCCCCAGCGTGCGTGTCCTCGAAAAGCTTCGTCTGATCATCTTCGTCGAACCCGCGTTTGCGCTCGAGAGCCTCGGCGTCGGCGCCGTTCGCGCCGCCGTGTCCCTCTGGACGAAATCCTACGCGCCATCCCCACCAATCCTCTTTGGGGGCATCGAACACCCATCGAGGACGCTCGATTGCCACCGCCTTTATCTTCTTCTCTCGCGACTTCGCTTTCCCTTTGGTCTCGCCCTCGCCGCCGTCGCTCGTCTCCCCGCTCGCGTCGCGCTCGCCGTTCGCCCCTCGCACCTCGGGCACGACGACGAACCCGGTGCCTAAAATCGCCTCCATATCCGTTGCGCTGTAATTCTGCACCATCTTTTGCGATTCGCGCTTGCGATAGCGCCCGGCGTGGCCCACCGCGGAGCGCCCGACGTCGCTCGCGGATGCTTTTTTAGCTTTTTTCCTTCGCTCATCGCCTTCGCGTCCAACGTCCTTCGTCGCCTTCGCCTCGCACTCCGGCGTTTCTTTCGCTTTTGAGTTCTCCACGTCGTGCGCGACGTGGAGCGCGCGCAAGACGTCGTCGAAAGCGACGGTATTCATCGTCCAATCGCTCGTCGTCTTGCCGCTCGCGTCGCTTCGCGCGTCGGCGCCCACTCCAACGCCCGACGCGCGCTTCTTCGCGTGTACGTGCTTGGCGATCCCGTGTTGGTGCTTACCTAACCCGCGACCTTCGCGCCAACCCATGTTGGCGAGCATTTTCATTCCGAAACCATCGCGCTCGACGCCTTGGTAGAGCGTCGGCGCGTCGGCGTTCGCGCCCATCGGGGTGAGCGAGAAGCGATGGGTGATGGGTCACCGCCCGAGCTCGACGTGCGCGTGTTTGCTCGTGCGAATGACTTCGATCGCGATAGCGATCGATGCGGGCGACGAGTGGGGTGTTTGTGAGGAACGACGGATGGGGGCGGCCGCGGCGGCTGCGCTGGGCTGAGCGGTGAGCGAACGATATTACAATGATCCTAACATGGCGCGTAAACGCGCATCAGTGGCGCGCTCTTCGGCGAGTTGGGCGTGAAATCGCGCGAGGTGTACGTCGACGTCGGCGACGAAGGCGTCCGGGACGTCAAGCGTGCCCGGAGCGTCGGAGGCGAGCGCGGCGAGCCAACGCTCGGAAGCGTCGACTCTGACCGATTGTGCCTTGATGTTGCGCTTTAACTCCTCCATCACGGCGCGGACGCCATCTGCCGGCGCGGATTCAAGTTCTTCGAATCTGACAGATGGTTCAGTGGTAGTCTCAGTGATCTTGCGCTTGCGCGGGGGCGAGCATAGGTCGTCGAGCGGCGGCGTATCCGGGGTGCGCACTTCAGCACTCGTCAACAATTCTGGTTCTGGTTCATACGGCGTGAACACGTAGGAAGGGTGACCAGGTGGGAGGTAAATACATTCACCTTTTGTGATGCCTTCCAACCGGTTCAACAGCATGGTGATCAACGATTGGAACAAGGCGATCCAAGGTATGTCTTCCACTTTGTGAAAGTGCGGATCGTATCGTGCCTGGGCAAGCATGCACCTACCGTACTCGGGCGGATAGCTCGGGAGGACTTTATTGATGTAATCGATGAAAGCCCGCGCTGGTGTGTCCGTCGTCGCGAACGGCGGAAGTCGCACCGAGCGCAGGGCGTTGATAACCTTAGCTCTTTTCTCCTCGCTTCTCCATCCCGGCGGCGGCAATGCAGCGTTTACGAGACCAATCTCGACCGGCGGCCACTGCTTCGCGTCGTCACTTCTGGCTGCTTCAGATATCTTACGTTCAACTTGATCGAGGGCATGATTGAATGCAGCGACGCAAGCGTTCGCGCTAACTCGAGGCTTGATTGTTAAATCCACGTAACCCGGTCTCAACGCTTCCTCAACCTCCGATGCAATATGTGCTATGCGTCTTCTCGGGGCTTTCGGTGCACGCTCGGCTAAGAACACCAACGCTCGCGCAAGCTTTTCGTCTGTCCAATGTTCTGGCCCTTGGGGATTGAGGAAGATGACCAGCGCGCCCTTGACGCCCGCATTTTCAATTGTACCCCGAATATCATGCTCTGCCTGCCCTGAGAAATTCTCCCTAGTAGCTACCATAATGACGACTGGAGCTTCATTTATCCTTGCCGCCGAATAAAACGCGCGTAAACGATCGAGTTCGTGTTTTTCACATGACCCAATACCGCAGTCGAGAATGAAAATAGCTGCCGATGCGCCTGCGTCGGCGCCCGCCGAGTGTTCCATCATAGCTGGAACGTCTCGAACAATTATCCATGCCAAAGGGCCGATGGCGTGCTCGTTTTCATCAAGCGACGGCAATCGCGTGCCATAGAGGGACAGTATTGATCCAGTGTTTGGGTCTGTTTTGTGCGCGCTACCACCTCTTGACATTTTCTTTCGCAGCCACTCGGCAGCGAGAGTTGCCGCGGCGGTCCGTGAGCGGGGGGATGCCTTTGATCCCATGTCCGCTTCTGCGCCGGTGCAAAGGATACATTTCCAAACAAGCGCGCTCGGCGACGCCGTTACGGCAGCTTGATTAAGTGCCAACCCAATCGTTTTCGGCATATCCATAGCAGCGCCCAATTCGGGTGAGCGCGACATTTCCATCTTGTATCGCAACTGCGCGAGTACGTCCTGAAGTCGAGTGGACGACGCTCGCGCATCAAGCAATTGTTGTGCGGCGTCGACGTTAAACGCCGGTGCTGGACTTGCCTTGAAAAGAGCTGCATTTATCAACCGTTCGCGTTTGAATTCTTTGGAATTCATGCGCCAGCGAGAAAACATTAAACGGGCCCTCGCCAGTCGCATCTTCTCCGCCTGCCTCGCTGCCTTTGCGGCGGCGGCTGCACGCCGCGCGTTCTCCTCCGCAATCAATCGTTGCCGCTCTGCTTCGGCTCGCGCTGCTTTTCTTGCACGCTCCTCTGCCTCGGCCTTCGCGATCGCCGCGAGACGCGCTGCCTCGGCGGCTTCTTTCGCTCGCCGCTCGGCTTCTATGCGTTGTCGCTCGGCTTCCGCCTCTGCTCTACGTCTTTCGGCTTCAGCGATGACCCTAGCTTCGGCCTCTGCTTTCGCACGAGCGGTCTCGTGTTCAACTCGTTTGCGCTCGACTTCAGCAGCCTCTGCCTCCGCGCGAGCCTTGGCCTCGGCGGCTTGGGCTTCATTTTCAGCCTTGCGCGCTGCTTCAGCAGCCTCTTTCGCCTTGCGCTCTTCTTCCAACGCTGCTCTCTTCTCAGCATCCTTACGCTCTTCGATTTCTTTCTTTTTCGCCTCAATCGCTGCGCGCTCAGTCGCGAGGGCAGCCGCGCGCTCAGCAATTTTCGCCCGCAAATCATCCGCTTGTGCCTTCCGCTTTTCAGTCTCCGTCTGCGGATTCTGGGATGTCACACCAGTTGGCGCCGGTAGCGCCTTCGCCGCAGTAAATACGGGAAGTTTCTTCGCCATAATTCGTGTCGCTTCTTCTTTGCCCGCGATTTCTAACAAATAAGTCGGCGCGCGTTTACTATCCACTAATTCTGATCGCGATATTGGAAATTCTTCGGCTGGTGAAATGTACGATGACTCGCGAAACATTACCGCTGGTTCCTTGTCTCCATCGATTCCTCGGCTAACAGTCAAACCGTGATGCAAAGACAACGCCTCGGCTTCGATATCATCGGTGTGAATCAGGCGTGCGATCTCCGGAATCGCCACGACCGTTTTGCCGTACGTGGCATCCATTACTTCAAGTGCCTTGCCTCGCATGCTGTTGAAGAATTTGTGTAAACAGCACGCTTGCAAATACGTCGCTTGCTTGACGAGACGGAAAAATCCAGAAAAGTTGTTCTCATGATAGACTCTATTGCACTCAAGCGCGAACTGAACGTCCTTGTGCTTCAAAACCTCTGGGCGAACGCCTCGCAAATCGTTCAACATCTCCGAACGTTGCACCGCGTATCTTCCGTGCGAGTCGATGCGCAGCAACAGCTGGTAGCAGAACATCTCTGATTCTGCGTCTACGCTAAGCTTCATATCCCGACCAGCGTGATCGTCATACATGTGACGCAACGAAGTGAGCGTCTTCGTCAGTTGCTCGACGTTCAAGTGTGAATTGTGACCATCTGGGTTAGTCGCCGACGCCGCCTCTTCACAAAGCTCGTGCTCGGCAAGAATGGTGTATCGCACCATTTGTTCCATGAGCTTCACGGCGAATGAATCCGTGATTTGTTGCAAGCTCAAATCCTGCCGGATCGAACGCAGGCGATCCCAAACAAACTTGCTTTTTGTCATAAAGCTCTCGTCTCTACCATCTAAAATTCTCCAAAGTTGGTCAATGGCCAACTGCAACCCTTGCGGCGTACGCACCATATCAGGAGTGATGCCGTCGACGATGCGCGTATACTTTTTCACACACAAATCTGGATGCGACGTTGTGCGATCTTCCGCATTGGCACGCTCAAAGAGCTCCAAGTCGCCATTAGCCGATCTTGTATCTCGTTCTTTCTCGGGACACATCAACTCGCACGTGCCCACGACGTACCCTGTCGTCATGTCTAAGATTTCCCCATCGGCATTGACTCTACTCTTTGACGGCGACGGCGAAGCCTTTAATGGAGGACTCTGAATGTTGCCGAGGTCAACTCTATCCGAGGCTTGTTGCCGCGGTTTAGGCGGTGTAAACGCGCCCTTGTTCCCTCCCGCGACGGCAGAAACGCTCGCGATGGTTTCTCGCTTTTCCTCTACAGTCTTCGGCGCGCCGAATAGGCCAAACGGAGACGGCGCAACCACTGTCGATGCCGCGCTCCCGAAAGTCGGTGTAAACGGCGTCGCTGCGACGCTTAAACCACCACCGAACACAATCCCGGACGTTGATGCCAACGGCGGCGGCGCAGCGACGAAACCGAAACTGGTGGGCGCGGGCGCGCGCTCGTGGACGTTTGGAGCGAACGGCGTCGACGCAGTCGGCGCGCTCGATCCAAAAACCAACCCGCCAAAAGGACTCGACGCGGGAGCAGGTGAACCAAAAATCGAAGGCCCCGGTGCGGGAGTGCCAAACGAAGATGCAATCGGCGCGGAAGCGCTCAACGGCGAAGTTCCCGACGCGGTTGCTCCAAACGGCGACGGACTCGTCGTCGGAGCGCCAAACGAAACTGTAGCCAAAGCGGAAGCGCCTATTGGCGTAGTTCCCGAAGCGGGCGCACCAAACGGCGACGGAATCGAAGCAGGAGCACCGAACGGCGTAGTTCCTGAAACGGGCGCACCAAACGGCGACGGAATCGAAGCAGGAGCACCAAACGGCGATGGACTCGTCCCTGACGCTCCAAACGGCGATGGACTCGTCCCTGACGCTCCAAACGACGATGCAGCCGTCCCTGACGCTCCAAACGACGATGCAGCCGTCCCTGACGCTCCAAACGGCGATGGACTCGTCCCTGACGCTCCAAACGGCGATGCAGCCGTCCCTGACGCTCCAAACGGCGATGTACTCGTCCCTGGCCCTCCAAACGGCGATGTACTCGTCCCTGCCGCTCCAAAC
>Ga0222713_10003511_pt1 | contig 16252 bp, 16 predicted proteins | sample C33_649DmetaG_FD_165061 | JGI IMG/M metagenome (GOLD analysis project Ga0222713, IMG submission 165061) | Estuarine water microbial communities from San Francisco Bay, California, United States - C33_649D | ecosystem: Environmental > Aquatic > Marine > Unclassified | place: USA: California...
CAGTGGGGGTGGTGGGGGACTATATACTCACTCTCCAAGTCTAACATACTTTCAATTTCCGGTGACAGAGCCATCACTGAATTAAATTTTATAATGGTATTAAACTATCTAGAGATAGATAAAGATTACCAACAGGAAGAGGCTAAAAGACAAAGAATGGTAAACAATCAAACTAGAGTACGATGAGCAAAAAAATAAAACCAGAAGAAATACAAGACCTTACTACTGAGGAATTAAGAGATGTAGTTGAAGGAGCTATTGTAGAAATATTAGGAGACGAACTTATAGTAGTAGAAGCTCCAGAACAAACTAAATTAGAAACTCCAAAGTTTATCTCTTCAGATGAAACTAATGCTAAGTTTATATCAACGGTATTAGCATTTAAAGCTAAAGGATACAATCATAATGCTATTGGTGCTATGATGGGTATTGATAGTGACTTAGTAAAAGAGATATTTGAAAGTGGAAGATAATTTAATTATACCGACTAAGCCTGAATTCAAGATCCATAATGCAGATCCTATATGGGATGAAGTTATTGAGATGCATCGTAAAAGAATGGAAGCTCACCAAATAGCCTTTCACATGAATATAGAAGCGAGCTTAGTAAAAGACATTTTAGAATATATTAAGACAAACGAATATGCCAGTAAATAGATCATACGAAGATATAGTAAATCACTTTCAGGCAGCATGTGATACTAACTTAGCGGTAGCTTCCTTTACATCAGGACCTATAGACTATTTAGATTCATCTGCTGTAAACAGGTATTATCCTTTTGTATTTTTACGTCCTATGTCTTCATTAGGGGTACAAGGTAATACTAAGACTTTATCTTTTGAGTTATACTCCTTAGATATACCTAAATTATCAGACGGTAATGCTTTAAAGGTAATGTCAAATACAGAAGAGATTTTATATACTATAGCTTCTTACTTTACTTTAGGTCCAGATCAAAAGTATTATGATTTAGTTATCAATACTATAACACCAGTAAACGAGGCATTTCAAGATAGAGTATTTGGCTGGGTAGCTGATATAGACGTTGTTACTCCTTATACATTAAACTTCTGCGATTATCCAACTAGACCATAATGGGAAAGTATTTAAACCAAGCAATAACAGAAGTAGGAGTCCTTATAGTAGAGGGTCTTAGAGAATCTATATTTCAAAAAGGTATCTCAAGCTCTGGAGATTTAGCTGCATCTATCAAACCTATAGTTACTATAGAGAAAGGTAAAGCAACTATGCTTCAAATAGAGATGGCCGGTTATGCTCAGTTTGTAGAAGAAGGAAGAAGAAAGGGTGCTAAGCAACCTCCTAGTACAGCCATTAAAGAATGGATACAGCAGAAGGGAATTAGTAAGCCTACAAAATATAGTTTAGATAGTTTTGCGTTTGTAATAGCCCGTAGTATATCTAGGAAGGGTATCAAGCCAAGACCATTTATTCAAACAACGGTTGACTCAACAATGAAAAACAGAGGATACGATCTTATATTAGATGGTATCTTAAAAGATTTAATAGCATCATAATATGGCAGTAACTATTTTACAACAGCCTGATTCTCCTAATGCCGCATTTGGTACATTACCTTATGTAGTATCCGGAAGTAGCTCTCTTACATTACCTCAGTATCAATTTGTAATTGACGTACAAGACGAAAATAAGACTATACTAAGTAGGTTAAGACAATATCCTAACCCTTCAGGTAGAGGTGTAATAGATGTAGCAAATATAGTATCAGATTACTTAAGCGTAACTCCTACCTTTGGAGGACCAGGATTTCAAACTATAGGTGTTGCAGGGGATAGTATTACTAATAAAGTATTTAGAATAGCATTCGGAGAAGAGTATGGAACTTCTATATCTTCTTCTGTAACAATATATAACGGTAAAGGATCTGCAGGTGCACCAGGTGTATCGGGATCTAACCAAATTATATTTTCAGCAGTTAACGATCCTCAAGTTCTAAAATGGGATGACTTACAATTCCTTACAGGATCTAGAATGTCTAATAATCCATTAGGATTAACTCAAGCTACTGCCATTCCTTTTGACCAAGAAGACTTTGGAAGTATATCTTTCTTAAACGGTGTAGGTAACTATAGCGGTGGTACACAAGCAGTAGGTAACGTGGTAGCGACAGTATATAATGCAGCAGGTACAGTCTTAAAGACAGGTACGATAGGAACAGGTGCAGGTAAAATAGGCTATAAAGTAGATATAGGAGTAGGTCCTAGGAACTTAGAATATATAGACGGTAGCTGGGCTTCTACAATGCTTACTAACTGGGCTAATGTTGCTTACTGGAAGGTAGATGTAAATTATACCATAGGCGGTGTATCAGGATCTAAGACATATTGGTTTGAGAGAAACGAATGCAACTATTATACTTGGAATTCAGAATTTAACTTTGTTAACAGATATGGTGCTTGGGACTTTTATAAAGTAAATTATCCTTTCACACAAACTACAGCTGTTAAAAGAGATACTTGGACTCAACCTAGAGTTAACTATTCTACTTCTACAAGTAATGCCGGTACTGATCCATTTAGAAGAGGTACTACACAGTATTATACTTCTTATACAGATACCTTTAGTACAACAACTCCTCCTTTATCAGAATCAGAAGCAGACTTCTTAACACAGATGATGGAATCACAAAACGTATTCTGGACTGTAAAGCAAGACTTCGCTGAATATAAGATAGCAGAACCTATTGTAATAACCAATAGTAATTATACTTGGTGGACTAATCCAAGAGGACAGAAATTATTTCAATTCACATTTGAGTGGACATTAGCTAATCAAAGAAGACCTAGAACATAATGCAACAAAACGATGTAATTATAAGAGCCACTTACCAGGGAGTAGTCTATGACTTAGATGTTAATATAGATACTCCTATCCGTCTTAATATCTCAGCAATTGAGAACTCAGAGATCGGATCAACATTTGGTGTCTCTTCACAAAACTTCGAGTTACCGGGAACCAATCTAAACAATCAGTTCTTTAAACATGCTTACATGGTAGGGGCAGATAACGTCCCTGCGCTATACCAATCTGTATCTGCTAAGGTAATATACAACGGTCAGAGTTTAATGGCTGGCGACATGCAGCTATCGGAGATAATAGCAGATGAGTATGGATATGTAAGTTATAAAGTAACAGTAAATGACCAGACAGTAGGATTTAAAGAAGCCTTAACTGGTAAGTTTATTAGAAACTGTGACTGGTCTGATTACTCTGGCTTAGATTATTCTATGTCACAAGTCTTAGCTTCTTGGTCTGGATCAGTAAAGGGTGGTGATTTATATTATCCTCTTTCTAATTACGGAGTAAATGCTAATACTTCTACAACAGCTTCATTAACTCCTTTTAATTTTTTATCAGGTTCTTATCCATCTACTAGAGCTAGAATTAACAATCCTAATACACCTTTAAAGGTACAACAATTTTTACCAGCTATAAAAGCTAAGGTAGTATTAGATAAGATATTTGATCAAGCAGGATTTGCTTATACGGGATCTTTCTTCAATAACCCGGAGTTTGATAACCTATACGTCCTAACTAAATCACAAGATACTTTAGGAGTAAGTAATTTACAGGGTGGAGATATATACGGAGGATATGCTTATTATTCAGGAAGTGATGAAGTTCTTGATCCTACTAATACTGACTATTACGGTGCTGCACCTTTAACTACTGCAGTTAATAACCCCGCAGGTAACTTTAATATGCCTAATGATTCATACGATGTACAAGAGGCAGGTAATTACGGCTTTAGCTATGACCTATTAGCCTACGCTATTGGTACAGGATTCTTTCCTTGCTTTAGTGCTTATATAAATGTATCTATTCAGGCAAGTGGGCCATCAGGCTTTAGAACTTTAGCACAGCAACAATGGATTGCACCACAAAGTACTTGCTTCAGTAGATTCTTTAACTTTAACGTAAATACAGGTCAAGTTGCCATGCAAGCTGGAGACAGTGTAGGAGTATATATACAGGCTTCTACAGATTTAGCTAGCTACGGAGCGGGCAATTATCTTAATTTAGGTTGGGGTAGTCTTTCTGTAAACCAATCACCTCTTGGATTTGAAGGGGGTACTTACAACATGGCAGATCAGTTTGATGCTCAGGCTAAATCGTTAGACTTCTTTAGAGGTATAATTCAAAAATTTAACCTAGTAGTAGAACCAGATTATACTCAAACAAAAGTATTATCAGTAGAGCCTTATAATGACTGGGTATACAGAGGTGTTAAAAAAGACTGGACTGATAAGTATGATACTGCAAAACGTATCTCTATAAAACATCCAGTAACAGAACAGAAACAATCTTTAAAGTTTCTAGATGAAGATGATGCTGATATCTATAATAAGACTGCAATAGAAAACTTTCCGAATATACCTATTGGTACTACTATCGTGGAAGCTACTTCTGATTTAACTGAAGGTGAAGGTAAGATTGGATCTTTCTTCTCTTCTCTAGTTGCAGAAGGTATTCAAATTTCAGATCAAACAAATAACGTAACATACACTACTTCGGTTACTCCGGCTTTATATAAGTTAGAGAACTCAAGACAAGTATCATATAAATTTAAACCTAGAATTGGATATAAAAACTTTAATAATTCTTTTTATCCTATCTACGTATACGATTCCGGATCTGTTCCGAAATCTGTAGATGTATATAACTATGCTACCTTACTACCAGTTAGTAATATAGCTACTACCTCATCTGCGGCTTTAGAAACCTGTACTCTATTCGATACTGTAAACGTACCAGAATACCTACAGGAAAATACTATTATGGCCTTAGCCAATGGCTCTGGTTCTCTTGGTACCTACGAAAGATTTTGGAGTACCTATATTGAGAGTCTATATTGGGAAGATGCTAGGAAGGTTACAATGGATATACTTCTAAGACCATCTGACTATACAGATATAGCATTAAATGATAAAATCTTTATTAAAGATCAGCAATACCGTATTAATAAGATTTCCGGACTTAATTTAAGTTACCCAGATGTGGTAACTGTTGAGTTGTTAAAAGCTTATCCTAAGATTGGTGAAGTATTAACTCCGGTAACTCCAGCACCTACTCCTGCTCCAACAGCGGCACCAACCGCAGCTCCTACAGCAGCTCCAACTGCCGCACCAGTAACTCCTAGCCCTACACCGGCACCGGTTACTCCTGCACCTTCCGTATTAACGACTTGTGTTTGTATTGAGTGGGAAGTAACAGGAGAAGGAGGACCAGAATCATATGCAGGTGATGCAGAGTTTAATGACTGTAACGGTACTTTAACTGGTCGTTTCTTTGCAAATCCTGGATACTACTTTAACTGCGTACAAAGTGTTTCTGGAGTACCACAAATATTTGATACAACTAATACTACATATAGTATCTATTCAGGCTATAGCTGTTCAGGTGGTTCACCTACTTGCCCTACTGGAAGTTATATACCATTTACTCCAGCACCGGTTACTCCAGCACCGGTTACTCCTAGCCCAACAGCGGCTCCGGTAACACCTAGTCCAACAGCGGCTCCGGTAACACCGGCTCCAGTAACTCCTGCTCCAGTTACCTATTACTTCTACTTAGTAACGGAATGTTGTAGTGGTGAACAAATTACTGTTAGAACTATTACTCCAATGGTACCAGGTACTGTGTATGACTTAGATGCGTTAGGTACTTGTGCTACAGTTAATAGTTTAACATCAGGTCCAGGATATGATATAGATGCTACACCAGAACCAGTAGGTCCGGGTGGATGTGAAAACCCACAATGTGCTCCTTGTCCTACTCCTGCACCGGTAACACCAGCTCCTCAACCGGCACCAACTCCAGCTCCTGTATCTCCTGGTGATTGTAACTGCTTTGAAATTGTAAATGAAGGTGGAACATCAGCTACTTATAACTATACAGCTTGTAACGGAGAACAATTTATTAACCAAGTAATTATATCTGGTGCTACTCTATACAGATGTGCTAATAACACAGGAGGAGTAACGTCATCGTCTCCTGCAGTAACTATAACTGATTGTGGTACTCCTTGTACAGGTGACCATACTGAATGTCTAAACTGTGGTATAACACCAGCACCTATTACTCCTGCTCCTACAACTCCGGCACCTGTGACTCCAAGTCCAGTAACACCGGCACCAACAATTGCTTACTTCTATTATAACGTTGAAGATTGTTGCGATGGTACTCCATTTATTGTAAGAAGTGAAACACCAATGTCTCCAGGTAGCGTATATGACTTAACTGCAATAGGTGATTGTGCTACAGTAATATCAGCTGCAGGTGGTCCAGGTTATGATTTAATTGTAACACCAGAATTAATTGGTGCAGGTGGATGTGCTAATGCTCAATGTGATGCTTGCCCTACTCCAGCTCCAGTAACTCCGGCACCTGTTACACCAGCCCCAGGTACTCCTGCTCCGGTAACACCGGCTCCTACTCCTACAATTTACTCATTCGGTAACTGTGGTAGAGGTAGTAGTGTTTCAGATGCTTGTAATGATGCAGGTGTAAATAGTAGAACATTCTTCTCAGATTGTGATTCAGGAACATTTGGTAATGGCTGTGTAGTTTTCTTAGATGCAGGAGGTAATACTCCATTAACAGGATACTCATATATATTCATGAATGGAGCTAACTGGGATATAAATTCATCTACAGGAATGGTAACAGCGTACTCATCACCACAATGTTAAAAATAAACCAATAAAATGGCAGAAAAGACTTTAAAAATTAATGTAGAAGTAGGTACTACTAGTATAGATGCTCTAGAAACGAAACTATCGAAACTACAAGCCGATATAAAAACTAAAGGTATAGGCACTGAGGAGTTTAGAGAACTATCTACTCAAATACAGGCAGTATCATCAGCATTAGAAACAGCTAACAATAAGGTACTTGGCTTTACAGCTGAGAAGAAGATTATGGCTATGGATGGAGCTATCAAGACTTTATCCGGTACTGTATCAGGAGTAGTAGGTATATTCGGTTTATTAGGAGTTGAATCTGACAAGCTAGGAGAGTTCGAAAAGAAAGCAGCATCAGCTATTGCCTTTGGTATGGGTCTTAAAGACGTATCAGAAGGTTTCCAGCAGATAGCTAAATCAGAAGCATTAGCAGCAATAGGTGCTAAGCTATTTGGTAATACTTTAAAGACTGCTTTAGTAGCTACAGGTGTAGGTGCTTTAGTAGTTGCGTTAGGACTTCTAGTTGCCTATTGGGATGATATTAAAGAAGCGGTAACGGGTGCAAATGCAGTAACAGAAACTTATGATGCTACTGTAAAGGATGTAACCACAGCTGTTAGTAATTTCCAGAAAAGCTTATTTGAAGTTAATGCCGCATTTTCTGCTGCTAAGGCAGGTACAATGTCTAAGCAAGAAGCTCTTAAGAAGTATAATGATACTTTAGGAAAGACGGTAGGTTACGCTGGGTCACTAGAACAAGCCGAGTCTTTAATGGCTGCTAATACCTCAGTGGTAATCGAGAGTATTAAATTAAGAGCACAAGCACAAGTCTTTTATGCTAAATCTGCAGAAGCATCTGCTAAGGCTGTATCAGGAGAAGCATTTGAACTTAGCTGGTACGAACAAGGTTTAAATATCTTAAAGTCTGGCGGTAATATAGTTAGCTTAGCTGTAGCTAATGCTGAATCAGCCGGTAAGAACTTTGGTGAGATTAATAAACAAGTAAAGACTTTTGCAGATGAAGGTGATAAGTTAACTTTAGCGGCTATTGAAAACGATAAGAAGCTTAAAGCTGGATTAGCTAAACCACCTGAAATAAAAACTACTGAAGCTAAGAAAGTAGAAACTCCAGAAGAGAAAGCAGCTAGAATAAAGAAAGAAGCTCAGGATAGGATTAATGCTAACGAAGCTATTAAGCAATCAGAAGATGAATTAGCTCAAGCTCAAATTAAGAAATCTAAAGATATAGTAGCTCAGTTAGGAGTAGAAGATGCTGCTAAGGAAACTAATTATCAAAGAGAAAGACAGAGACTTATAGACTTACTTGCTTTAGAAAAAGTAGGATCTAACGAATATAAAACTATACAGGCAGAACTTAATACCTTAGATGCTGGACGTGCTACTCAAAAACAAGAGTATAATGAACAAGTAGCAGCTGCTAATGAAGAGGCTAGATTAAAAGCAGAAGAGCAAAGACAGAAAGATGTAGATGCTGCTTTAACTCAAAGAGATATAGATATTGCTATTGAGGAAGAAAAGTTAGCTTTAGAAGAACAAAAGTTCCAAGAGAAGACTGCTTTAGCAGTAGAAAGAAATACCTTAGAGAGAGATGCTGCTTTAGCTAATACTGAATTAACAGAAGCACAACGTACAGGTATTATTGAATTATATTCTCAGAGAGAACAAAATATTAAGAAGCAGGCAGAAAAGGATGAGAAGGAAAGAAAGCAAATATTAGAGCAACAAAAATTAGCTATCGTAGCAGATGGTTTAGGAGCTATTGCTTCTATATTAGGAGAAGGATCTAAAGCAGGAAAAGCGTTTGCAGTATCTCAAGCCTTAATGAATACTTACTTAGGTGTTACTCAAGTCTTAGCAAATAAGACTGTAATTCCAGAACCATTCGGTACTATTCAAAAAGTAGTATCTATTGCCGGAGTATTAGCAACAGGCTTTAAGGCAGTTAAACAAATTACAGCTACACCTCCAATGGCTACATCAGCCGGTGGTGCTTCAATGACAGCGCCTGCAGCTCCTGCCGGTATGTCTGCTGGTTCAGCTAGTTTACCAGCTCAAACACCTAAAGTTCCAGAAATAAATCCTTTTCAAACTATCCGTGCCTATGTATTAGCAGGAGATGTTAGATCAGGTCAAGAGGCCGATAAAAGAATTGAATTACGCAGAACAGTATAAAGCTATTTATTATTATGAATAAAATCGTAGAATTAAAAATAAATCCAGAAGTAGAACTATTAGGCTTTGATGCTGTAGCTCTTGTAGAGCAGCCAGCTATAGAAGAAAACTTCTATGCATTTAACAATCTAGATATAACCAATCTTATATTTGAAGAGTTCTTAAAGCAAGAATTATTTGCCGAAGAGGATGATGTATACGAATTAGAAATCGGAGATTATCGTACCAGACATTATGATATGTGTCCAGGCGCTACTGCTCTATATGGTAAGATAGTATCAGGAGAGTTACAAGTAGACATGGGATTAGCCATAAGAGCTGCCCGTTTACAAGACGCTTTATTTTGGTTAGAAAAGCATACGGTAAAAGAAATGCAATCTGCTAGTTATGAAGATGTAGTAGCTGCTCAAAATCTTGTTTATGAGATTATGCAATTGGCTAAGATGATGGGTCTCGAACAAGAGCACCAATATGTTTACGGTCACTTACAAGTAATTAGAGAGTTAGCCGGAGTAACAGATCCGGATTTTGGCTTAGATGTAGCAGGTCTTCCTAATTTTATAGACGAGATAGGAAAAAAAAAATTTGAATCTTATAGCGATTATCCCGAAGCTGCAGTAAATGCTGCTAAAAGAGCTTTAGAATGGAAGGATAGTCATCCAGAAAATAACTGCGGTACATTAGTAGGATGGGCTAGAGCTAATCAATTAGCTAATCGTGAAAATATATCAGAAGAGACCATTGCAAGAATGGCTTCTTTTGCCCGTCACTTACAATACGAAGATGTACCTTACTCCGAAGGATGTGGAGGTCTAATGGTAGATGCTTGGGGTGGTAGAGCAGGTATAGAGTGGGCATCTAGAAAACTAGATGAACTAAGAGAAGAGAATGCAATACCTAGAGCCGTTCAACCAGATATCGATGCTATAACAGGAGACGGAGAAGCTTTATTTATCGACGACTTAGATATGGCTACTCAAGATGCAATCCTAGATGCATTAGCTGCAGTAGGTATTTCAGAAGATAGTCTTAAATCACAAGGATACGGTTTTAACGTATACAAGTCAGATGCTAATCCAGAATTAGCTACTCATCAGATGATGGGTGATTACAAAACATTATACAAGTATACAGGTCCTCAAGATAATAGAAATAGAAAGTTCTGTGCTAGATTATTGCAATTAAATTTAATGTTCCGTAAGGAAGATATTCAAAAGTTATCTGTAAGAGGAGCTAACGAACAGTTTGGCTTCTATGATATCTTTAAATACAAAGGTAGTTTTAACTGCCGTCATAACTGGACTCCTATCGAAGTCTTCGTAGCAGAAGATAGAGCGTTACTGGTTGCTGCATTACTTGCGGGTCAAGCTGATACAGAAGTAAAGAAGCCTGTAGATACTTTCTCAGGATTTAAGTTTGCAGTACATGGTGACCAGCATATTGTTATTGGTCCTATGATGGTACCCGACAGATTAATTCTTAGAGTAGATGAAGATGGTAATCCTTACCACGTATTCTTTTCAAGAGAGACTATAAAAAATATAGCCTATAAAATGATGAAAGAGAAACTCATCGATAGGCTTAACATAGAACATAATGCAGCAGATACAGTAAGTGGTTACTTACTTGAAAGTTGGATTATAGAAGATAACCAAAACGATAAAGCTATTGCTTACGGATTTGATCTACCAAAAGGTACTTGGATGGGAATGTACAAAATAGAAGACGAGAGAGCTTGGCAGATGATAAAAGAGGGTATTGTAAAAGGGTATTCGATTGAAGGGTATTTTCTTGATCAAATTTATAAAAACTACTAATGATAGATAAAGATACAATTCAAACAAACGTAATAAATGCTAGTGCTTTAAGCGTTGGTATGATGTCTATAGATGAAGTACTTACAATACTAGTATTAGGTACAGCCTTAATTTATAACGTACTCAAGATTTACTCTTGGTACAGGAACCAAAAAAAGAAGAATGGCGGGGAAAAAATCTACTAGCAGTAGTAATAACAAAGTATCTTTCGGTAAACGGGGCCAAGGCAAATATAAAAAGAGCTATGGCCCCAAGGCACAAAAACCTAAGAGATACAGAGGTCAGGGTAGGTAATCAAAAACAAATAACTTGGTTTAGAGCGTAGCTACGATAGGTGATTTCGTCAACATAGATCTGCTTTACTTTACTACCGATCCTAACAGAGAGATAATATTTGTATGGGGAGAGACCAGTCAAGGAGACTTCTCTATTACCTCCTACTACGATACCACAATTCCCTACAACGTCTTTTTGACATCCGGAAAGTAGCATAACAATAAACAGTAGTAAGATTAGCTTTTTCATTATCTTATAAGAAATTTTTTGGAGCGACTCTACCGTAGTCGTCTGATAGTCTAACAATATCTTCTTCCTCACATTTTTCTCCGAATTGTATCTCTACAATTATTACCGGCTCGTCACTAACGTTGCTTACTCTATGTTCCTTACCTTCTGGAATAAAGCATAACATACCAGGAAACATTTGTTTACTTTCTTCTCCTAATTGTATAATCGGCTCTCCGGCTACTACTGTCATATACTCAGATCTGTGTTTATGAAATTGTAAAGATAGCCTTGCATGTGGTTTAACAATTAACTGTTTTACTTTATAGTTTACTTGATCTAAAAGGACTGTAAAAGATCCCCATGGTGTTTTTGTAGTACTCATATTATTGATTTAGATTTAATTTATTTAGTTTATCGATTCTAGTAAAGATAGAGTTAATTAGTTCCATCTCCTGTTGGTTTACTTCATCTACAGTAAGTACTTTACTTAGGTACTCATGTTCATCTTTTAGTAAGCGTCTTTTCTCTTCTCTAAGAAAGTCTGATATGAACTGCTTTCGTATCATATTCATTGGTATCTTTATATTGATACTACCAACATCAGCTACATCTTTTTTTATTAATTCTATCTCTAGTTTATCTAAACTGTCTTTAAGTTTGTCTAACTGTTTCTGAAAGTCTTCTAATTCTTCTAGAAGGATTGCTGTACTGGCTTCGATTTGTTCGAATAAGTCATAAAGTTTTGATGTATCCATTATATATTTTGGTTGTTTAAAGGTGATGTATGAGGTAATGCCGGAGCTTTAGTTTTAATTCTAGTATATAAGGCATCCTTAGGAAGGTCTACTGCAGTATAACCGTATCTTGATTTTCTTCTACCAGCCAACCAGTTAGTAATATTCATAGTATTGCAACCTATAAAAGCAGCTGCATCTCTTATACTATCAAATTGACCTACAGAGATACCGTCTTTAAATATTTCGACCGGACGTCTATTAGGAGATTGAATATGAAATCTAGTCTTTAACCCTATTCTTATGGCATGTCGGAGATTTTCCGATCGAGTAACCCATTCTAGATTAGTAACATGGTTATCTGATTTATCACCGCTAATGTGATTTACTTCAAGGTTAACATCATCTTCTACTCTAGGCTTAGGAATAAAATAAGCAGCTACTAGTCTATGTGCTTTAAACAACTGAACGTTTACCTCACCTTCATCAGTACGATTGTAAAGTCTGTAATGCGAATAACCCATTGCGTCAGTTTGAGGAGTTAGTAGTTTAGTATTCTTTTGAGTATAAGAGATAATCCTACCGAAGTTACTAATACAGTATTTTTCGAATCCTTGTATTACCACGAAAGTTTCGTTAGGTAATATTTCAATGTCGTAATTAAATTTAGTGCCCATGCTTCTTTTTTTTTGAGTTATGTGTTTAAGATACGAAAAAATATTTTAACGTACAACTATACGTAGCAGGGAATTTCCAAAACAGTAAAACTTTTTTTAAGAAACCTGTTTTGTTTTCTGAATTTTCTTTTTTATGCCTACCAATACTTCAGCCTGCTTATCAGACATTTGTTTGTAGGAAATAAGAGTACCCAGAAAATTCATATCGAATTCTGAGAGGATACTATTATATTCTTCTCTCCATAGTTTAAGTTGATCGACATTAAGAGGAGATAAAGGAGTAAATTTAGTCGCCACACTGGTATCCTTCGTTACTGAGAAAGGACTAGTCTTTACTGTAGTAGTTTTACTGGATAGTTTATCTTCTAAGAGAGAAACTCTCTGAGACAGATCATTGATTACTTGGATTAATTGTTCTTGATTCATAACGATTGGTTTTATTGTTTATAGTTTAATTGGTACTGATGTTCGATGAACTCTCTAGGAGAGTTATAACTGGAAGGTATTTTCATTCCTATAGTATAGGATCCTGTAGATATTAGACAATCAATCTTATCCTTAAGATCTGAAAGATTATCTTCTAGGAATATATCTTCAAAGATAGTACTACCTTCTATATTATTCCTTCCTATAGTAGTATCTTCTTCTTCTATCTTTATTCTTTCTTCTATTTCTATATCTTCTTCTTCTTCTATATTGGCATTGCTTAGAGATGCTTGAGCATTAATATCAAATGCTAAAGGATGCTTGAGCATAGTATCTAATACTTGAGCATGCTTATGCATACGTTCTTGTTCTGATTCTTTATACTTAGACCATCTAGCATTAGCTGCATCTTTAGCCTTAGAAGATCTAGTCTCATAGGATTCTTTAGCTTTTTCATTAACAATAAGAAACTCAGTCTGTATAGCTTTACGTAACATATCCAGATTTCTAGTACTGGTAGCAGAGTTAGAGTATAAACCTCTAATAAGCATTCCAAACTCAGCATCTGAAAGATCTTTAAAGTCATCCATCCAGGAATCTTTAACTAAAAACCACTCTCTTTTCTTTTCCATAATATGTAAAATAAGGTGAGGATCAATCCAAAGGCTGCTAGAAGACAGACACTCTGAAAAGACCCTCTAATGTTTTTATAAACGCTTCTAGTCGTTACTTGTATACATAGCTACGGATAGCCATTAACTGTATAATAATGTACGAAAAAGTTTTTAGATAAGCAACTATTTTAGTAAGAAGTTTTCCTAAAGTAAATTAAAAGAGGGCAGCTCAATTCCCCAATCAAGTACTGCCCCCTAATAAAAAGTAGGAAAGGAGGAGAAGAAAATAGAAGACATGGCGTGTCGTGGATTACTATGAAAGTAGAATTAAAAACTTCTCCTGTATAACCTTCCTATAATTAAATATAAGCAAAATATTATTCAAGAACAACTTCTAAGGAAAAAAAAATAAAAAAGTAGTTCACATTTTTATTTTTAATCTATATAAGATTTCCTCAAACACTTAATGCGCCTATTTATAATTACACATGACAATATTTTGTCATGCATACAATCATTAATTAATCAAGAACATTATGAACAAACAAGTGCTTAAAGATCTGGTAAAGCAACACTTTAACTTAGTTGAAGCAACACCAACTCCAGAGACTCAAACATTTGCTGAAGCTACTTTGGTTGACGGTACTATCGTATCTAATGATGAAGGATCTGATTTCGCAATCGGTCAAACTTTATATGTAACTACAGAAGACGGAAGTAAAGTGGTAGCTCCAATCGGGCTTCATACCTCTGATTCTGGTATTGCAATCGATGTTGACGCTGAAGGTAAAATCGTAGGAATTCATCATCCCGATACTGAACCAGAAGGTTCATTAGCAATCGCAACAGAAACAGAAGCTGCAGCAGAGCAAGTAGCAATGGCAGAACATGGTGAGAAAATGGCAGAAGGACCGGAAGTAGGTGATATCATCGAAGCTGTAGTTGCTGCTGTTAGACCAGAAATCGAAATGCTAAAACAAAAAATGGCTGATATGGAAGAGCAAATGAAGAAAGTATTCTCAGCTCCTGCATCAGAAAAAACACAAACTGCTAAATTTGGTAAAACAGAAGCTGCAGAACAAACAATTGCTGATCCAATCAACGCTAGAATGGCTAAGATGGCAGTAGAAGCTATAAACGCTAAAAGAAAATAATTTAAAACAAAACTAAAATTCAATCAAAATGGGATTAAACGTACAAGCTCTTGCTGATTTTAATAATCAAATCGCAGGAGAACTATTAGTTCGTTCGGTATATGCTGGTTCTACAATGGAATACATCACTATTAAAGAAGGTGTAAAATTCCAAGAGCCTATTAACTTAATGGACGTAGATTTAGTAATTCAGAGTGGCACTTGCGTAAGCAACCCTTCTGGATCTTTAGAATTCACACAACGTAACATTACTGTTACACCTCGTACATCTTTCGATGGTATCTGTTTAAAAGATATGGACAAGAAATACCTAGGTATCTCTGCATTAGAGCCAGGATCTTACTCAGAAACATTCGCTATGGCAGCTGCTTATGGCGATTTATTAGTTAACCAATTCCAAAAGAGCAACGACGCTTTCTTATGGAACGTTAACAACGGTTTAACTGCTTTAACTTCAGGTTCAGCTCCAGCTAACGCTATTGGTGTTGTAATTCCTGCTGCAGTAACTGGTTCAGCATTTACTTCTGCTAACGCATTAACAACTATCGATACTTTAATCGAGAACTTGAATGCAGACGTAGCAGATCGTGATGACTTAACAGTATTCATGTCAGTAGCTAACTTCCGTAAGTATGTAAGTGCTTTACGTCAAGCTAACTCTTTCTACTTCGATCCAAACTCTATCACTAACCGTGGTGGTGTATTAGATATGATGTATCCATTCCAGAACGTACGCGTTGTTGGTACAAGTGGTTTAACTGGTTCAGATCGTATTATCTTAGCTCCTGCTAAATACATCGTTGCTGGTACAGACTTGTTATCTGACTTCTCTGAGTTCCAAATGTGGTACGATATTAACTCTGATCAATTGAAGCACAGAATCTCAACTAAGTTGGGTGTTCAGGTAGCTTATCCAGAGTACATCGTGTCGAATGCACGTGCATAATTAATTGAGAGCGAAACTGTAGAAAGGAGTAGCTCTCATTTTAAAATAACTAACTAAATTAAAAAATAAATGAGCTGTAATATAACATCAGGCTTTACCCTAGGATGCCGCGATAATGCAGGTGGTATCGATGAGATCTATATCTTATCTGGATCTATCACTTCAATCACGGAACCAACCGAAGGTTTAGCTACCGCTATCACAGGTTCAGGTAAATTCTATAGATTCGAACTACCACGTAACGTGGGCGACTTTACTGAAGTACCTACACCTTCTAATGAGAATGGAACTGTATTTTACGATCAGACAATTAACGTAGCTTTCCATAAGTTACAATCTTCAATCCGTAATCAAGTTAAAGTATTGGCTCAAAACCCAAGCTTAACTATTATCGTGAAGACGAATAACGGAACTAGCGATCACGTAGGAGAATTCTTCTTAGCAGGTCGTTACAGAGGACT
>Ga0222713_10003514_pt1 | contig 16239 bp, 15 predicted proteins | sample C33_649DmetaG_FD_165061 | JGI IMG/M metagenome (GOLD analysis project Ga0222713, IMG submission 165061) | Estuarine water microbial communities from San Francisco Bay, California, United States - C33_649D | ecosystem: Environmental > Aquatic > Marine > Unclassified | place: USA: California...
CTCATGTCCCGCAAGCTGCTGCTGGGTCTGGTCACGCTGAGCGCCCTGAGCGCCTGCAAGCCCGACACCCCTGAGTCTCCGACCACCACCCCGCCGCCGGATCACGGCCAGGCGCACGCGTTTTCGCCGCAGATCAACGCCGAGGACTTTGGCGAGCTGGTCAAGACACTGGCCTCCGATGACTTCGAGGGCCGCGGCCCGGGCACGCCGGGCGAAGACAAGACGGTGGCCTACATCACCGAGCAGATGCAGCGCATCGGCCTGAAGCCTGGCAACGGCGAAAGCTGGACCCAGGAAGTCCCCATGGTCGAGACCACGGCCGACCCGGGCACCACCCTGACGATCACCGAGGCCGACGGCAGCACGCGCACCCTGGCCTTCGGCAGCCAGATGGTGATCGGCACGCGCACCGGCAAGCAGGACATCAGCATCAAGGACAGCGAGCTGGTGTTCGTCGGCTACGGCGTGGATGCGCCCGAGCGCCAGTGGAACGATTACGCCGGCAGCGACGACTGGCACGGCAAGACCGTGGTGATGTTCGTCAATGACCCGGGCTTTCATACCCACGACCAGGCGCTGTTCGACGGCGACAAGATGACCTACTACGGGCGCTGGACCTACAAGTTCGAGGAAGCCGCGCGCAAGGGCGCCGACGCGGCGATCATCATCCACGACACGCCCGGCGCCAGCTACGGCTGGGATGTGGTCAAGCATTCCTGGTCCGGCGCGCAATACGACCTGCCGGCCGAGGACGACCCCGAGCCACGCGTGCCCGCGCAGGGCTGGATCACCCAGGACGTGGCCCATGACCTGTTCGCCAAGGCCGGCCTGGACCTGGATCAGGCGTACAAGGACGCCTCCAAGCCCGGCTTCAAGCCCGAACCGCTGAAGGCCACCGTCTCCTTCGAGCTGAAGAGCACGACCACGCGCAAGACCTCGCACAACGTGGTCGGCGTGCTGCCCGGCAGCGAGACGCCGGACGAGGCCGTGCTGTACATGGCGCACTGGGACCACCTGGGCAAGCATGAGGGCGAGCCGGGCGACAACATCTACAACGGCGCGGTCGACAACGCGACCGGCGTGGCCGGCATCCTGGAGGTGGCCGATGCGTTCGCCCATCAGGACCCCAAGCCCAAGCGTTCGGTGGTGTTCCTGGCGGTGACGCTGGAGGAATCGGGCCTGCTGGGCTCCAAGTATTACGTCGCCCATCCGACCTTCCCGCTCAACAAGATCGCCGGGGTGATCAACATCGACGCGATGTCGGTGGCCGGCAAGGCCCGGGACCTGACCGTGACCGGCATGGGCGCCTCGCAGCTGGAGGACCTGCTCAAGCCGCTGGCCGAGGCGCAGGGCCGCACGCTGCATGCCGAGTCCTCGCCGCAGAGCGGCTTCTACTTCCGCTCGGACCACTTCAACTTCGCCAAGGCCGGCGTGCCGGCACTGTATGCCGATGGCGGCGAGGACTTGGTCGAGGGCGGCAAGGCCGCCGGCGAGGCTTATGCCAAGGACTACGGCGAACACCGCTATCACTCGCCCGCCGACCAATACGACCCGGCGACCTGGAAGCTGGACGGCACCGTGCAGGACCTGGACCTGCTCTACGGGGTCGGCAAGACGCTGGCCAGCGACGGCCAGTGGCCGAACTGGTATGACGGCAATGCGTTCAAGGCCGCGCGCGACGCGATGATGCAGCCCAAGGCGACGGCAAAGTAAACGCCACACGAGGTGTCGCCATGCATTCAAGCACGGGCCCGCAGATCGTGGGCCCGTGCCTTTTAAAGGGAACGACACGCCGGGCCTGAGCGGCGAGGCGCCACGCACGTGCGGCGAGGGCTAAGCTGCGCGCCTTCTCCCGCTCGAGCCCCCGTCATGTCCTATTCGATTGCGTATTGGTGCGTGTTGATCGTTGCGCTGCTGCCTTACCTGTGGACCACGGTCGCCAAGGCCAGCGCCGGCGGACGCTACGACAACCACAATCCACGTGCCTGGCAGGCGCAGCAGGCCAACCCGCGTTCGCAGCGTGCGCATGCGGCTCAGCTCAACGGTTTTGAAGCCTTCCCGCTGTTCGCTGCCGGTGTGCTGATGGCGCATTCGGCAGGCGTTGGTGCGGCCACGGTCGCGACGCTGGCGCTGCTGATCCTGGTGTCGCGCATCGCCCACGGCGTGGCCTACATCGCCAACCTGGCCAGCCTGCGCAGTGGCGTGTGGTTCATCGGCATCGGCTGCAGCCTGTCCCTGATGGTGCTGGCGGCACTGCGCGTGGTTTGAGCCGATCAGCGCAGGTCATGATCCCAGCCGAACAGATCCAATGCCTTGATGAATTCAGCATCCAGCGGCGCTAGTGCCTCGATGCGCACGCCGGTATGTGGATGCAAAAAAGACAGCCGCCGCGCGTGCAGCAGCATGCGATGCACGCCGCGCATGCGGAAGGCGCGGTTGTGGCGCCCTTCGCCATGACTGGTGTCGCCGATCAGATGATGGAAGGCGTGCTTCAAGTGGCGGCGGATCTGGCGGAAGCGCCCGGTCTGCGGCCGGCAGCACAGCAGCGCATAGCGCGAAGTCTCAAAGCCGCCTGAGGGCACGTCCAGTTCTCCGGTGCCCAGGCGCACGAAGTCGGTGAGCGCGGGCTTCTTGGCCGGCTTGCCCGGGCCGCCATCCAGCGCATGGTCGATGGTGAACCGATCCTCCGGCCAGCCACGGCACACCGCCAGGTAGTCCTTCTCCACCTCGCGCGACATGAACACCTGGCCCAGCCGCGATGCCGTGTCGCGGTCGAAGGCGACCAGCAGGCAGCCGCTGGTGGCCCGGTCCAGGCGGTGGATCAGGAAGATCGGCCGGCCCAGCTGCTCGCGCAGCAGATCGGCCAGGAACTGGTCCTCCCCGCGCGCCAGCCCGCTGTCGTGGACCATCAGCCCGGCCGGCTTGTCGACCACGGCCAGTTGGTCGTCCAGGTAGAGCACGGGAATGGGCAGAGCGGCAGACATGGCGGCATGGATAAAAGAACGGGCCGCTTAGTATCGCGGTTCGCGCGGCGGGACACGGCGTTGCGCCACCGGCACACCGACAGGTTGACGCGGCCCCTCCCCGTCCCGACGATCAGGGACTCACCCCGACGAGATCCCCACGATGAAGCGACTGCTGCCCCTGTTGCTGCTGATGGCTGCCCTGCCGACGCTGGCCGCCGACCTGCCCTACGATCCCCAGGCCAACGCCAAGGCCGATGTCGCCCACGCGCTGGCCGCCGCCAAGCAGGCGCACAAGCCGACCCTGCTGATCTTCGGCGCCAACTGGTGCGGCGACTGCCGGGCGCTGGACAAGTCCCTGCACAGCGAGAAGAACGCCGCGCTGGTCAAGCAGCACTTCGAGGTGGTCAAGGTCGATGTGGGCAACTGGGACCACAACCTGGATGTCGCCAACGCCTACGGCAACCCGATCGAGAAGGGCATCCCCGCCGCAGTGGTGGTCTCGCCGGAAGGCAAGGTCGTCTACACCACCAAGCTGGGCGAGCTGGCCAACGCGCGCAAGATGAGTGACGAAGGCATCTACGACTTCTTCAGCAAGGTCGCCAAGGGCGGCTGAGGGCGGAATCCGGATCGCCTGGGCGACCAGGAGGTCCTACCAGAGCCGCGGGCGACAAGCTGGCGGCGTTCGGTGCGATCGCCGCCATGGCGGCTCCCACATTCGCCACACCCGGACGCGCCACGTTCCCACTACACTTGCTGTCTATCCAGGGAAGGAACCAGGCCATGCTGATCGCAGTCATCCTGCCGCTCGCCGTCGCCGCCTTCGGCGTCCTTCAGCTCGCCAAGCGTGCGCAATCCAGGCCGATCGGCATTGGCGTGCTCGCGGCATGTCTCTCCGTTGCCCTGATGGCCGGGGGCTACGGCGTCGGCAAGGACCTGGCGCGGCGGGACGCCCGCCCGCAGGCCGACACGTCCCGCTAAGCGGCGCCTAGCGCCGCAACCAAGCCGAGAGCAGCGCCAGGGTGCCGGCCGCGCCGGTGAACCAGGTCCACAGCGGCACGCCCCACAGACTCGGGCCGCCCACGCCGAAGGCGTGCAGCACTGCGGCCACCACCAGCAGGCCGGCGCCGCCGATGGCGGTCACCACCCGGCGTTGCAGGCGCTGCAGGGTAAGGTTGAGTTCGGCCAGGTCCTTGGAGCGCATCGCCAGCTCGTGCTTGCCCTCCACCTGCTGCCTGAGCCAGCTGTGCACCAGGCGCGGCATGTCCGGGGCGTGGGTCATGATCTCCGGCAGGCGCTTGCGCAACTCGTGTACCGCGCGCATGGGGCTGTAGCGGCGGATCAGGATGCGCTCGAGCACCGGCTTGGCCACTGCCCAGATGTCTAGCTGCGGATCCAGCTGGCGGCCCACGCCCTCGATGTTGAGCAGGGTCTTCTGCAGCAGGATCAGCTGCGGCTGCAGCGTCAGCTCGTACTTCTGCGCGGTGCGGAACAGCTTGATCAGCACCTGCGCCAGTGAGATCTCGCTCAGCGGCCGGGTGAAGTACGGCTCGCACACCGCGCGCGCGGCGGCCTCCAACTCGTCGATGCGCACGGTGGCAGGCATCCAGCCGGCTTCCACGTGCAACTCGGCGATGCGCCGGTAATCCTTGTTGAAGATGGCCATGAAGTTCTCGGCCAGGTAGTACTGGTCCTGCTGCGAGAGCTGCCCGACGATGCCGAAATCCAGCGCGATGAAGCGCGGGTTGTCCTTGCGCGCCGGATCCGGATCGACCCAGATGTTGCCGGCGTGCGCATCGGCGTGGAAGAAGTTGTCGCGGAACACCTGGGTGTAGAACACCCGCACGCCCTTGGCCGCCAGGGCCTTGCGGTCGATGCCGGCCGCGTCCAGCGCGGCGATGTCGTCAGAGGGGATGCCGCTGACCCGCTCCATGGTCAGCGCGCGCTCGGCGGTATGACTCCAGATGATCTCCGGCACATACAGGTCAGGCGAATCCTTCCAGAACCGGCGCATCACGCTGGCGTTGGCGCCCTCGCGCTGCAGGTCCAGCTCGGCGGCCAGGGTGGTCTCGATCTCGGCGACGATCTCCTTCGGGCGGATCTTGTCGGCGGACGGGTGTGCGTAGTCGACCAGGGCCGCGCCGGACTTGAGCAAGGCGATGTCACCGGCGATCTGCGCCTCGATCTCCGGGCGCAGCACCTTGACCACTACCTGGCGCCCATCGTGCAGCGTGGCCGCGTGCACCTGGGCGATCGAGGCCGAGGCCAGCGGCGTGGTGTCGAAGTGCACGAATGCCGCGTCGATCGGCATGCCCAGGGCCTGCTCGACGATGGCCTGGGCCTTGAGTCCGTCGAACGGCTTGACCCGGTCCTGCAGCAGGGTCAGTTCCTCGGCCACGTCCGGCGGGATCAGGTCGCGGCGGGTGGAGAGGATCTGCCCGAACTTGACGAAGATCGGCCCCAGCTCCTGCAGCACCATGCGCAGGCGCGCGCCGCGGCTCATTGCGGCCACGTCGTCGCGCGCGCGTGGCACGAACGGCCGCGCCAGCTTGAGCCACGGACCGGCCGGGGTGTCGTCCAGCAGCGCGTCCAGGCGGTAGCGGATCAGCACGCGGCCGATCTTGTTGGCGCGCAGGGCCGCGCGCCAGCTCTTCATGCCCGGCCACATCATGCGCGCAGCGCCAGTCGGGCCACGCGCGCGGCCAGTCGCTCCACGTCGTCGCGCGCGATGTCCACGTCGTCGCAGAAGGCTTCCAGCTCGGCGCGGGCGACCACGTCGCGCGATTCCTCGGTGACGTACTCGGCCGCGCTCGTGGCCAGCTCGCCTCCGGTGTCGCGTAGCTTCAGCAAGGTCGCGCGCACCGCGCTGGCGACCTGCACGCCCAGCACCTGGCCGAAGACGGTGACGAAGGGGCGGTCCCAGTCCGGATCGAAGCGCGTGGCCAGGGTCTGCAGCCGGCGCGCCAGTTCGGCATCGCCGGAGACCCGCAGCTTGCCCACCGGCGCGGCGTCATCGCGTCGCAGGAACGGCAGTTGTCCCAGCAGGCCGCCCAGGGTGCTGCGCACGGCCAGGTCGGGCTCGCTGGCGGCATCGACCGGGCCCACGTGCAGGCGCTGGGCCTCCACCGCGATCTCCAGCGCCAGCGGCGGCGAGGCCAGGGCGATGGCGATCCGCCGCCCGGCCAGCGGGGCCAGCGCATCGCGGGTGTCCGGGTCCAGCGCGATGGCGCGGTTGAGCGCGGTTTCCAGCGCACGGCCAGCCAGCGGCTTGAGGGCATCGAAAGGGGGCGGCGACATGGCGGGCATTCTAACCGGGCCATGCGCTAGACCCGCATCTGCGAGTGGGCAAGCGGCCGCGTGACGGTTCATGCTGTGCGCCCTCGAGGGCAACAGTGGATGGGCGGTGCGATGGGCAGGACACGCGTGGGCATTCTCTTCGGCGGCAGATCGGCCGAACACGAGGTCTCGCTGCAGTCGGCGCGCAACATCGTCGAGGCCCTGGACACCACGCGCTTCGAGCCGGTGCTGATCGGCATCGACAAGCAGGGCCAGTGGCACCTGTGCGATCCGCAGGGCTGGCTGCAGCACGCCCATGACCCCAAGCGCATTGCGCTGCAACCCGGCGGCCAGGGCGTGGTCTTGATTCCCGGCGCCCCACGGCTGCAGCTGCAGCCGGTCGAGGCGGGCGCCGCGCTGGCCCAGGTCGATGTGGTGTTCAACATCGTCCACGGCAACCTGGGCGAGGATGGCGCGTTCCAGGGCCTGTTGCGCGTGGCCAATCTGCCTTTTGTCGGCTCCGGCGTGCTCGGCTCGGCGGTGGCGATGGACAAGGACGTGGCCAGGCGCCTGCTGCGCGATGCCGGCCTGCAGGTGGCCCCGTTCGAATGCCTGACCCGGCGCAGCGCCGCCGCGCTGGACGCCGGGGCACTGATCGCGCGCCTGGGCCTGCCGCTGTTCGTCAAACCGGCCAACCAGGGCTCCTCGGTCGGCGTCAGCCGGGTCACCGAAGTCTCCGGGCTGGCGGCGGCGCTGGCGCAGGCCTTTCAGTACGACCACAAGGTCCTTGTCGAAGCGGCCGTCGCCGGACGCGAAATCGAATGTGCCGTGCTGGGCAACGATGCGCCGCAGGCCAGCGTGTGTGGCGAGGTCGTCGTGCACGATGCCTTCTATGCCTACGACACCAAGTACCTCAACGAGGATGGCGCCGAGGTCGTCGTCCCGGCCGACATCGATGTCGACACCCAGGCCCGTATCCAGGCCATCGCCCTGCGTGCCTACCAGGCATTGGACTGCGCCGGGCTGGCACGGGTCGATGTATTCCTGACGCCACAGGGCGAGGTGGTCATCAACGAGCTCAATACCCTGCCCGGCTTCACCCGCATCAGCATGTATCCCAAGCTATGGCAGGCCAGCGGCATGACTTATCCGCACCTCGTCACGCGCCTGATTGAGCTGGCGCTGGAGCGCCACGCCGCCGACGCCGCCGACGCCGCCCTGCACAGCAGCGTGGCACTGAACGCATGACGTCGGCGGCACAGCTACGCCAAGTCTGCTCGGGCGACCTGCCCGCGCTGTTGGCGTTGAACAACCAACACGCCGCGGCGCTGTCCTGGCTGGAACCGGCGTCATTTGCCTCGTTGATCGAGAAGGCCTGCTTCGCGCGGACCAGCGGCGATGCCGAGGCGCTGCTGATCGCGCTGGATCAGGATGCGGCATACGACAACCCCAACTTCGCCTGGCTCTCCGCCCGCTTCGAGCGGTTCGTCTACATCGACCGCGTGGTCGTGGCCGAGCATGCACAAGGACGCGGCTTGGCCGGCGCACTCTACGAGATGCTCAAGCGCGAGGCGGGTGCGGCTGGGCAGATGCGGCTCGCATGTGAGATCAATCTCGCACCGCCCAACCCTGGCTCGGTGGCGTTCCACCGACGCCTGGGGTTCGAACAGATCGGCCAGGCCACCTGCCCAACGGCAAGCGGGTGGGTTACTTCACTTGCGCGCTGTGAGCGCCTTGGCCCGCCTCACACCTTGCCTTTGCGGAACAGCGACACCACCGCCAGGATCAGGAACACCACGAAGCAGATCCACGCGACGCTGGACGCCGCACCGGCAATGCCACTGAAGCCCAGGAACGCGGCGATCAGCGCGATGACGAAGAAGACGATGGCGTAATGCAGCATGGCGTGGCTCCTGTCGCGCCCGATCGGCGCGGCCCTACCATCCCGCCATCGGCATGCGCGCGGCGTGAGGAATCAGCCGCCTTCCCTCCACGCGGCTTTCAGGCGCGCCATGCCTTCGCGCATCGATACGCGCGGCACATAGCCGAAGTCGCGCCGCGCCGGCTCCATGCTGTACCAGTGCGGGGTGCATAGCTGTTCGGCCAAAAAGCGCGTCAGCGGCGGCTCGCCCTTGAGCGGCAGCAGCTTCCACAGCGTCTCGCAGGCCGCGCCGACGCGGTAGGCCGCCTTGAACGACAGCGTCTTGTCCACCGGCGGCGTGCCGGTGGCGGCCAACAGCGCGTTCAACACCTCGCGCATCGGCCAGGGCTCGCCATTGGAGATGAAATAAGCCTTGCCGGCGCAGACCGCGCCCGGGGCCAGGTGGTCGAAGGCATCGAAATGCGCCTGCGCGGCGTTGTCGATGTAGGTGGTGTCGACCTTGTTCATGCCATCGCCGACGATCCGCAGCCGGCCGCTGCGCGCGCGGGCGACCAGCCGCGGCAGGATCTGGTGATCACCCAGTCCCCAGATCAGGCGCGGGCGCAGGGCGATGGTCGCCAGGTCCGCATCGTTGGCCGCCAGTACCTGCTGCTCGGCGATCGCCTTGGTCGCCGCGTAGGGCGCCTGGAAATCCTCTCCGTAAGGCACCGCGTCGGCGCCCAGGCCCTCCACCGGATGCGTGGCCCGATGGGTCACGCTGGGGGTGGAGGTATAGACCAGCCTGCTTACGCCATTGGCCCGACAGGCGGCGATGACGTTGTCGGTGCCCACGACATTGGCGCGGTGATAGCTGGCATAGCTGCCCCACGCCCCGGCCTTGGCCGCGTTGTGGAAGACCGCATCGACGCCAGCCACGGCATGGGTAATGGCATGGAGGTCGGCCAGGTCGCCGCGGATCTGGCCCACACCCATCGCCGCCAGCGCCGGGTAATCCCCGCGCTGAAAACTGATGACCTCATGCCCGCGTTCGACCAACCCGCGACACAACGCCTGGCCGAGGAATCCCCCGCCTCCGGTGACCAATAGCTTCATGCGGTGGGGACTCCCTGTTCGGCGGCCCAGCGAGCCAACTGCTCGCGGCCGATCTTGGCGTTGTGGCGGATGTCGACGGGAAACCCCGGATGCGGCAGGAAATGCTCGATCGACGCGGTGTGTGCGTGCGCGGTGGCGGCCGCGCGCAGCTGTTCGCGACTGACCACCGGCGGGCCATCGATTTCCTCATGCTGCCAGGCCTCGGCACCAAGCTCGTAACACAGCACGGGGACCTGGCGTCCTGGCGCACCGACACCCACCAGCGCGCTGCGTGCGACGTGCTTGAGCGCATTGAAGATCGGCTCGACCTGCTCGGTGTACATCGGCCCGTGCACCGTTTCCACCCGCTGGGTCTTGCGTCCGCAGAACCACAGCCGGCCCTCGGCGTCGAAATAACCCACGTCGCCCATGCGGTGCACCACACGCGTGCTGCCGTCGGGCAACGTCTCGCGGATCTTGGCGGCCCGCGTGGCGGCCTCGCGGTTGAAGTAGCTGTCGGTGGCGGTCGGCCCGGCCACGGTGATCTCGCCCACGATGCCTGCGGCGACCTCTTGCACGCCGGACCAGTCGGGGATCGGCGCATCGTCGATGGCGATGATGCGCACCACGTTGGGCGCCACCGCACGGCCGACACAAGTGCCGGAGCCGGCTTCGGTCGCCGCGCGGGTGGCGACCAGTTCACGGCCCTCGATCACCGCGACCGGCAGGCATTCGGTGGCGCCATACGGGGTCCAGAACTGGGCATCGGCCGGCAGCAGCGCGCGGATCCGCTCCACGATCTGCGGCGGCACCGGCGCACCGGCCGAGGTCACCCGCTTGACCGTGGGCAGCGCCTTGCCGTGCTCGGCCAGCACCCGCATCAGCGCCGGCGAGCCGAACAGCTGGGTCACCCCGAAGCGCGCGATGGCCGCATGCAGCTTGACCGGGTCGGCCTTGGCCGGCCGGGTGGGATCCATGTCCGGGATCACACTGGTCAGCCCCAGCGCGGGATCGAACAGGGCGAACGGTGGAAAGGTCGGCAGGTCCACTCCCCCCGGCGTCATGCCGAAGGCATTGCGCAGCAGGTCGACCTGGCCGACGAAATGACGATGCCGGTAGACCACGCCCTTGGGCACGCCGGTCGAGCCGCTGGTGAACAGGATGCCGGCCACGTCCTCGCCGTCGGTGGCCGCTAGCTGCGGGCCCGCACCGGCGCCGTCACGCTCGACCCGGGCCAGGGTCACCCCGCCCCAGCCCAACCTGGGGCCGGCGGTGACGAGCTTCTTCGCACTGCGCGCCCAGCCCAGCGCCAGCCGCGCCACCTGCGCCAGCGGGATGCCGATGAACGCTTCCGGCCGCGCTTCGTCCAGGCATTGTTTCAGCGCGCGCCGGTCGATGCCCGGGTCGACCAGCACCGGCACTGCGCCGGCCTTGAACAGGGCGAACATCAGCAGGAAGAACTCGGGCGAGGGCCGCACCATCACCACCGTTCGCGTGCCACGGCCGACGCCGTGCCTGGCCAGGCCGGCGGCAATGGCGTCGCTGCGCGCATCCAGCTGCGCATAGGTCAGCGCGATGGCGTAGTCGCCGTGCCGGCCAGGACAGCGCAGGGCGACCTGGTCGGGACGTTCGCGGGCCAGCTCCGGCAGGCGGGCGGCGATGTTGCAGGGGCCAGTCATCGGGCCATTATCGCCGTTGGATGGCACCGGGATGGAGGCCCCATTGCGCGGCCGCCGGATTCGGGCAGAATCCGCGGCATTCCCGCTCTCCCTAAGCGCCGCGCTCCGCCCGGTGGACATCGCCATGCATCCCTGCCTGACCTGCGGCGCCTGCTGCACCCAGTACCGCGTCGCCTTCCACTGGCTCGAGTCGGACAGCGTCATTCCCGGCGGGGTCCCGGCGGCGATGTCCGAGCCGCTGGATGCGCATCGCCTGTGCATGCGCGGGACCTACGCCGCGCCGATCCGCTGCGTGGCCCTGGATGCGCAGATCGGGACCTATTCGCGTTGCTCCATCCACGCCAATCGCCCCAGCGTGTGCCGCGAAGTGGATGCCTCCTGGGAATACGGCGTGGCCAGCCCGCAATGCGACAAAGCGCGCATCGCCCACGGGATGGCGGCCCTGTCCCCCGCGGACTGGCCGGCGGTGCCCGTGCCCAACCGCGACGACGGCCCGGCCAACGATGACCCGGGCATCGACCACGACCACGACGACGATCCAGAGCGCCCGCGCCCGCTGCGCGTGGCCTGAGGGATCCGATGTCCTGCTGCAGGGGCCACGGGAATTCCCCGTGCAGGGACATTCTTCCCCATCGTTCCACGCACTCGTCGCACGGAGCTTGCTCCGTTGGACGGATACCGAAGAACTTGTAGCGCGGAGCTCGCTCCGCTGCGCGGCCGCCCCAAAAGCAGCGGAGCCAAGCTCCGCGCGACGCGTCCTACAGCGGGTGGCCGTCCAGGAACGCGCGGATCGCCGGCACCAGTTCGGCGGCCTTGTCCTCCAGCACGTAGTGCCCGGCATCGTCGAACGCGGTGACCTGCGCCTGCGGCAGAGCCTGGCGGAAGCCCGCCAGGAAATGCCGGTCGAACACGAAGTCCTTCAGCCCCCAGCCGATGAAGGCCGGGCGGTCGGCAAAGGACGGCAGGGCCTTGCCGGCGGCGTCCAGCAGCGGCCAGGCGCGATCGGCCGCCGAGAGCGGGATGTCCTGCATGAAGCGCACCGTGGAGATCCGGTTGGCCCAGCTGTCGTACGGCGCCACATAGGCGCGGCGCACGTCGGCCGGCAGCTTGTGCTCGATCCCCAGGTACGAGGCACCGCCGGAGAAGGCGTTGAAGGCGCGAATGATGAAGCTGCCGAACCGCGAATCGCGCCCCAGCGCGATCTGCCACGGCATCGCCTTGACCGCCGGCAGCGGGAAGGCCGCGGTGTTGGTCATCACCAGGCGCTTGACCTGCGCGGCGTGGGTCAGCGCCCAGCCGAAGCCGATCATCCCGCCCCAGTCGTGCACCGCCAGCGTCACCGGCGTGGCATCGTCGATGCCGGCGTGGCGCAGCAGCGCCTGCAGATCATCCACGCGCGATTGCAGCGTGTAGTCGTAGGCCGGCGCGCCCCTGCCATGCGGATGCGAGAGCCCGCCGCCATCGTCCGGCTTGTCGGAAAACCCCATGCCCACGTGGTCGGGCACGATGCAGCGGTAGCGATCCGACAGCCCGCTGACCAGCTTGCGCCAGTAATAGCTCCAGGACGGATTGCCGTGCAGCATCACCACGACCTCGCCATCGCGCGGACCTTCGTCCAGGTAGGACATGGACACGCCCGGCCGCACCTCGAAGCGCTTGGGGGTGAAGGGATAACCGGGCAGCTGCATCGGGCGGCGTCAGGGAATGGCGGACGGGCGCGCATTGTAGGGCACTGGTTTGCGCGGCCGGGCGGGACGCCCCCGCTCCTGGATCGTTGACGCACCGGCAGGGTGCGACCGCATCGCAGGGACTACCATGTAGGCAACTCCCCGCTGCCGAATGCCATGTCTGCCTCGCCCACGCCTCCCTCCCATCTCGACGATCAGCAGATCGAGCGCCTGTCCGACCTGCTGGATCGACGCGCGGTGCCGTTCAAGGGCTTCAACCTGGAGGCGCTGGACGGGTTCCTGTCGGCGCTCGCGGTATCGCCCTCGCAGGTCCCGCCCAGCGAATGGGAGCCGGTGGTCTGGGGTGGCAAGGCGCCGCGCTGGGACAGCCCCGAGGAAGCCGCGCAGGTGCAGCAGTTGCTGCTGGGCCACTGGAACATGTGCACGGCCCGCGTCCGCCACGATGGCGACAGCCTGCCCGACCACCTGGCGCCCCTGATGTGGCTGCCCGAAGACCCGGAACTGACCGGCGAGGACGCGCTGCGCGAGGACGAACTCGATGTCGGCGGCGACTGGGCGCTGGGCTTCTTCACTGCCGTGGAGCTGCGCGAGGCCGAATGGGACCAGTGGCTGGATGACAACGACTGGATCGAGGAACTGTTCGACTACCTCGACCGCCTGGCCAGTGGCGAGACGATCAACCCCGACGACCCGACCGCCGAGGGCACGCCGGTCAGCTACCGCGAGCGCCTGGAAATCATCTCCGGCATCCCGTCCATGCTGGCCGACCTCAACCACCACCGCGTGGACGCCCTGACCCCACGCGAGCCGGTCCGCCGCGACGCTGCCCCCGGCCGCAACGACCTGTGCTCCTGCGGCAGCGGGAGGAAATACAAGAAGTGCTGCGGGGCGAACTGAGCGGCGATTGAGCCGCCCCCAGGAAGACCACTTGCCATGTGCCCGACGGCTCACGCTGTGCGCCACTCCGGCTCAATACGGAACGCTCTTCCTGCGTTTGGCGGGCCTGCTGCCTACCGGCAACAGGTCAGCGCTTGGTAACGCTCGAACAGGAACGCGACCCGCCCCGCGTCCGTGGACAGCTTGGGCGCCTTGCGGCCAGCCGCCCTGACCAACCTTGGCAAAGGCCCGCGCGGCCCCTGATCTCGCTAAGGCTTAGTGGCATCCGGCCGCTCTCCTCATAGCGGCTGCGCTCCTTCGCTGAGGATGTCGAGATAGTGCTGATAAGCGAACACGCGATGGCGCTGTTGCCCGGTCAGTTCGTTAACGATTTCCAGTTCTTGTAGCGTGCGTACGGCCGCGCGGATCGTCGGGCCGCTCAGCGCAAGTTGCGGGGCGACTTGCGGAACCGTCAGGACAACGCGACGGGCGAACTGCTCGAACACGAGGCCGACGTTGCCCGCGCGCTGCCCAAGCGCGGCAATGCGCGCACGATCGCGCGCGAGCAGCGCCAGCAACCTTTGCGCGGTTTCCACGGCCTGCTGCGCGGTTTCCGCCACGCCATCGAGAAAGAAGCCCAACCAGCCCTCCCAGTCACCCGCAACGCGGACGGCATTGAGGCGGTCGTAGTAATCCGAACGGCGACGCTTGAAGTACAAACTGAGGTACAGGCTCGGCTCGCGTAGCACACCCTCGCTGCACAGGATCAGGGTGATCAACAGCCGTCCGAGCCGTCCGTTCCCGTCACTGAAAGGATGGATGGTCTCGAATTGCACATGCGCCAGCGCCGCTTTGACCAGCGGCGGCACCTGTCCGATCGGGGTATGCAGGAATTGCTCGAGCTTTGATAAAGCGTCCAGTAACGCATCCGGCGGTGGCGGGACAAAGTGTGCCAAGGCCGGGGAGGCGCCGCCGACCCAAACCTGGCCTGTGCGGAACTCGCCAGGCTGTTTGCTTGCACCGCGCCCGCCCTTCAACAGCAGCGCGTGCATCTCCCGGATCAGCCGAAGCGACAGTGGGAAGTCGTCATCGCGCATGCGGCGCAAGCCGTGATTGAGCGCAGCGACATAGTTGGACACCTCTTCCACATCGTCGATCGGCACACCTGGCGCGGCGTCCACTTCGAAAAGCAGCAGGTCCGACAGCGAGGACTGTGTGCCCTCGATCTGCGAAGACAGCAGTGCTTCCTTACGGACGTACTGATAAAGGAACAGCTCGGGATCGGGCAGCATCAGGGTGATGCCGTCCAAGCGCCCCAAAGCCTGGTCGGCCCGCTCTTTGCGGGACACCAGTTTCACCCGTGAAAAATCCAGCGGCGGGTCCGGCGGCAACGGATCGGGGATGAAGGCTTGGTAACGGCTCCCTGCTAGAGAGCCTGAGACGTAATGTCCGGTCGTTTGCCGCGTCATGCGGGTTTCCTTACAGGAGCTCGGACTCCATATAAGGAAATTTATACCCCAACTTCTTACTTAAGACGAACTGCCGGCCAGGCAAGGAAAACTCTTGCCCCGCCCGTTGGCAAGATCAACTCACCACACCACTTCGGCCATCGTGCAGTTCAGGCCCGAGCCGATGCCCAGCAGGGCGATGCGGTCGCCCTTCTTCAGGCGGCCCAGCTCCTTGAGCTTGCTCAGCACGATCGGCACCGAGGCCGGGCCGATGTTGCCGTGCTCGCCGAAGATGGTCATGACCTTCTTCGGGTCGATGCCGAAGGCCTTGATGAAGGCGGCGGTGTGCGGCTGGCTGACCTGGTGGATGATGAACTGGTCGATCTCGTCCACCGCCCAGCCCAGTGCCTGGCGCGCGGCCACGAAGGTCTTCTGGGCCAGCTTCATGCCCTCGATCAGCAGCATCTTGGTGTCGGTGACCATGCGGTCCAGGTTGCCGCGGCACAGCTTGTTCCACTCGGTCGCCGAGCGGGTCACGCCGCCCTTGTAGACCGGTGCGTCGGGCACCAGCTCGCGGCGCGCCATCACCATGGCCACCGAGCCGCAGCCCAGGGTCAAGGCGGCCAGTTCGTCACGGAACTGCGCCTCGGTCACGCCCGGGGCGGTCATGCGCTCCAGGGTCTTTTCGTAAACCAGGTTGGCGGTCTCGCCGTCGACGACCAGCGCGTATTCGATCTCGCCGCGCTCGATCATGCGCGCGGCGATGTCCATGCCATTGATGAACGCCAGGCAGGCATTGGCCACGTCGAAGGCCATGCAGTGATCGCCCACGCCCAGGTTGCCCGACACGATCGAGGCGGTGGACGGCTCCAGGAAGTCGCGGCTGACCGAGGTATTGATCAGCAGGCCCACGCGCTCGGCGCCGATGCCGGCATCAGCCAGCGCCTTGCGGGCGGCCATCGTCGCGGCATCGGAGGCCTGGGTCTCGTCGTCCCACAGGCGACGGGCGTGCACGCCGGCGACATCGTTGAGCACGTCGGTCCGGATGCCCAGCCGGTCGAAGGTCGGCTGCAGACGGGCGTTGATTTCCTTGGAGGTCAGCGTGTGCGGCGCATCGACGTGCGCCAGTCCCGCGATGGAGACGTTCTCGAAAAGCATTGGACGGGTGCCCAGGCTGGAGGCGAAGGGGCGCCAAGGGTAGCCGGTTCCGGGGGTTCACGCATCTTTGACGCAATGCGCAACGTCTGCGCAGGCGCCGGCTACGTCGCGCTACGGGCGCGCAACGTGCGTTCGCGGGGCTCCGTCGCGTTTCAGCGGCAGCGATACGCCGCGAAGCGCTGCTCGCCATCGGTGGGC
>Ga0222713_10003515_pt1 | contig 16238 bp, 13 predicted proteins | sample C33_649DmetaG_FD_165061 | JGI IMG/M metagenome (GOLD analysis project Ga0222713, IMG submission 165061) | Estuarine water microbial communities from San Francisco Bay, California, United States - C33_649D | ecosystem: Environmental > Aquatic > Marine > Unclassified | place: USA: California...
CGGCTCGAAGGGCTCGATTACATCGACCGCATTGATCGGATCCAATCGCCTTTCAAATTGATGGACCGCCGTTCCGATCTGGCGAAAGGCAAGCTCACCATTGGTGGAGTGACCCTCGGTGAGGAGATGTTTGTCATTGCCGGACAGTGCACCATCGACCCGAAGAACCCCAATTACTTCTACGAAACCGCTGATGCGATGAAGGTGGCAGGCGCCCATGTGCTGCGCGGCGGGGTGTGGAAACCCCGCACCAATCCCTACACCTTTCAGGGTGACAACAAATCCCTCGATATCCTGATGGAGGCCTCCCGGCGCACCGGACTACCGGTCGATACGGAAGTGATGGACGAAGAACAGTTGAAACTGGCGATCGATGCCGGGGTGCAGGTGCTCCAAGTCGGCGCCCGCAATGCCCTCAATTACTCGTTGCTCCGGGCCATCGGTAAAGCCATTGGCAATCGACCGGAAATTTCGGTCCTGTTGAAGCGCAGCGTGCACATGGGCCCGCTCAATGAATTCATTTCCGCCGCCGAATACATCGCGGCTTTCGGCAATCCCAACATTATGCTGTGTCCGCGTGGCACGACGCCCACCCTCGACGGCTACCGCAATCATCCCGACGAAAGCGTAACCCCGCTACTCAAGGAAAAGACCTGGGCCGCGGTCGTCGTGGATCCTTCGCATTCGGTCGGCAAGGCTGCCTATGTTCCCGCCGCAGCCCTGGCGGCCGTGGCCTACGGTGCGGATGGACTTTGCATCGAGAGCCATGTCAGCCCGTCGCATGGCATCGGCGATGACCCGAAGCAATCGATCACGCCGGAGGTGCTGACCAAATTGATCCGTCAGGCCAAGCAGCTCTGGACCATCCAGCGCGAAGCTGCCGTTACAGTAAGTTGAGCTGGGCGTCATCCTGCGGCGTGACCGAGATTTTTTTCTTCGGTCGCGCTGCCGGTGTGACCGAGGGCAGGGTCACGTCGACATCGTCGCTTTCCAATTTTGCGAGAATGGTTTTGGCCCGGTCGATCACGGTCAGCGGCAGACCGGCCAGCCGCGCGACCTGAATGCCGTAACTGCGATCCGCAGCACCCGGCACGACGCGCCGCACGAAGACGATTTCGTCGTTCCACTCCTTCACCGCGACCGAGAAATTACGCAGCCGTGGCAGGTGCTTCTCGAGTTGGGTCAATTCCTGGTAGTGCGTGGCGAACAGCGTGCGTGGACCGGCCTCCTCAGTGCCATGCAGATGTTCGACCACCGCCCATGCAATGGAAAGTCCGTCGTAGGTCGAGGTGCCACGACCAATCTCATCGAGGATGATCAGCGACCGGTTGCTGGCATTATTGAGAATATTCGCGGTCTCGTTCATCTCGACCATGAAGGTCGAATTGCCGCGGGCCAGATCATCACTCGCGCCGACGCGCGAGAATATCCGGTCGACCAGACCGATCCGGCAAGACTTCGCCGGCACCCAGCACCCGACCTGAGCCAAAAGGCTGATGAGGGCGACTTGACGGATGTAGGTGGACTTACCGGCCATGTTGGGACCGGTGATCAGCGCGAGCTGCGCATCGCTCGCCGACAACTCCGTATCGTTGGGGACAAAGGCCGCACTGGCCCCGCGAGCGGTGTTGGCCTCGGGCGCCTTCAACATCTGCTCCACCACCGGGTGACGTCCTTCTTTGATTTCGAGCGTATCGCTCTCATCAATTTCCGGGCGGGCGTAATCCCATTCGCGGGCGAGGGTGGCCCAGCCGGCCAGCACGTCGATCTCAGCCATGGCCTCGGCGGTGCGAGCCAGACTATCGGCATCAGCCAACACCGATGAGACCAAGGCATGAAACAAATCCTGTTCGCGGGTCAGTGCATTTTCCTCCGCGTGAAAGATCTCCTTTTCCTTTTGCTTGAGTGCCTCGGTCACATAGCGCTCACCGCCGACCGTCGTCTGTCGCCGGATGTAATCTTCCGGCACGAGGTGCAGGTTGGCCTTGGTCACATCAATGTAATACCCGAAATTATTCGTGAACTTGACCTTCAGGCTCTTGATCCCGGTGCGCTGTTGCTCGGCCGATTCCAGTTCAGACAGCCAAGTCTTGTTGTCACTGGTCAGGGAACGCATCCGGTCGAGTTCCGCATCGTGGCCACTGCGGATATAATTCCCGTCTGCGACATCGGCCGGCAACTCATCGGCCAAGCCGCGGGATAATAGATCCCGCAATTCAGGCAGATCCACGATGCGTTCAACGTATTCCGTCGCCAACATGCCGTCGAAAGCCGCCAACTCGGCCAACAGCACCGGCACTTGCGCCAGGGTATCGCGCACACCGCCGAGTTCACGGGGATTGCGCAGGCGGTTTTGCAACCGGCCCAGAATGCGCGGAATATCCCGCACGTTGGCGAGCATCTCTTGCATCGCCGCCAAACGGCTCGGTTGAGCGATGAACTCGCCCACCAATTGTTGCCGGCGGTGAATCTCGCCCAGATCAAGCGTCGGGGCACTCAGCCAGCGTTCCAACAAACGCGCACCCGCCGAGGTGCTGGTGCGATTGATCGCACTGAGCAGAGAGCCTTCGCGTGTGCCGCGGCTGGACACGAATACCTCCAGATTGCGCAACGTGGCCGGGTCGAGCAGGAGGGTTTGCGCACTGCGGTATTCCTGGAGGGAACGCAGGTTCTCGGGCTTTGCGCAGAGATTTTCTGTCGCGTAATAAACCAAGGCTCCAGCCGCCCCGAGGGCTGCATGCGTGTGCGGAAGACCGAAGCCCTCCAGGTTCAGCACCCCGAGGGTGTCCATGACCGTCTTGGCGCCGGTGGCCGTTTCAAAATTGTAGGCCGGCACCACCGTGGTCAGTCGCTCCTGACAAAACTGGTGCAGTTCATGCAGACCCGTTTCCTCGTGGGGTGCGGCGGCCCAACGACCCAACTCTTCCTCGGGCAAGATCAATTCGGCCGGATCCAGCGCCGTGAGCACGGGCAGCAGATTCTCGATACGGGTATCGGAGGCCAGGCGGAATTCGCCGGTGGAAAGATCGAGCCAAGCCGCGTGCAAACCCGCCTTGTTCACGTGGAGTGCACACAGGTAATGATTGCGATTCGCATCCAGCTGATTCGCGGCCAAGGTGGTGCCGGGCGTCAGGATGCGGGTCAGGGCACGTTTGACGAGTTTGCCGGGTTTGGCGGTTTCCGCTTGATCACAGATCGCGACTTTGCGGCCAGCCGCGAGCAGCTTGGTCACGTAGTTATCCGCCGCATGGAACGGTATACCCGCCATCGGATAATCCTGACGCTTGGTGAGCGTCAGACCGAGCAATTGCGAAGCGATGACCGCATCATCATAAAATACCTCAAAAAAGTCTCCTAGCCGGAAGAATAGCAGCGTGTCCGGGGGCAGCCCGCGCTTTACCTCGAAGTATTGCTGCATCATCGGGGTCAGTTTCGGTGCGTCGCTCATCGGAAGTGGCAACGCTCATGCAAAGACGCGGCGGCGCAAAGAAAAAAGATGCTTCTGGGTGCAGGCTTGCGTTGACCGGGAGGCTGACTTGCGTGTCCGCATGGGCTTGATTCTCCAACATCGTGACCTCGGCGGCGAGGGGCCGCCGCTGGTCATCCTGCACGGCATTCTGGGTTCATCCCGCAACTGGCAGACCGTGGGCCGCGAATTGGCCTCCACCAACCACGTCTGGGCCTTGGATGCCCGCAATCACGGCCAATCACCCCATGCCGAGCCCATGGATTACCCCGCGATGGCGGCCGATGTCATTCAATGGCTGGATGCCCAGGGCCTGGCCAAGGTCACGCTCATGGGGCACAGCATGGGCGGCAAGACCGCGATGCTGCTGGCCTGCCGGCATCCCGACCGCGTCGACCGGCTGATCGTCGTGGATATCGCGCCCAAGGACTATCATTGGGTCGGCCGCCGGGCCGAATACGACGCGATGAACGCCCTCGATCTCTCTGCAATCAAAACCCGCGCCGATGCCGAAAAACAGCTGGAGACCACGATTGATGATTGGGCCATGCGCAAATTTATCACCACGAATTTGGAGCGCACGGCCGAGGGCGCGTGGCGCTGGGTGATCAACCTGCCGGTGCTGACCTCGGCATTGGGTGTATTGGAGCGCACGCCGTTGACCACGACCGACCACTATTCCGGCCCAACCCAATTCATTTTGGGTGGCAAATCGCCCTACGTCACTTCTGCCGATCATGGCGTCATCCAAACGCATTTCCCGGCGGCCCGGATCGACCTGTTACCGGAAGCTGGGCACAATCCGCACATGGATGCGCGGGAGCCGTTCATTAAACTGGTCAGTTCTTTCCTCGCGGACTCGTAAAGGCCTCAGACACTTCCGACCGGCAAACGACGGTTCTCAGGAAACAACGTCACGGCCAGCGTGCAGGGAAGCATGAGGAGACCACACAGGGCGAAAAACAGGTGGTAGCCACCAAGATTGGCAACGCCCCAAGTCCAATGCAGTTTTCCCAACCAGCCGAGCAAGGGCACGGCAATGACTCCGCCAACCGCAAAGCTCCCCAAACTGACCAGATTGTAAGTCGCGAAATAAGCCGGACGTGCGCCTTGTTCCGGGATGGTTGAGTAGAGCGCCGCCGGAGCGGCCACGGAATAAATGCCATCCGCCAGTGCCACGAACGCCCAGGCGAGTATAATTGGCCATGCCCGTCCCTCGGCGGCAAAGGGGAAGCACAGGAAAAACGCCGCGTAGATCGGTCCACTAACCCACAGCAGTTTGCGCGGACCCAGCCGGTCACAAAGTTTGCCCATCGCGGGTGTGATCAGCAGTTTCACCAGCAGGTAACCCACACCCATGCAAGCGATCAGCCAAGGGCTCATCTTAACCACTTCCAGGTTGAAGACGTGATAGTAAGCCACCGCCAAATAGAAGGGCAGCATCAATAGCAATGTGCCAATCACGAGACGCACAAAGGCTCGATTGTGCATTACCCCGCGAATGTCACGGGCAGTTAAGCCGATTTCTCGCTCATTCACCGGCATGGTGGCTTTGGTCAGAGTCAGCGCTGCGGCCAGCCCAAAAACGCCCCCCACCACGAGGAGGCCAGCAAGACCGGCCCGATTTTCCGTTCCCAATAAATTAACAATATAACCCACCACGAGCGTGGCCGCCACAATGGCCAGACTCGACACCCGCACGCGCCGACCGATGTAACGCCCGCGCAAGCCACTGGGGATGGTGGTCGCCAACCAGTCATCGGCAAAGGGTCGAGTCAGATGCAGGCAAGCCGCCGCCAAAAACACCGCGATACCGAGACTCACCGGTCGCAGTCCTGCCGGCAGCCACGGTGTGGCCAGCACGGCCAAGGTTAACAGCAATGGCTCAATCACCGCGACGATCAGGATGAAACGCTTGCGGCGTTTGATCCGGCTGACCATGGGCAGACATAATAACTGAATGATACACGCACAACTGATGGCCGCACTGAAGTATCCCATCGCATCCCGCGGCACGCCAATCACCAAGGCATAGGCGACAAAAACCATCGTCGCGCCGCCGCAGATCGTCTCAAAGATTCCCCGCAGGCTGATGTTCCAATTGAACCACGCCAAAGACGTGCGGGTCTCATGCTTGGTCAGGGTTCGCGCGGGGCGGGGCATAGGGGGGCTTACACGCAAAACCCAGACAGCCCGGTCAGTCACCACAAATCGCCAGTGACAACCAGACCCTTATCGCTTCACCCAAATCCGGAGCGAGCTGAGCAGAAAATTTTCCAGCGCGGCGGCCTGATTCAAATTCACCCTTAACAAGCCGACATTGTGTTCCAAGGCCTCGATCGCCGCCACATGGGCGCGCCGGGTATCCTCATCGCCGCGCTTGAGCCGCGGAATCGCGAAGGCCCGGGTGGCATGCTCCAACTCACCGAAGATGCGCTGACGGATCCCGTTGGCCAACCCGGTCTCGATTGCCACTTGCTCATCGTTTTCAAGATCCGGCGGGAGTTTCTCCTTCTCGATCTTCCAAGCGGTCAAGGTCGCCGTATCGAGGATTGAGGTGAACCGAGCCACCAATCCGTAGAGAGTGAAGATATGGTCCGCGACATCCCGTTTGCCGCCAACGCCGTCAGAGAGCCGTCCGAGCCAGTGCTGATAATCCTCCAGCCATGGTTGGAGTCCTTCGTGATTGATGGCGTTGGTCGCCGAGGGAAACCTGAACTGCAATACGCGGCTGCGGATCGTCGGCAGCAACGCATACGGCCGGGTGGTCAGCATCAACAAGGTGGTATGGGCCGGGGGTTCCTCCAGCGTCTTGAGGAAAATATTCGCGGCGGCCGTGTTCATGCGGTCGCACTCGTGAATGATGGCCACCTTCCGCCGGGATACCGAGGCGGATACCTGCACCTTGCCGATCAGCTCGCGGGTGGGCTCGGCACCGATCTGCCGGCTTTTGCCAGCGGGCCTCAGGGCAAAACAATCCGGGTGTGTTTCCGGCGCAAAATGCCCCGTGGATTCATCCGTATTGAGGAGCCGATCGGCAATCGCCAGAGCTACCAGCACCAGCGTGTCATTATCGTCGCCGTGCAGGAGCAGACTGTGCGAAAGGCGTTGCCGTTCGATGGCTTGCTCGATGACCGACACCGTGGGAGTGCCAATCAGGGTGGAGGGCCAGGCAACGCGTTCGCTCGTCGGCATCGTAATCAGTGGCCGAGAAGCACTTCGATGTGCTCCCAAATGGTCTTGGCGACCTGGGCCACCGACTTCGTGCCATCGACCAAAATCACCCGGTCAGGCATGTTCTTGGCCAACAGCAGATAGCCTTCGCGCACCTTGTTATAGAAATCGATGTTCTCGCGCTCCATCCGATCGGGCAGATCGGTCGTGCGTTGTTTGAGCCGACTGATGCTGACCTCGGTCGGCACATCAATGATCACGGTGACGTCCGGCATGACATTGCCGACCGCGAACCGATTGATGTCCGCCACGGGGCCGGCGGCAAGGTTGCGGGCAATGCCTTGGTAAACCGTGGACGAATCCAAATAGCGGTCAGTGAGGACGTATTGGCCAGCAATCAGCGCCGGGACTATGATCTCACGCACGACTTGGGCACGGGCGGCCGTAAAGAGCAGTAGCTCCGTCTCCGGGCACATCTCGTCACCCTTGGAATTGTGCACAATGATGTTGCGGATCTGTTCACCTATCTCGGTGCCACCGGGCTCGCGCGTGGTCACGACTTCCTTGCCGGCCTTTTGCAGGTGGGCCGCGAGGAGAGAGATTTGGGTGGATTTGCCGCTGCCTTCGGAGCCTTCGAAAGAGATGAGTTTGCCAGCAGGTTTGGATTTTAGAGGCATGGGAAAAGTTTGACCGGGTTATTTCCAGTTGGCGAGGAAGGTTTCGAGATCGGCGAGGGTGGGACTGTTGCCCGTGCGGACATAATGCCCGCTGGTGCAGACGCCCACACCGAGACAGCAGTCCGGTGCCAGACCCATGATCTGACCCGCACTGAATCCTGCGTTAAAATGGTCGCCCGCTCCGGTGGTAATCAGTGGTTTGGCCACATAAGGTCCGGGCACCCAATAAGTATCGGTGCGGTTGGCACAAGCGGCCGATTCCTTGGGGTGAACCACCACCGTGGTCAGATCCAGCCGTTCCCGGATCTTGGCTGCCATGGCGCGCAAGCCGGCCTCCGTCTCCTCCTCCGTGCCAAAACCGAGCACCGAGTAGACCTGCTGGGCTTCCTTGAGGTTAAGCCCAAGCGTGACACTGCCAAATTGCTCGAACCGGCCGATGGTTTCCAAGGCATAGACCAAATCGGCGCGAGAACGCTTTTCCGGATCGGCCAGATCGAAAAAGAACACCCGGCCGGGTTTGACCGGCACTTGCGGCAATACCCGCTCCACCAGATCGACGAACACCGAAGTCATGTTGGGAATCATGGTCCAGTTGACCAAGGCGATGAGGTCCGCCGCCCCGAGGATCTCGCGGTAACGCTGCGGGGTGACCACCTCATCGATCTTGGCCGGGGTGATTTCGTCGAGACTCTTCATCATCCCGAGCATGAGTTTGCCGTCGGTAAACTCGGCCGCAGTCGTCGCGGCAGGATCGCACAGGCTGATAACCTCGGACCGGGCAGCCATGTCGGCAAAAACCGGGTTGAGCACTGGGTTACCCAGCGCGCCGATATAGGTCAGGTTGGTGCCCTGAGCGAGCAGGGCATTGGCCATGATGGGACCGTTGCCGCCAAGTTTGTCCATTCGGGGATAAAACTCGATATTGGTGCTCTTGCCGGCGGCGGCCAGGATGCGCTGCCCAAACTCCGCAATCGTGCCAATCGGGGTGAAATTCTCCCCTTGTCCCGCCCGTTGAGCCACCGGCGTGACGATGGTGTCGACGAAGCCGTCGAAACCGACGAGGGCGTGACGGGATGTAAGGGTGGAGCGGCGGCCGCGGAGCTCCTGAAGGGTGCGGGTTTTGAAATCCATGAGACGAATGAACGTTAAGCGAAGATTTCGCGACACGCAGCGGCAAACAGAATCGCCGCCGAATAATCGGGATTTCCGTTGAATGAACCCGGTAAAGCCGCCAACTGTTTTTTCCGCCATGTGCGCCGCCCTTTTGCTTTCTTCTCCCACCATCGCGATGAGTGTCATCCAGATTTTTCTGACGAGTGACACCGTTGGCCAAATCATCGTCGTCGGTCTCGCGATCTTCAGTCTCATCGCGTGGACCATCATGCTGGGCAAGCATTTCGAACTGAAGCGGCTGCGCGCACTGAATGGCGCCTTCGAATCCCGCTTGCGTGATGAACGCTCACTGCTCGATCTGCCCGAGTCCTTCCGCCAACGCCGGGCGATTCCTTATGCCGATTTGTTCGCCGATGCGGTCGAGGCGTATTGGCGGGCCGCCGCCATCGGCAAGGAGAAGGGCCGCGACAGCACCCGGGCGCGACTCGAGCATGCCGAGAACGCCCTGCAACGTGCCTTGGCACGACAAACCCTGCGCTACGAATCGAGCATGATCTTTCTGGCCACGATTGTCTCCGGCGCGCCGTTTCTCGGTTTGCTCGGAACGGTCTGGGGCGTGATGGCCGCATTTAGCGCGATTTCAGTGCAGCAATCCGCCAGCATCCAAAGCATCGCGCCCGGAGTCGCCTCGGCCTTGCTCACGACCATTGCGGGGCTCGTCGTCGCCATCCCGTCGATGTTCGGCTACAACTTCCTCCTCGCCAATTCCCGCCGTCTGACGACTGAACTCGAAAACTTCGCCAGCTCTCTGGCCGACCGTCTCGAGTTGGAGAGCGACTAAGTCGCTCATTGCTAAAATGGCACGCACCTTCAGACGTCAACGGCAGACGGCTCCGATCTCGGAGCTAAATGTCACCAACCTGATCGACCTCGGCTTTACCCTGCTGATCATTTTCATGATCGCGACTCCGTTGATTAACCAGGAGCAGGCGATTCAAATCAATCTGCCCAACGAATCGAAGCGCTCGCAAGCCGAGCCGGACAAGGATCTGCGCTTCCAGTCCATCAGCATCAATTCGGCCGGTCAGTATTTCTGGGGTGACCGCCCGGTCGCATTCGCTGAGTTACCTGCCTTGTTGGAACGCGAGTCCCAAGCCGCCAAGCCCCCCGTCATTCGGATTCGCGCGGATTGGAACCTTCAGTATCAGAAGGTGGTCACGCTGATGGACGAGATCAAGAAGCACAACCTCTCCAAAATCACCTTCGATACCCAGACGACTGATTGAGGGCCGACATGCAGTCCAACACGCCCAGCGCATTTTTTCTTTCGCTCACTTTGCATGGAGTGATCGTGGCGCTTCTGCTGCTATTTACCTATGTGATCCAACAGCAGGTAAAGGAATCACCGAAAATCTTCGAACTAGTGGCGGGTGAGGGGAGTAATTACGCCGCGACCGAAGCTCCGGCCGCCAGTGCGGAGGATATGATCAAGCTCAAGATCCCCGCGGTGCGGACCCCCACGCCCAAGCCGCTGCCCATTGAGCCCACGCCTGAACCAGTCGATCAGGAAATCACGCCACCCGAGCCTTCCCCGATCAAACCGGTTAAGCGCATCGTCGAGACCAAACCCAAGCCGACCCCCCAAAAGGTCGAACCCAAGGTTGAGCCGCCCAAAAAGAAGATGACCTTAGCGGAGTTTCGGAAGCAAAATGCCACCACCAAGAACGCCTCCACCGCCGCACCGGCCCCCAGCAATATCAAGGTGAAGTCCATTAATGTGAAAGGCATTGTTGGCGGTTCAGTTAACGTCAAGGAAGGGGCGGGCGGTAAAGCCGTGACCCGGGCTGAAAGCGATCTACTCGACGCCTATATCGCGTTGTTGCTACAGCGCCTGCGGGCCGCCCATATCAAACCTGATGGACTCAGCGATCTGCTCTCGGCCAAGGTGCGCTTTAATATCGCGTCCAATGGCACCCTCTCCGGGGTCAAGATTGTCACTTCGTCGGGTAGTCGTGAATTCGACCAATCCGTGCTGGAGGCCTTCGCGAAGGTCCGCTCCATCGGGCCTACCCCAAATGGCAAAAGTGACGTCTGGGAAGTGGCCTTCAAGATGCGGGAGGACGGTTGAAGAAAAAGTCCTTGCGTTCCCGCCCGGAACTTTGATTTTTCTCACTCCCCGTCAGGGAAAATGGGCTCTTAGCTCAGTTGGCAGAGCGCCTCAATGGCATTGAGGAGGTCAGCGGTTCGACCCCGCTAGGGTCCACCATTTTTAAAAGCCCACCCGCAAGGGTGGGCTTTTTGGTGCATTGGTGATTACCCAGTCACGATCGGTTTTGGATATCGCACTTATCCTATGTCCGAGGAGTGATCTGAGTCCGCAACCAAACCAGCAAACCGGGCACTTCCCGGGCCTTGATCTCGGCGCGGAGTCGAATGAGGCCGGAGATTTTACGGGCTTCGGGGAGCGAGGTTTCCCCACGAAGCTCAAGCGAAAGAGCCTCAAGTTCGGTCGCAAGACGGGGATCGGACGAATTTTGCACGACACGGGCCAGATAGCTGTTGGCCCCATAAGCCGCGAGCGGTGCCAGGAGTTCTGCAGCGTGAGTCTTGGTGAAGTCCCACGCCAGATCGATGTGCTCTCCATTCCGGGCGACACTCGCGATGTTCCAGTTGCGAATGGTGACCGGGAGTTGATCGCCCAAAGTGAGGGCGAGAGTCTCGCGCGCCAAAGCGGGATCGAGTGCGTGTTGCATGGCACCGTAGAGCTCTTCTTTTTCCTCGGCCGAAATGGCGGCAATGGCGAGCCGATGCAATTGCGCGTAGGTGTCGGGATTGGCGTAGCGACCGGCCAGGTTTAGCACGGTTTCGCGCAGACCCCCGGTAAGGCTCTTAGGATCGCTGAGGTATTGGCGGAAACGATTTTGCGCTTCGGCGATGACGGCTTCGTCACCGTAGTTTCCAAGGCGGGTAATGATGCGGGTGCGCAGGGTATCGATGAGCGGGGATTCGTCCGGCTGGGCCGTCCACCTGAGCCGCTCGTATTGCGGGCGCAGGAGGTCAATGACCCATTGCTGATAGAGTTCCCGGCCCGGATCGTCCCACAACCACACGTCGATGGTGGACAAGGCCCTGAGAATAGAGTCCCAAACGGGTTTGCTCTGGCTGGCTCGCAGGGCGAGCGCAACTTCGAGATAGTCCGGCGTGCGCAGTCGACCGGCCTGCACCAGGGCCCAGGTGTCGCCCAAGAGATTGAGCTGTTCGGCTTCGGGAAGTTGCGGCAGAGCCGCGGTGAGTGCGACCACGGTATCGTGATCGTAAAGCACCCGGTAATACCCGGCGTCGTTGACGTTGAGTTTTGGCGGAGACTGGGTGGCGGGCCAATCCAAGGTCAGGGTTTCGCCGGGGTGGAGCAAATAGGTGCTCGGGTGGGCCAGGTCATCAAGGGGGGCCAGGATGATGGGAACGGTCCATTGCAATGGCTCGGGGTTGGGGTCATCGAGGGTGAAACGTTTCTGGCTCAGGGTAAGTTTTTCATTGGAGACTGAGGCGATGATAATCGGAAAGCCGGGCTGTTCTGTCCAACTCGCGGCAATTTGTGTGACTGGTTCTTGCGAGGCTTCGCCCAGCGCCTGCCATAGATCCGCCGTGGTCGTATTACTATAAGCATGGCGCTGCATGTAGAGCCTCAGGCCGGCCCGGAACGGTTCGAAACCGAGGTAGTTTTCCAGCATGCGCACAAAGGCCTGGCCCTTGGAGTAAGCAATCGCATCGAAGGCATCGACGGCGGAATATTCGGTAACGTCAGGCAGCTGGATGGCATGAGTAGACGCCCGGGCATCGAGATTGAAGGCGCTCTCTTTGGAGGCGTTCGACCGGATCCAGATTTTCCAATCGGGATTCAGGTCGTTGGTGGCTTTGGTGGCCATCCACGAGGCAAACCCTTCGTTGAGCCACAAGTTGTCCCACCAACCCATGGTGACGAGATTGCCAAACCATTGGTGCGCGACTTCGTGGGCCACGGTTTCAAAAATATTCTCGCGGGTGTTTTGAGAACTTTTAGCGGGATCGTAGAGCAGCAGTTGCTCCATGTAGGCAATCGCGCCCCAATTTTCCATCGCGCCGAAATTGGAAAAGGCGTTGGGGATGGCGATCTGGTCGAGTTGCGGGAGTGGATAAGGCGTGCCAAAGTAGTCGGCATAGTAGTCGAGCACCTGCGCGGTGATTTCTAGAGCGTAGGCACCCTGCTGGTGTTTTCCCTGAGTGGTGATAATCCGGAGATGTGTGCCCCGGTGCGTGGTTTCGAGCACCTCGAACTCACCGCCGAAAAAGGCCAGGAGGTAAGTCGACATGAGCGGCGTGCGGGCAAAGGTCACGGCCTTGCGATCGTCTGCGAGACTCTCCTCGCGCAGCACGGGCATATTGGACATCGCCATGAATCGAGCCGGAACTACCAGCGTGGAGTCGAACGTGGCTTTGAACACGGGTTCATCCCAGCAGGGCAGAATGCGGCGGGCATCGGGAACCTCGCATTGGGTGCCGAAGAGTTCGCGCTGGCCATCATCAGTCAGATAGCGATCAAAGAACAGACCTTGGGGATTATCCGAAATCACGCCGTGGTAAGAAATATTGATCCGGTAGTTTCCGGGGGCCAGCGGCGTGTCGGGGGTTAGGGAGAGTTGTTGTTTTTTCGAGTCGTAGGACGGACGCAGCGCCTGCGAAGTGGTGCCGTCGCCTTGATCCAGAAAGGCGGATTCAATTTCGAGTGCGTTGGCGTTCATCACAATCGCCGCGATGGTTTCACGGACCGTGATATCGGTGCGAACCTGGCCGGAAAACGTGCGGTCGGGCAGGTTGGGTTCGAGTCGCAGGGTATAGTGAGTAGGAACGACGGAACGCGGCAGGTGGCCGGCCCCGGCTTCGAAATTAAACGGAGCTTCGGCATGGAGCCGGATGCCTCCTCCCAAAGCGCCAACGATAATCAAGAAACATACACTTTTTATAAGCCTTACCATGGGTAATGACTTCACCGAAAATCCTTTGGGTCAATCCGACATTCAGCAGAGATTGGACTGGTTCGTTAGCCCTAGGATTTGCGCCAACGGTTGTCCGTATTTTGTGGGTTTTTTACGGCTGGGTCCGCCAATGTCCCACCATCTGCCGTAAAGTGGCCGCATGATGCCAACTACCGATTTATTGATCGCCGGGGAATGGGTGCCAGTCGTTGCCGTGGAGGGCGGCCAAGCCGGTGAGGTGATTGTGATCTTGGGCCGTCTGCCTATCACCAAGGTCCTCCGGCGGGAACTGGTGGTGATCCTACGCCAAGGTCCCAACCGGGAACCCATGCGATTTGCCGAAACCCCGCGGGACACCCGCCTGCGGCTCCGGGCGATCTACTGAAGTAAAGCCAAGACCTACCTCAGTCAGCCGGCACCTCGATCATCGCCTTGATCACGCCAGTCGCGGGTTTGGTCCATGATTCAAATTGGGCGGTCACTTCGCCGAGTTTCGCGCGATGGGTAATCCAAGGCCCGGTGTCGATTTTACCGTTCTCGATCAGCTGGATGATGGCGGTAAACTCCGAGGGGAGGGCGTTGCGACTGGAGAGCACGGTCAGTTCCCGTTTGTGAAAATGCGGATCGTGAAAGGTCACGTCTGCTTGCACCAGTCCGACCAAGATCAAGCGACCACCCGGAGCGGGAAAATTGAACGAGGTGTTCATCGACTGCACATTACCGGTCGCCTCAAACACGGCCGTGGGCAGGTTTCCGTCGGTCAATTTTCCCAATTGCTCGGCGACGTCGCCTTGGCGCGCATCGACCACCGCATCCACGCCAATCCGGTCACGGCAAAAGGTGAGGCGGGACGCGCTTACATCCACGGCGATGACCCGCGCACCGGCCGCCCGGGCAAATTGCATGATGGCCAGCCCGATGGGACCGGCGCCGATCACGGCCACATATTCACCCGCTTCAAGTTTGGCCCGACCGACCGCGTGCGCGCCGATGCCGAGCGTTTCGACCAAGGCCAGTTGATCGTAAGTCAGTTTGGTGGAGCGGTGCAGCTTGGCCGCTGGCACAAGCATGTGACTGCGATGCCCGCCGTCGGTATGCACTCCCAGCACCTGCAGGGTGTGGCAGCAATTCGGCTTGCCGCGCGTGCAGGCGATGCAATGCCCACAATTCAAATACGGTTCGACCGCACAGCGATCGCCCACAGCGACAGTGGTCACTTCCGAACCGATGGCTACGACTTCAACCCCCAGTTCGTGCCCCAGAATACGAGGATAGGTGAAGAATGGTTGGCGGCCGGCATAGGCGTGTAGATCCGTGCCGCAGACGCCTATCCGATGTATGCGCACCAGTGCTTCCTTGGGCCCGGGAGAGTCGGGTTGAGGAGTTTCCGTAGCGATCAGTTTGCCGGGAGTTTCCAGTAAAAGTGTCAGCATGATTTGATCAGTAAATCAGTGGGTCACGGTTCTCAGGCCGGCCGCGAGTAAAATTGTGATTATGAATCGGACTCAATAGCTCCTGCACCTTCGCCATCAACGCCTGATCCACCGGGGCCTCCGCGTGGGCGATATTCTTGCGGATGTTAGCCGGATTGGCCGTGCCGACCAAGGTGGTCGCAATATCCGGATGACTGATGGCAAACTGCACGGCAAGTTTGACGATGTCTTCGCCAATCGACTGACAATACTCCACTGCGCGCCGACACCCCGCGATGATTTCCGGAGAAGCGGGATGCCACGCAGGCGCACCGCGCTCCGTGAGCAGACCCATGCCGGTCGGCGAAGCGTTGATCACCCCAATGCCGCGTTCCCGGCAGAGTGGCAGCAGCCCCTCCAAGGTGGTATCGTTCAGTTCGTAGTGGCAAAAAGAGAGAATCGTGTCGACCACTCCGGGTGCGGCCCGGAGCAATCCGTCACGCAGCACTTTCAAGGGCAGGCCCGTGATCCCAATGTGACCGATCCGGCCAGCCTCCCGCAATTTCACCAAGGCGGGTAGCGTTTCGTCGATGATCTGATTGAGGTCGGCGAACTCAATATCGTGGCACTGCAGCAGATCGATATAGTCAACGCCCAGACGCGCACAGCTTTCGTCGAGGCTGCGGGTCACCCGCTCAGCCGAAAAATCAAAACTGTCGGGTCCGCAATATTGTCCGACCTTGGTGGCGAGGTAATAGCGATCGCGTTTAATTTCGCGCAAGGCGCGTCCCAGCACTGTTTCAGCCTTGGTCAGGCCATACATCGGCGAGACATCGATAAAATTGATACCGAGATCCAAGGCCGTGTGGACGGTGCGGATCGCCTCAGTGTCATCGGTTACGCGAAAGACGCTGCCCAGCGAAGAGGCACCAAAGCTCAGCGCGGATACTTGGAGGCCGGTCCGGCCAAGTGGGCGGTATTCCATGGTATTGCTGATGGAATTCAGGCGGTGCCTGCATCACGCGGATGCGCCTTGGCCAGCACCTCAGCGCCATCGGCCCGTCCGGTCGCGCGCAACCGTTCCAGATACGCCGGCAACACGCCGCGGGTGTGCAGCGGTCCGCCCTCCAGCATGACCGTCCGCATCGGATCATCCGAGTGTGTCGCCAAAGCCATCATTTCACTCATCCAGCGGTCCAACAACTTGAGTCCATGATCGGCGAGGGCCGGATTGCCCGGGGCCAGATCGTGCTGAAGTTGCGGATCGTTCTTCACGTTGAAGAGCATGACGGGTGGGAAACCATGATAGCCGTCGTGATACGAACGGATGCAAAGCCAGTCGCCCCAACGCACCGAGCGTTGGCAGCTCCATGCCATCTGCGAG
>Ga0222713_10003516_pt1 | contig 16234 bp, 23 predicted proteins | sample C33_649DmetaG_FD_165061 | JGI IMG/M metagenome (GOLD analysis project Ga0222713, IMG submission 165061) | Estuarine water microbial communities from San Francisco Bay, California, United States - C33_649D | ecosystem: Environmental > Aquatic > Marine > Unclassified | place: USA: California...
GCTTCAAGTAAACGCAATGCCCCCATAGCATCAACGTCACAAGTATACTCCGGCATTTCAAATGATATTTTCACGTGACTCATTGCACCTAAATTATACACTTCAAGTCTTTCAATGTCCGAATATGTATTTTTAATCTCAGTTAAGATGTTTAACAAATTGGAACTATCGGTTAAATCGCCGTACCTCAAAGTCAGTTTATCAAAAATATGGTCGATCCTGCTTGTCATTATATTTGAAGATCGCCGAATAATCCCCCACACTTTGTAGTCATTTTCCAACAATAATTCCGCCAAATATGAGCCATCTTGACCCGTAATTCCAGTGATAAAAGCAACTTTAGTCATTTAATAAATATATTAAATAATTTTTAATATGTTTATATACGAATGTCATATGTATATTTACTTGTTTCGAGCGATAATGCCACATATGTTGGCGCCACAGTGGATCTTAACCGCCGTTTAAGACAGCATAATAAGGAGATCAAGGGTGGCGCCCACGCGACGGGAGCTAAAGTGGCAAAAGGTGAGGTTTGGACACGCGCAGCACACGTATCAGGATTCCCGGATTGGCCAGCGGCACTCCAATTTGAATGGCGTTGGAAGCAAATTTCGCGAAAATTACCACCCAAAATGTTCCCATTAGAGAGAAGAATGGAGGCACTCAAGCAATTACTGGCACTGGAAAGGCCGACGACCAAAGCAATTGCGTATACAGAATGGCCAACACCACCGGAAGTCCATCTGGAAACAGATGATGCCAAGAAATATTATGAATAAACTGTGCCTTATTTTCTCCATATATTTATATGGCGCAAAACTCACAAGGTTTAGTTTATTGTGTTTGGTGGAATAGTGGCAGTATTGATGGAGAAACACGCAATATGGTAAAAGAAATATGTAATTCAGCTTCTGAAAAAAACAGAATTTATAGTAATATTGATGAAAAAACTAAGTATGTGATGTTTAAATCACAAGAAAATAAAGATGCTATAGCTAAAAAAGAGAAATTAGATCAGGCTTTTCAAAACTATAAAGCAAATTCAAGAACCAACGTTATACCGGATACAAATGAATCAAAGGATTATTTTTTTGGGAGAATATATTACAAATGTATAGGGGGAGTGGGAGGTAAAAAATCAAGAAAAATGAGAAAAACTAAAAAACCGAGAAAAAGCAGAAAAACCGAAAGAGCAGGAAAAATTAAAATTGAATTATTTTTATTTAAAAACAAGTAGAATAAATAAAAATAAGAATGAGTCCTATATACACAAAACTATATTTAGCAGAAGCTATCGGTAAATCGTTAGGAAAAACGTTGGCAAAAATGACAATTCGCCGCGAAGAATACGCCCCGCGTTATAAAATCGAAAAAGATAGTATTACCATTTATAATTTCTCATGTGTCGACGAGCATGGATACATAGATACAACTGATTTTATAGAATTGGCTCCAACAAACGAAACATATAACCTGCTTGACTACAAATCTCGCAAGATAATCATTAATAAAAACACTTTGGAAAATAAAGAACAGAGAGAAATAATCATAAACGCGATCCGTGCGGCACTTACAGAGACAAACCAGGCGTCAGAAATGGACAATATTTATATTTTGAAGGATTTATCAATACTTGTCGCATCGGATGACTGGTCAGATAACCATGAAATACTTTAATACCTATTTAACAAACTCTTCATAGTCTTAATTTCGGTCTCTTGTGTCGAAATAATATTCTTGGCCAATTTGGCAATATTGTAATCATCTGTTTTTTTCAATATTTCCTTACTGGTTAAAAGCGCCATAGAGTGGTGTTCGATCATCCCCTCTAAATATTGTTTATCTTTAATAGCTACTTGCTTTCTATACAAGTAAATAAAAAAGAGTAACAAGCCGATTAACGCGACATAAAAGTTGGTACTACATACGTCATATTGATGGTCGTGCATTGCGACCTCGATTAAAACCATAAAGACGGCCATTATTACGGACATATATGCTTTGCCCAAGTTATTTGTAAAGTCTGAAAATTGGTCTATCATTATAGGAGGCATCAAAAAATACTGAATGACAAAACTGCCGACAAACATTACAATCATTGTGTGAGTGATTTTCATTTTATAATATATTTTTATTTTAATTTATTTTTAATTTTAATCAAAAAAAAAATTGAATTTCTTTTAAGTTAAAAAATATAAGTTATAAAATACAATTTAAAGACCAAAAAGCAAAAGCAAAAGCAAATCCAAATCCATATTTTAAAGAATGTCATTCAACAGCTTAACCATCGAAAGAATTAAAATATCCTATACCGAGGATATAATAAAAAACATATTCTGGAAGTATTTCTTGGGGAAGGTTTATCGCGTAGATTTTGAGCCTATCGAAACCGATTCAGAATACCAAACCGCAACTATTTATAGAGATGAAAAATACGAATGGAGTGTAGAAATTATAAAATCCATAAATGAAACTGGTAATTTTATTTTGTACCATACCAATTTTGACGGCTCGAATGATTGTTGGACTATGTATAAAAACGCTAACCCAATACCGAGTGCGACGACAACGAGAAATATTCATCAGTTACAGCACGAGAACAACGCACTAAAAGCCCGTATTGCTGAATTAGAAAAGGAATTAAATCTATAAATATATAAATATATAAATTTAGTATAAAGAATGAGCGACTCATCAAATGAGTTTTACGATATAAAAATAAGTCGAGACATAACAAACGAAAAAGAGAGAAATATTATTACAGATTCATTAGTTAAAACCGAAAATAAACATTGGTACAATAATAAATGTTTTTTTTTATCTGCATTACTATTATCCAGCACTGTAATCGCAACAGGTATTTATATGCTTTCTGTTTTTTTATGAGCATAATACATAACGAAATTAAAATATAAAATTGAAAAGATATAAAGATACTTAAATAAACTAAACAAACAAATAAAATGAACATATTTTTACTAATAATCGCAATATTTATTCTCAAAAACCGTAACATATTTGGTAAGGTTTTTTACGAAAACACGTTTTTATTGGACAGCGAAGGTTGGATTATAACAGGAAACAAATTAGAAAGCGACGCTTTACACCAGGCGTACAGTTTACAAGATAAAAAATGTAACACACAGATGTCGCGTTATATAATGGGAAAAGACGATTTGGTAAATGTGGACTCGAAAAATAAAGACGATAAAAATCTATGGTATTTTAAGTCGCCGCCCATAAAAATAACACTCGATAAAACCAGTGGGAAACCAGTATTGCTGACTTTTACGCTGACGAGCTTTATGGGTGATTTCCGCCATTTGAATCATTGTTCCGCTTTAATTAAAATTAAACTCGTAAATGGTGTCACTATTTCATATCCATATGTTACAAAATATGACGGTAATATGGTGTCATTTAATGTGCCATTGAGGGGCGATTTATGGTATAACGATGCTGAAACAAAGGTAAATTTTGACACCATATTTGATGCGGAATTTGAAATCGAAATTTTGGGTGATTGGACACGAGGGGTCGAAGTGATTGGACTTGATAATGTGATAATTTATTAACCGGAAAATTTATTAACCGGAAAATTTATTAACCGGAAAATTTATTAACCGGAAAATTTATTAAAAAATTGAAATAAATTTAAATAATATTCGAATAAAATATTATTGAAATGCTTATATATTATTTAATACTGATAAACCTGTATATAATCGCGTCAAATGCGAGAACAAATGAAAGCAGATGTAATACGCTTTATTATGGACAAATGGACAAAATAATGGTTAATACACAAAGTCAACGGACAAAAATATTAATGGATAATTTTTACAAGAGGCGGGCAAAACAGAGTGGTATGACTGTTGAAGCAATAAAAGTTTGCTATAATAGTAAAATAAAAAAACCGTCAAAAAAAATAAATATGTAATATATAAGGAATATGAAACATTCGAAGAAAAAAATTAGAAAAGCCAATATTAAAAGGAGGACAAAAAAAACTAATTATAGGAAAATCCAAAGAGGGGGGTGGTATGGACAAGAAGACCCTCAAAGAATAAGAGAGCTGATGACAAGTTTTGGTTTTCCTGGTGTCAGAGTGGAATTTCCATTTAATAATATAAATATGGATATAACCTTTCCAGCAGCAAATTTAAATGATTTTATGATTCAAAAATCAAATGAATATATTGAAACAGTAAAAAGAGAATTAGGTGATTCTATAAACGCTTCAAAAAGGATGCAAGCGGAAAATAAGAAAATTTTAAGTGAAAAGCCTTCTGGAGGACCACCTAATATAGGAGCTATTATAGATGAGATGGAAGCAAATGTAAATAGAGATACTATAATATTAGATCATTTAAATAGTCAGAATCAGCCTTTAAATTTTTCTATAGTTCGCAATGTAATTGATTTTATTGTTTATCCTGATGATATATCACAATTTTCAAAAGGATATAGTGATTTAGTATTGAGTAATAATTTTAATGGTGTACACCTTGAACAAAAACAACCAACAGCCGGGGGTCTACAACCAAACATACCAAAAGAAGTATGGTTTTTAATTAAAATTATGAAACAATTAGCACGAGAGATAAATGGTTCAGCTATTTATATAAATGGTATTAAACAATCATTTGAAATAGATGAATCAGAAACTTTATTAAGCGGATTTCCTGCTGAAAATCTTAAGTTTAAAACCGCAAGTAATAGATACGGAAATATTTTAAGAGAAATAAGAGAAAAATATTCTGGACCAGCTTTAGATTTTAGTAAAATAAATTTTGAAATTCTTGCGTGTTTAATAGAGGACAATATTGGTCAAGGTTATTTTTTGCCATTTATTCAAAACATATTAGATGTAAACAATACAGGAATGTTTATTTTTTTCGAAGCATGTCCTGATTTTGTCATTGAAACTGAAATTGTGGAGAATGAAAATGGAGTTAAGATTGAAAAAGAAGTAATTAAACGGCATCGAGACTCAAAAGCTCTGGTCGAACCATATATAAAATTTTATAGAGATAAATATAATTATGACACAACATATTTTGGTTTAAAACCAATACAAGAAAATCCTAAGGATGGTAATTTTTTACAATATGTTAAAAATGGATCTACTTTTTTTATAACAGTTGGTAATGATATAATTATAGAATTAGTGAGAATCTATTATATATATGTACGTGAGGTAGATGCTCAAGGAAAAAGACTATATAATATATCGGCAGCACTCAAAAATCCATCTAAACCTTATGATCGCGCAGCAGGTTATAATAATTTAATAATGGCTGTTATAGTTGTTAAAAAAACTGTTAATATTATTACTGGTGTTATTAATTATGAGAATAATTTTAGATGGCTAATAAACCAACATACATTAAATAATATGACACAAAGTGGTTATATGATACCAGATATATTTTTAAAAAATTTAGAAGAAGTTAGATTGAAAGATTATAGTAAAATAGAAAAAACAGGGAATTATTTAAAAGGGTTTTTTGGAGGCCCTTCTGCTGCTACTGTTGGTTTACCAGGAGAAGAAGAACAACAACAAGAAGAAGTTTTACAACCTAAAGAAAGTTTTACTGTCCCTGGACAAGGATTAAAACTTGGGTCAATAAAATCTTCATCTTCATCAACAACCGCATCAGGAATAGGAGAAGGGGAAGAAGAAAAAGAAGCAGAATGGAAAGATCTATCTGATGAATATCAAACAGAACCTGGTGATGTAGATGTAGGAGGTAAAAAAAATAAAACAAGACGTAAATCGAACAAAAAGAAAAGGTCTATAAAAAGAAAACCAAAGTATTAACGATGTTTTCTGCTCTTAACCATGGGTTTAACCCTGCGTCTCATGGTTTTCTTATATTTAGAGCCTTTCATAATAAATTTGTGAATATTTTCTTTCTGGTTAAGCATCATATCCACAATATTTTGGAAATAAGAGCGAAATTGAGGTCGCATTTTTTTCAGGTCATCAACGCAAACCCAACGTATTTCCGCCTTTTCGAATATCTTGGTTGTTTTAAACACGTTAGGAGGTAAGCGTTTTTGAAGAAAACGTTGATTATTATTATAATAATAAGGCAACCAATGGTTATATTCAAAGGGAAATATGTGCATACGATATGTTTTATGTCCATCTGTTTTATAGTCGATAGTATAAGTGCCATGAGCGCGTAGCATTTTGCGAATATCGGCGTCGTTACCTAAAAAACCGGTAAATTCTTCACCTGCTTCTCTAATGGCAGTTTCTAAAAATGACTCATTATTATCAGTACCACCGCCAAAGTCGGAAAACCCGGGCGCGGAGTCTTCATACTTGCTTTCTTTACCAAATAAAAAGTAAAGTTTGCCATTATGTATTGTTGTCGGTAATATACCAGCTCCCATTTATATTACATCAACAAAAAAGAAAAAAAATATTATTTATTTATATGAGAAATAAAACAAAGAAAAATAAGAATAAGGCATATAACAAACCAAAGAATAAGAATAAAACAAAGAATAAAAACAGGTATAAGAGAGAAGAAAAAATGATACCTTTGTATCATCGTGTATCTTTAAATAATATGAAAACATCTACACCATTTATACAAAAATTTACTCGTTTCTTCTCTCCTTTAAATAATAATAACAATAGAAAACATTCGTATTCACCAACAATAAACCAAGAGTTGGTCACTTTACAATCAATCCAGAGACAAGAGCTATCCGATTGCAATATTGTAGACGCATATAAGTTAAAAGAGCCCCTAAAAATAGGTGTCCCAGGTGCTTTTTATGGAGAAAAGTGTTTTAATTACGATACACAAGAAGCCAAAAAGTACCTTTTAAAGAATTTATCGGCAAACAAGCATGTTGACCCCGAAAAGGTAGTCCCTCCAAAGCAATTACAAGGCAATTGTTGGTTTAATTCTATGTTTGTCAACTTTTTTGTGAGCGATAAAGGTCGCAAGTTTTTCCACTTTTTTCGTCAATTGATGATAGAAGGCAAACAAAAGGACGGTACACATATTCCCCATAAAATCCGAGACCCGTTTGCTCTGCTAAATTTTGGTGTAGATGCTTGTTTGACAGGTAACCAGTTTGCATATAAATTGAATACAAATGTGATAATCAAGGAATTATATGAAGCAATACCGGATTCATATAAGAAAATGGTTCCTTATGTGTATAATGTGGGTAAGGCGGGTAATCCAATTTTTTACTATATGAGCATAGTAAACTATTTAAACAATAATTCTATAACTATGCTGCTCATAAGAGATGCGACAAATAACTGGAAAGATGTGCTATCAGAGCAAATGAGCAGATTAACACATTTGCCGCATGTTGTAGTACTGGAAGTATTTAATAATAATGCAAAGAGTTTTGATAGGAAGCCAATTTCTTTCACAATAAATGACGCTAAATACCAAATAGATAGCACAGTTGTGATGGATGTGTCACAAAAACATTTTTGCTCGACGCTGACATGTGAAGGAAAGGAGTTTGCTTATGATGGTTATAGTTTTCATAAATTAGAACCATTAGAGTGGAAGGATAAGTTAAACACGGATTTTGAATGGTATTTTGAAGAAACCAATAAATATGCCGGCCAAAATATAATCTGGAATTATACAAAAAGTTATCAAATGCTTATTTATTATCGGGTTTAAATATTATTTATCATTTTAATACTTCTGTCAGTACTATTATCACCAATATTACTATTGCTATAAATGTTAAAATAGACACACCATAACTTGCGCCAGAAATATATGTTTTACTATCACTATAAAGGTATTGTTGAGGAATCATATTTTCTTTTGTAGCATAATAAAATGTAAAGAAAATTATAAATACTACAGACAAAGCGATAATTGCTTCTAAATTTGAATTCATATTTATATTATATAAATATAAATTATTTGCGTTTTTTGTGTGATTTTTTATGGTGTTTTCTCTTTCGTTTTGTTATACCTCGTCCACTATAATCAATATATTGACCATCATCATCAAACCTTGGTCGATTCATAATTGCGTTTCTTTCTGATTTGGACATTTCTTCATCACCAGAAGAGAAAATTTTATATAACCCATATAAACCGACTGCTGCGCCAAGACTACCTAACAAAATTATTTCTTCTTTATTCATATTTATACTATATAACTATAAATTAATTGTAATCCAAAATTAATTGCGCTATTTTTTGACCTCCTTTTTCAGAAGGCTCAATACCTAAAGTAAAATCATCGTTACTTGTAACAACCTTGTTAATTTGTAATAATCCTAATGAATTTTCACGAGCATAAGTGGCGATTAATCCGTTCCATTTTTCAAGAATGGGTTTATATTGTGCAAACTGGTTACTGGTAGGATAATAAATATCCAATAGAACAATTTGGCATAAATCCATACGAGTTTGAATACTTTTAACCAATTTTTTATAAGCTGCCAACATAGTGTTTAAAAACCCTGTATCACTTGTGTCACCGTGTTGGTCGACATAGAAAGATAAGATATCATTTCCTCCTGAAGAGAGAAAAATAGTAGTAGATTTATTGTTAATATCAAGAGGTATTTTGTTGATTTGAGAATAAACATCAACAATTTTCGAGTTATTTTCAGCAAGTGAAAAAAGTTCGATATTTATATTATTTTTATCACTTCTCTCTTCGATTATATTATCAACACCTTTTCCATCAGGAACATAAGAGTTATTTTTAAGAATACTGTCGCCTAATAAAACGATAGATCTTGAGCTTTTATTTGAAGAAAATGACTCAATAAAAGAACTACAGTAAGTATTCCAATAAGAAACGGTAATAATAAATAAAATTAGACCAAATATTTTAAGGTAAAAGTAATCCATATAAATATACAATAAAATATTATGTTAAAGTATACATCACACTATTTGAATAGTTTGTATTTTGATTATAAAAGTTATTTATATTGGAGCTATAATTGCTATTATAAGTGTTTATAACAACAACATTATAATTGCCTGCGGGTAAATACGTTGGTACAACAAAAGAAATATTAAATGAGCTGGAATAAGTAACTGGAATGTTTTTATAACTGCCAAAATTAACAGTAGTTATTCCATTAGGTAAAAAGTTTTTTCCATTTATTGCTACAAATGAATAAGCTCCGGCGAGAGAAGTATCTACAGATAAGCTATAAATTTCGGGTGTAAAACTCGGCAAAAATCCTTTCGCAAGTTTACAATTTTTTTTAACATTATTAATCATATTTGAATTAATCATAATATAATTATAATTATATTTTTTTTTAAATGAAATAATGGATGAAATAGAATAAAAATAGAATAAAAATAGAATAAAAATAGAATAAAAATAGAATAAAAATAGAATAAAAAATAAAAATGAATTGTAAAATACAATAAATATATATTTTACAATACTTGTTATAGAATGTCAGCAAATGAATTGAATGAAGCTATGCGCACATTGTGTCGCAATATCGGTAAGGATTTGGTTAAATTTAATGTAAATGTAATGGCTGTAGAAGACATTATAAATAATGGTTTTAATAAGAGTGATGATCCCTTAACCAATTACGGTGAAATGGAATTAATAGAAGAAAAGATGGATGAAATGTTATATATTTATCAGTTTATCAAGGATAAATTTAAAAAGGGACGAGCAATTCGAGAGAAAATCGAAGAAGTACCCGAAGAAAAGAATGAAAATTAATTTGAAACCAAGTTGTATCGACAAGGAAAGTAACCATTCGTGGCGAAATAATTATACGAGCCAGTTGATTTTCTACAAACGTCGCCCGGTTGGTGCTCAGCATATTCGTAAAAGGCGTCAGAATCTATCCATCCACCAAACAAAAGGACATGTGTAGATGGTTTCAATATAGCATCGCCTTTTTTCATATCAGCCTTGGAGATTTTAGTACATATTTCTTGCATATTACTTGTCACATGTCCGCCGCCAGATGTCGATGAAGCCCAAGCATAAGAAACATATCCAGAGCAATCCTGACGATAACCATTTGTGGTGGCGGTTTGAGAATACGGGATTTTTTCATCGACCCAAACTTGGGCTCTTTGCATAATCTGATCTCGAGTAATTGATGAAGCGGAAAGTTGATAATTATAATTACAATCATCTTGTAAGACAGTTGTGTACTTGAAATCATATTGGTTTAAAAAATCAATGACCTCTTTGTTATACGATTCCATAAACACATCAATATCTCTCACTAATACCCAAAGTGATATTCCAGATGGTGTTGTAATAATGCTATATTGGTATTGATTATCCTTTATTTCTCCCAATTTTACAATCCAATATGGCGAATCAACTGGCACGCCCTCAAGATGAACGGTTAATTTACCAGGCTCAGAAACATTTTTATAATAACCATATCCGGTTATTTGTTCTATCTCTCTATTTTCGTCAAGTTGAGTGTTTACAACATTAATATTACCATTATCTAATAAACCATAATCAGCGGTAATACACGTTCCGTATCCTTGAAAAATAAAATTGGTAGGAGCTTGGTATACTGTTTTCCAATGACCTAAATAACTATCTACATTAATATCAGGAACAACATCAGGTATTTCTCTACTATTTACAAAAACAAAACATAAGGCTAAAACTGAAAACAATAGCATTTATATATTTAAGACATATAATTTTAAATATATAATTTAAATATATAATTTTTAATAGTATAAATTTACAAAGGTCCATCATCATCTGGTTTTTCTTCAATTACTCCCTTTAAGCTTTGTTGGGTAAAATAATAAAAAAAATAAGCATATAAAGCCCCGACCCCTGCTCCAACGGCGACCTGAAAAACAGTATGAAAATTATCAACAACGCGTTGACTCATTATCAATAAAGAATAAAACAGGAATCCCAATGTTATTTTAATATCTTGTAAGCAAAGAAAAATAAATGTTGTCGTGAAAAGTGAAGCGGACGAATGTCCGGAAGGCATACCAAAAATATCGTGAGGAATACCATTTTTAAAAATAAATCTGTGACCATTTTTAATAGCTAAATTGAATTCTTTTGGGTCTTCAGACGGTCTTGGTTGTTTAAATATGCCTTTTAATACAAGATTTAAAATAGCAGACGTAAAAAATCCAACTTGGTAATAATAAAACGATGTATTTTTTTTCCATAGTAAATAACTGGCAGCTATATATAAAATAATAGGTCCAAAATTGCCTAATTTTGTAAAAACTTTATCCATTTATATAAGCAAATAATTTTAATATTGATATAAACATTCGCAAATTAAGGTTACACACCAATCAGAGCCATTTAAGTTGAGTATATTTCCTTTATCATCAAGCAATTTTACACACATTCGGTCAATATCTACAGGACCAAAATATGTCCTAATATTTTCTTGTATAGAACCACTAAATTCAACAATTAATGAACCGGTAGATAAACCAACGGTCTTTATTGGCAAAATACCTAATATATCAGATGTAGTAGGTGCTTTCGACAAGTAATTTGTAGTATTATTTCTGCTTTTATTAATTTCATTAATTGTATAAATTTGTGATTGGGTTAAGGTTCTTGGTGCGCTCGGTAATACAATTTGCGTTGAGCTATAATCACCCTCATATTTGCCTGCTATTAATAAACCATTACTCGTGCTACTATTTTGGTTGTCAAAAACAGATTGAAGATTTGCTTCAGCAACGATTTGCTCCAGATTATTACCTTGTTGTATAGGATTTAAACAAGTATAAGGCAAATCGGGTGAATAATAAGACGGTATTTTTAAAGTATTTGAAAATTGAGTGATAGAAACGAGACTATTATTGACGTGGTTTTGATTATAATCATCAATAACTAATATAAGATATTTTGGCCCGTTTAAATCTAAAACACAAGGTGCTATATTTCCACTGGGGTCAACATATGTAAAAGGAACACGAAACCCCATAACCCATCCCAGAGTGTTGTTAAAATGGTGGTTTGTTTTACTTAAACATACATTGGTACATTGTAGAATACCAGTAAAATCGTAAAATATGATTTTGGTTGTCTCCTTTACTGTAAATTCAACGTGTATTGGTATTGGGTTTGGACCAACAAAAATATTTCCAGAAAAGTCTGATCCAATCAAATTAAGTGTTATTTTGCCACTATTTTGATTATATGAAACTGGGCCGCCAGGTGGATAATTGTCAAATCCTGCAGCAGTAAAATTGTTAGACAAATCAGTTATAAATTGTGATGATGTGTAGTTACCTGGGCTAACCGAAACGACTATATTAGCGCTGCCGTCATTAATCCATAAACAAGTATTACCATAAGCAACGTCAAGCGTGTACCAAGAATAAGGTATTTGGTATGAAAAAACACGCATATTAAGTACATCTTTTAATGTATCGGAAAGGTCGAGTGTATAATCAGTCGAAGTCGAATCGACACCGTTTGTATATTGTCTAAATTGGCTGTCAAGATTAACTAACCGATTAATAGTGTTTTTCAAATTAGGGTTTAATGAGTCTTGTTTGACAGGAACTTGGTATGTATCATTTATTCCTAATTGTTCCCTATTCATTGTCGCATGTGGACTGCCAAAAGTCTTTATTTTTTGCTTTCTATCAGTAATTTTATTAACTTGATTTTGGTCGCTTTGTGTAAGATTCTGATTGGTATACCAATCGGTTACTTGTTTTTCGCCGGATGGATAAATTGCTTCATTTGTTATGGTACCAAATCCTTCTACAATTATTTTTTCGTTTTCACCATCTTCCCCGTCTTCACCCTCTTCGTCTTCATTATCGGAGTCTTTTAATCCGTCGGCATACTGTAAGAGTTGGCTCTGGATTGCTTGAAAAAAAACAGATAATTCAGGTTTTTTACCCTTAAATCGATTAATTAGTTTATCTGTATTTTTAATAATTGTGTCATGATCGAGGTCCTGTAACTCCACAATAGCCATTAATTCGGATAAAGTGTAATTTGAAACATTAGTGTCTATAGATGTCATATGATTAATATAGATAAATATAGATTTTGTTTTAAAGTTATAATTATAAAAAAGATTTTATTGCTGGTGCTCTTTTTTCAGTGCTCTTTTTTCAGCGATTTCAATTACATTCTTTACTGCTAAATTCGTGTTCAATTAAATATTTATTTTTAAAACACGACACGATGACTTTGATCATTTTATATAATGCGAGTTTTTGACATTTTTCGTGGTTTTTTGATTTTAAGAATTTTTGTGTAACTGTCGTAAACCCGCTACCCCTTTTTAAATGTGTTTTTTCACCAAATAAAACATATTCAAGTACTTTTACGAGTGCGCTGTTATGTTCTAATAGCGTTGTTCTATCTATACGATAATTGCCTTTATATATATATCTATTATAGTCGCCATGTTCATATATTCTATAGTATTTATTTAAATCGGGACGGTTTCTTACAAGACCGATGCCTTCAATTTTATCAGTATCATTATTCATTTCAATAACAAAAACCAGTGAATCATACATTATTTTTGGTGACATTTCTTGAGGCGAACCGTAAATACACCCGGCAATATTTTTTTTCTGCTTATAATTTTTATTTGTTTCCAGGGTATCATTTGTAAATCTCGATGTAACAAGTGTATACATATTATTTTAAACTAATCAATAATTATGTTTTTTTATTCAATTTTAAAATAAATATAATTATTATATGAATTGCTGTATTTGCGGTCCTGTTAAAAATTGCGGTGTTTATTTAAATAAAGTGTTGGAAAATATCGAGAAAATTGGTTCTCTCTTTGATGATTATACATTATTAATATATTATGATCAATCAAGCGATAATACATTACAAATTCTAAAAGAGTATCAAAATAAGAATCCGAAGTTTAAATTATATGTAAATGCGAACCCTGTGAGTAAATTTAGAACTCACAATATAGCCGTTGCACGCAATTTCTGTTTAAATTTTGTAAGAAACAATAAAGCTAAGTACCCATTTTTTATAATGATGGACTTTGATGATGTGAACTGTAAAGAAGTGAATGTAGATACTTTGAGAAAATACTTGAAGAGAGAAGATTGGGACGGATTATCTTTCAATACAAAACCGGCATATTATGACATTTGGGGACTTTCTATTTATCCATATTGTTTCAGCTATAATCATTTTAATGACAATTATAATTATCACGGAATCATTAAAGAGTATGTGACAAAATTATTAAACAATTTAAAGCCGGGACAGCTGTTGCCGTGTATTTCATCGTTTAATGGTTTCTCGATTTACAAGACTCGTAAGTTTTTAGACACGTATTATGATGGCAGAGTGAGATCGGATATATTTCCAAAACAATACATAGAAGCGCACGCAAAGGCACAAAAATCTCGAACACTTGTTTATAGGGATTATGGTCACATAAAAGGCAGATATGAAGATTGCGAGCACAGGGCATTCCATCAAATGGCGAGGAAAAGATCTGGAGCGCGAATAATGATAAGTCCGGAGGTTATGTTTAGTTAGAATAAATTATCTTATGGAAATACTATTTCAGGACTTATTCTTATTCTTGCTTGATTTTTATTAATTGCCATTAAATGAAAATACCTATGTTCACAATCTTCTATTTTACTATAATCAAACTGCCCTTTAAAAAGAGCTATATTTTGTTTTATTAAACTTTTAGGAAGCAAACTTAAATTAAGACGTCCATAATAATAACAATTTAAAAATTTATTTGTACGATAAATAGCAAAACCACCAAACGCGGAAGCACACTCTATCAAATCATCCTTTTGTGTATTATTCAATACATTAATAATGTATTTAGACATTGCACTTCCAGCACTATCACCTATATGAGCACAACTTAAATAAAATGGTTTTATTGATAATGCCCAAATATCATAATATACTGGTTTATTAAACGAGACAGCATCCCAATCATCTCTATCCAAAATTCTTTTAATCGGTTCTATATTTACTGGTCCATGTGAATTTACACAATCCATATCCATCATTATAAAATAAGGAAATTCTGTCTGATTTTTTCTTATGAAATTTAAACATACATTTCTGCCTTTTGCTATTCTAAAAGTTCTATATTCACTAAGAGGTTCTTTATTAATATAAATAAACATTTTTGGGTTCACTTTTTGATATTCAGACAATAATTTTATTGTATTATCACTCGATTCATCATAATATATAATAATCTGGTAATCGTCAAAAAGTGAACATATTTTCTCAATATTTTCAAAAATTTTATTTAAATAAGGCTCACAGTTTCTTACAGTTCCACAAATACAACAATTCATTAATATAGGATAATATAGAATAATATTTATATATTATATAATTAAATGCAAATTCTGGTTATTCATTATGATAAACTTGTAGAAAGAAAAACCCATATGTTAAGACAATTTGATAAAGCAGGCTTAAACAATTTTGAGTTTGTTTCCAATCACGGAAAAGATAAATTAACACAAAAAGAAAAATCCAAATTTAAAAATCTAACAGATGGCGAAATATCTTTGATGTTACATCATTTTGAATGTTATAAAATTATAAATGAAAAATACGATTATGCTATTATTTTCGAGGATGATGTTATATTAGCTGACAATTTTAAGAATAAAATAGAAAAATATATATCAGATTTACCCGAAGATTGGGATATGTTATTTTTTGGAGAAGGACATGGAATACATATACCACAATACAGACAAAGTCCAGGTGTGAATATTTATAAAAAAATGACAGATTTAAAAAATAAAATGCCAGGTGGTATAGATGGCTCTACAAGATGTGCCGACTCATATATTGTTTCAAAAAAATGCGCACAAAAGCTGGTTCAAGTAATTAATATTTTACAAATTACAAGTATACCATTAGACCATTTATTAAATAAAATAAATCATTTATGTAAATTTAATATTTATTGGGCTGAACCAACATTAGCTGTACAAGGAACATCAAATGGAACATTTAAAACTTCTGTAAGATAATATATAATATTTTTAATATAAATACTATATATGGTTAAAATAGTTTTTTGGGATAATTGTTTAAATGAAAGAGGGACTACATTAGCAATTTATGATTATGCTTATTATAATAAAACAATTTTAGGTAATGAATCTATTATTATGTATAATACAACAAGAAATGATAATTTACAAGATGTAATAGATAAATTTAAAAATGAATTTAAAGTAATTGGTGTTAATAATTTTAAATTAGT
>Ga0222713_10003520_pt1 | contig 16224 bp, 24 predicted proteins | sample C33_649DmetaG_FD_165061 | JGI IMG/M metagenome (GOLD analysis project Ga0222713, IMG submission 165061) | Estuarine water microbial communities from San Francisco Bay, California, United States - C33_649D | ecosystem: Environmental > Aquatic > Marine > Unclassified | place: USA: California...
GATCATTCCCTATCCAGTTTGATATTTGAAAGTTATTGAACCCTGAGTCGGTAAACTTAGCTTCATCACCAATGTCTAGTTTTACTAACTCACCATCCAAGGTTCCTTGTCTTGGGTACGCACCATGAACAGCGTATAAAACGCTATGGTTTCCTATGTTTGTGGGCAACTTAACTGAAGGATACTTCTCCCCGCTGATTGTTTTAAACATCATTTGGGTAGGTAGATCCTTAGCCAGATCATAAGGGACAGCCACAGTGGCCCAACAAACTATGGCATCTCCGGTATTTTCAAACTTGCATTTCATTTCTTACCCTCTATCCCATCATTATAGTTCTTTTTACAACTTTTACCCTTGCACTTTTTTTCCACCTGCTCATAACTTATGTGTGTAGGGAACTGACCGAAGGTGTAAGTAAACTCTGCGGCAGGCTTTTGCTCCTTCTTGCAACTACCTTCAGTATCTGCATATCTTAGAAGTGCGTAACCAGCAATATCCTTCCAAGGAGACTCATCACCCCAAGTAGGATCGGTGGCAATTCTAAACAATTTATCCACAATCCTAACAATAGCTAAAGCGTCAGTATAGCTTTCCTTTGGTATACCATTAGGAAAAAGTTGCTTTAGAACCTCTCCACTCTTGCCATAACTATCGCCATAAGCCATTTGTTTCTCGGTAATTAGCTTACCAAGATCTTTACCTAATTTTTCATAATCATGTTTTGGGGTTTTCATTTTTATCATCTCCAAATTCGTTAAATTTCCAACTAGTTCTATAAACTTTACCACCTCTAGCTCTGGGTGTTCCTTGTTGATCCATTAGATAACAAGTTTTGCAGAGATAACTGCGGTTATAATATTTAAAAGAGTGCGGATTACCGCAAGAATCACAACGTTTGTTGTGTACGTCCCTCCTGCTGTTGTTGCTCATGGTCCTCTTCCCTTAATTGACGGGTGTGATCTTTAAGCTGACCAAATAACTTTTGTACTTTGTCTAGCTTTTTATCAATATCATCCCGTAACTCCTCAATTTCCTCAATCTCAGTCACAATATCTGTAATTAGCTTATTGTGAAGCATGTAAAACATTTCGTCTTTATGCATAAGGATATACTGTTATAGAGCCTTCTTAGACTTTTTAATAGTATAATTAATTAATTCTACTTCGTTATCAACAACTTTGCAGTCAAATTTACCTGAGCCATCTTTTGGTGTAGCTTTATCCAGCATAACTTTTGCTAGTTTTATGGAAATAGTCTTCTTTATAAATCTCTTTAAGTCTCGCACACCATATTCCTTAGTAAATGAGTTAGACACTATATGTTCTAACAATTCAGGTGTGGGCTTTATAGGTATATTCTTAAGATTCAATTCTGCAATCTTAAGGGTATCCTGCTTAGATAAACTATTGAAATGAATAAACTCGTCAATACGATTTCTAAACTCTGGAGTAAACTCTGTCTTCAGGGCCTTTTCAACAGTTTGTTTGCTTCCCTCAAATGATCCGAGATCTGAAGCATTTTTGTTGAAACCTACATATTCTTCCTTGAGGTCTGTCTGACCTTTGTTAGAAGTAAAGATAAATACTGAGTTGCTAAAGTCCAACTCTTGATTATTACTGTCAAACACTTTACCAGTGTCGAGAAGCCCGAGAAGAAAATTATAAAACTTAGGATGTGCTTTTTCAATTTCATCGAAAAGGAATACCCACTTACTAGACTTGTCCGCTAGTTCTTTTAGAAAGGACTTCTCTGAGTGCCCAATGAAACCGGGAGGAGAACCTATCAACCTCGCCATCTCATGCCCATGGCTAAACTCAGCACAATTGACCGTATGGAAGTTACCTGAATATAGTTCCCCAAATAGCTTCGCCAACTGAGACTTACCCACGCCTGTAGGGCCTACAAAGAAGAATGAAGCTCTAGTCTCTAGCCCGGCACAAAGGAGCGTTAAATGCTCCATTAGAGCGTCTATAGCCCTATCCTGACCGACGATATTCTCCTTTAAGTACTGCCTTATATTCTCTACCCCTTCTAAAGTAAGAGTGCTCTTATCGGTCTTTTTCTTTTCGTTCTTCTTAGTATTAGTTTCTAATATTTTACGAAACTCTTCCTCAAAGAACTTCTTGTCATCAATTGGCCTTTGAAGTTTTATATCATTCACATGTTCCAGAACAACTTCAACTCTAAACGGAGTGTAGATATCAGTCACTGATTGATATATTTCAGACACTAATGCAAAACTTAATGCTTTATCTTCCTTGAGTTCTCTTAAAACTTTCTCGAAAAGTTCTGAAGATTCTTCAAGTAATAGTCCACTTAAGACAAAAATGAAGTACTTTGCCATAGTTACTTCAGATTTAGTCTTAGATACATAATCAACTAATCTTTGGAAGAACTGCTTTTGTTCTTTCTCTTTCAACTTCTTTACTTTGAGTATCGCATTCAAGGAGTGGCATGGAACTCTATAGAAGTTATCTTTCATGTTAGTCTTCTTGTATTTTGCTTAGTTCTGAGAACAGATCGTCGAGGGCAGGAGCCTTATCCGTTGAGGCAACCTTAGATTTTGTTACAGACATGTATTTGATAATCGCATCCATTGCTTTTACAAGATTAACGCTGGAATCTTGTAACTTGCTGAGAAGCTGGGCTGCGGCTGTAGCTACTTTCGAGAACTCATCGTGAGTAACTACACCAATATCAAACCTATTTCTAGCCTCATCAAGGAAAAATTTTGCCTGATCTCTATCTTCCTTGGCATTGTCTATAATCGACTTTATTAAACGGTTTACCGAATCCTTATTCAGTAAGTCTTTCTTTAATACATAATTACGGGGCATGATACACCTATATTATCTAGGTGTATCATAGACTTATTCTTCCAAAGATCGTTTAATAACCGGGGAAATCCCATTCTTTAAATCTTCTGTAATCTTTCCCAGAGCCATTTCTTTAGCTTTGCTAGGAGAAATGTGAAATCTCTCAAAAAAATTCATAGCAAAGTCGAATCTGGGGTATATATGGACTACAGAAGCTATAAAGTTCATTAAACTCTCCATCGTTGATAGGAAGAAGAATATAGCATGAACGATATAGCTTCTCATGTCACTTTCCGCCCTTACTGATAAACTCTTTGAATGCTTCCTCACGGCTAATATTACGCTCAGTCTGCTCACGGGTCATGCGGAATCTCTTCCCGGTGACACGCTTGTATTCGTCAATTGATGAATACTTTGCAGACGGACGAACATCAGTCTTGAGTTGGTTCTTCATAGCATCAGTAACAATCTTCTGTAATTTTTCGTAGTTATCCATAGTTTTACTCCATTCCAAAAAGGATTCTCAGCTTGTCGAAGTCCTTATTAGATCTGTTTAATAATAGATCAGGGAACTCAGATTTAGTGAATTTTGTTTCACCTAATTGGCACCTTCCATTAGGAGATTTACTTATCAGACCTTGCTCTGCAAGTGAATCTACCAAACCATAATAAGGGCTTAGACCCTTATCAAATAATAGTTCAAATTCACAGGATCTATAGGGAATAGATTCTTTATTTTTTGAACAAATTATTTCACCCCGAATACCAAGAGGCTTTTCTCCATCCATTAACTTCTCAGTTCTTTTGGTCTTGAGATCTACCTTGAGGTAATACTCTAGTGCATGTCCACCAGCAGCCAAAGTTTCGGGGCTACCGTACATAACCCCTACCTTATGCCTGATCTGATTGATAATTACCAAGGCTACTCTGTTAGCCTTAAGAAGAGGATTGATCTTTCTTAAAGATCCACCAATCAACATGGCTCTTTGAGCACCTTCAATGGGACTCTTATCATACGACGTAGCATCTAGCTCTTTACGGCTAGGCAAAACTGCAATACTGTCGAGGGCTATAACAATTGGAGTTTCTTTGTCCTCTTCTCTAATCTGCTTAATTGTATCGGTAATGTCTTGAAATGCATCCTCAATACAGTCTGCTGTGGAGTAGAGAAGCTTGTCTGGATCTATCCCAATCTTTTGTGCAAAGCTCTTACTGAACGAGTTTTCAGCATCCAGTAACTTTGCATAATAACCCTTCTTAATAGCCTCAGTTAAAATAGAAGTGACGAAGAGAGTCTTCCCAGTGGATGAGTCCCCACGGATTTGAGTAATACCTCCAATAGGTACGCCACCATCATAACGTCCTGCTATGATGTAATTTAGAGGGAAACAACCAGTTGAGACGTATCCCATGGTGTCTTCCTCATCCGCAAGTAACTTAGTGTTTTTTAGTTTAGCTAATAGTTCTGATGATACCATATTTTTCCTAGGAGTAAATGACCTTAGCTATGCCAAACTTACGAATCAATCGTTGGCAGTCTGGGCATGGTTTAGCCAGTAACCCATTATAGCGATAAACGTACAAAGTTGTACCGGATAATTCATAACCTGTTCTAACAGCTTTGTATATGGCATTTGCTTCGGCATGAAGTGTATTAAATCTGCCACAACCATACTTAGTATGGGTCTTATCTATGTTAAATGCTTTGCTAACGATGGTCTTGCCATCTCTAATAACCGCTCCTAGCTTGAACCTCAGGGGGCTTTTTTCAGCCTCCCGGGCAGCTAGGAGCAACGTCGGGTCCGTCTCATCAGTAGACTGCTCTAAAATCACTTTCCCGTGCTCCCGAAGCCACCAGAGCCTCTGTCAGTGTTATCTAACTTATCAACAACCTCAAAGTTGATATCCTCGTACTTGTGAAGTAACATTTGTGCAATCCTATCACCCGGAGCCAGTTGAATAGAAAAGTCTGGATTTAAGTTAACCATCATAACCATAATCTCTCCGGTATAATCGGAATCTATGATACCCGGAGAGTTTGGAATAATTACTCCTCTCTTAGCCATGCTGGACCTAGAGACAATACTTACATAGTACCCTTTTGGTATTTGTAAGCAAAAACCTAATCTAAGAAAAGCTACTTCATTTGGTTGAAGGATTTTAATTTCGTTACAATAAAGATCCCAGCCAGCAGACCCTTTAGTGGCTTGTCTAGGTGGGAAAGTAGCCCCATCTAAGTACATTATCTTTAAGTTCATGCAGTCCTCATCATCTGTATAGGCCAATAATAGGGCAAGGAAGGATCTTCTGTCCAACCAAATTGACCATAATGCACAGAATCCTTGCGAAGAAGGTTAGCCCTGTGGCTTGCATGAAACTTCTCGTCGCCAAGCCATGGAGGCATAGGAATATCTAAATCAAAAGGAATGGTGTACAGTTTCATGGTGTTCTTAAAACCACGACTAACCCATTCTAAAATTGACAGGTTATGATACAACTTTAGTGCATCAAGATAACCATTCCACATGGTTCTGGCTGGATGGTTTGCCCACCCGAGCTTGGCATTGGGATCAGCAGCGAGCTTGAGAGTGCTATTGACAAGTTGCATAGCCTCAAGACGCTGCTTCCCTAAACGCTTGTTGTCTAAGACTTTGAGTGATTGCGCGAAATCAGGGTACGGAAGAAACGTTTGCATTACCCGATTGTAGCATAATCGGTCCTACTTGTCCACCAATTCTTTTTAGCACCGTAAGACCGTTACAATTGTAGTAAATCCTATCATAAGCCCACTCGTTTCTATGAGCTTCTAAAAACTCTTGGATAGCGAAGTTAAGACCTCTTACGTTTGCATACCTGTTCGCTGGATCTTCTACTGTGTGCCCAAATTCTCCAAAAGTTACAGTGTCATGCATGATGATATATTTTTTAGCCCTACCAGCATGTAAAGCTAATTCTTGTTTCAATTGATCATAAGCATGAAGTGTATCGATAAAGAGAAGATCCGTTGGTTCAATTTCTAACTTAAGAGTATCCCCTTGAATAAACTTAAATTCCATACCAACACTTGATGCGATATCGTAAACGTCTTGAATATTAGCTCCATGAACACTTGGGTTAACAATATCTATCGATGTAAGTTTCTTACATTTAGACATTAGAAATGCATAGGTGGAAACAATTCCCCTAACTCCCATCTCTGTAACTGATTCACATTGATCAGCATACATCTTTAAATTAGGCATGTGCTCATGCATGTCAGAAGGCTTGTAGCAAGCTTGATAATAACGTTCGTAAAGAGTCTCTGGTTTCATGGCTTTATTATAGCATTCTAATATTTAAATTATATTCCAATTTTTTAAGTAAATATCAGATGTTTTTACGTTTTCCCTGTTAAACCACTTTTTTGGAGCAACCACACATTTATTTTGATTATTATTTAAATAAGCAGACCACCAAGCAAAAGTACTGTTGGGTATTATGAAATGATTGCACAGTGTCATTAGCTGTAGATATTTAGAAAACTTGAAGCCAGAAAATTCATGAGTTATTACTTCGGAATATTCGTCTCTTAAGTTGTCCTGACACCATTTTATATCGTCAGAAAATATAAAATAATTTGGATTATCAACTTTAGATTTTATAATTTTTTTTGCTGAGGTTATATATTCAGAGCCCAGCACCCCATGAAAATCATTGTTTAAGTAATCTGTTCTCCTTATGTTTATCATAACTGAATTTGAACTTTTTATTTTTTTAATAAGCTCAAGACAAGAAGTGTCCTCAGTTATTTTATTTGTAAATCCAAACAATTTTCTTATTTCTTCCTCAGATTCTTTAAAATATTTTGAAGATTGCCAATAACCCTCTAGTGAAATATCTTTTCCAGTTTTGAGTAAACTTTTTATATAATTATAAAGATCTAAAGAAAAATGAAAATGGGGTTCTTTAATTATATTGTAATTTTTTTCTCGAAATATTGTAGGTTCCTGTATATTAAATACATCTAAATCATAATTTCTGTAAGTAAAATTATGACCAAGATCTCTTCTGTTTAAAAAAGATAAGTCTAACTCTAATTCAACATTACAAATTAATGATAAATTTTTAGCAAAAGCATATTGAAACATTTGATTCCCAAGCCCACCCATTAACTTTACAGAAATCATTTTTTATTCCTTTCAAAATTTATCATTTGTTTTATAGTTTCCGTTAAAGATATACTTATTTTCCAGTCTGGATAATCTCTTTTAAATTTAGATAAATCAGAGATATACCAAATATGATCACCTACTCTATTAACGTCCGATATCGTGTAGTTTTTCCAAGATGAATTATTAATTTCATTTATTTGATTTATTGCTTCTAAGATTGAAGTTGAATTTTCTCTGCCTCCCCCAACATTATAAACTTCTCCTTTTTTAGGATTGTTATGGAAACTCCAAAACATTTTAACAAGATCAAGCGAGTGGATATTGTCCCTAACTTGTTTTCCTGAATATCCAAAAATAGTATAAGGTTTATTATTAACAATGCACTTTACAAGATAAGACAAGAATCCATGAAGCTCAGTTCCCGCATGGTTTGGTCCAGTTAAACAACCGCCCCTAAATATTCCTACATTCATTCCAAAATATTTCCCATACTCTTGACACATAATATCTGCTGAAACTTTTGATGCTCCAAAAATTGAATGTTTTGTGTTATCTATGGACATGGATTCATTAATAGATCCAAGAGTGCCATCTTCATTAATAAGTTCAAATCTAGTGTCGAGTTCAACTAATTTTAATTTGTTAGGGGTATCTCCATACACCTTATTAGTTGATGTAAATATGAATGTTGAATTTGGTGAATATAGTCTACAGCATTCTAACAAATTTAGTGTACCTAATGCATTTATTGTAAAGTCTGTTAGTGGCTCTTTAGATGCCCAATCATGAGATGGTTGTGCTGCAGTGTGTATTACTATATTTATATCTTTAGAATACTCTTTAAATATTTTTTCCACATCATGATAATTTCTAATATCTAAATTATTATGTTCGTAAAAATTGATTGTGTTTATTAAGTTGTCTCTAGAAAATTTAGTTGATGCTTCTGTCCCAAAAAAATAGGATCTCATATCATTGTCAATACCAACAACCTTAAAGCCCATTTTTGAAAAAAATAAAACACATTGAGATCCAATCAATCCAGCAGACCCAGTAATCAAAGCTATTTTCATAAAACTTCTAATATATGCTTAATTCTGGTTATAAAAGTATGATTTGTTTTTACCTCATTAGACAAGAAAGAAAATATTTCTTTAGCATTTGGTAGATTGTAAAATTGCATATTACAATCTACCAAGTTTTCTATGCTCTCTGTGTAAGGTAATAACCCTTCCCCGAAAAAATCACGAATGTATTTTGAATTTGTTGCAGGAACTTTACCATGACTAATGTTTTTAAAGACTCTACAAGGAATATATCCAACGTTAACATGATGTTTCAACCTAACATCTGGCGCAACGCAAGATTGTTTTATTAGTTTATTAGTATCAGCCTCAGATTTAGTTTTACAAACTATTAATTTTTTATTACTTTTTTCGCAACCAGCGTGAAATTGCCTCATTTCGTTTATATTATCACTCCAAACTGTACCAACATAATAAATTTCTTTAATTGTTGGATCAAAATTAATAAAGTCATCAAATTCATTTTCAAAAGAAGTGGTTGCCCAAGGTTGATATAAAGCTTTGTTTTTTAGATCAAAATAAGTAAAATAATTTATTTTTTCCACCGTTGATTCTTGATAATTATAAGATCGACCAAGAGTGCAATCATTAACATAGTTACAAATATTTATATAATTATAACTTTTATATTTTTCTTGGTCGCAGTGATGAAGGATATACTTTGATGTTGAATTTAAAGGTATTTTTTTATCAACTTGTCCTTCTGTTAGAAAAATACAATCATTAAAATTAAAATTTTTCACATCATCGTTATTGTCGAACCAAAAAGTTTCATATCCTAATTTTTTAAAAGCATTAAAGTATCCATTATGAATATAAGAATGAGTATGAGAATGAAGCTTGTGACCCCAAATAATTATTTTTTTTACTAAAGCCATAAGTGACTCCATTTTTCTTTGTTTTTTAATAAATATTCTGGCAAAGAAGTTTCATCTTTAATTATATTAGAATTTTTTAAGTTTCCCAATCTAGTGTAATTGTCTGGGTATTCATCTTCCCATTTGTTTTGCTTCTTATTTAGCCATGTAAAGTGCCACCCACCATTATCTACTAATTGTCCATTTACTTCTCGTTCTGTTCTAAAATGATTAGGGCCAAAAATTTTGTAAGTTTTATAATTAGAAAATCTTGTTCCAGTCCATTTAGTAATTGATTGATCAGATTTTAAATTAAAGTAAAACGGGCGACATTCCTGTACTGGTCGATATACAATCCCATCAGCAACAGATAAGGGAAGTTTTGGATTCCAAATTTCATCTAAATCTGAAACAAATATAATGTCATCTTCTCTACAAGATGATAATGCATAATCTATACTTTCTTTTTGATAAAACTCTCTGAGCCAAACTTCCTCTTTTTGTCCTGTGTTCGGGCTGCATAATGCTTTCTCAAACAGCAAGGTATCTTCTTTGTAATTAGGGGGATTTACATATATTATTTTACTATGCCATTTAGCGTATCTTCTGTAATTTTCTTTAAACAATAAAGATTTAGGCTTTCCAGCAAAACTTTCTGTTGCTTCTGAAATGACAAAATAATCTACAATATCATTTAATATTTCAAATCTAATTTCTAAAAGATCTAGCTCGTCAAAAAAGTAAAAACAATCATATATTTTTTTCATTAAAATTCATCTCTTGTGTAATGAATATGGGCTTCTCTACTTGTTGGCATATAAATACTCGTTTTGTGATTTGTAGTAATCAAACTCTTTAACACACTCATCATAGGTAAACAAATTGCCACTTCTATCAAGATAGTTGTGATTTCTAAATATATTATACCCCAGAGACCAATATCCGTCAGAAATATTATGCCTTCCCCAATACTTTGGAGCAATAATATACTTTATTGTTTCACTAGTTAAAGTTGCAAAATAAGGAAAACTAGAGTTAGATAAAATTAAATACTTTGCGTTTTTTATAATGGAATAATCTTTACTAATACTGAAATGGTATACCTCAAACTCAGGGAAAAATTGTTTTGCTGTAGCGACATCATCTGTAATTACAATAAATTTAAAATTACAATTTATTGTTCTCATCTTAGATATGGCATTTTCCCAATACTTTTTATGCAAAAAGAACTCTGGGACATATTTATACTCTCCACCTCTAAAATTGATTATGCACACATTATCGTTGCAGAAATCAAAACAATCTTTCTCCTCTTTAACTTTTAACCAATTTTTTATTTCTTCTTTTCTGTGCCAGATTTTATTTTCAGATTGAAATAAACCATCTAATTTAGTATTGTCTTCAACAAGTTCCAAGGCAGGATCATCTATTGTAATGTTTGATCCATTTGAGTGAATAATATATCTCTCTTTATAATATTTGTCTATACCTACAGGAAGCGTTATTGGAGGCCCGCCTTCAGGTCCACTACCACCTATGACTTGTTCTCCGAAATCTAAATCCATAAAATCTAAGCATTTAAATTTGTGAGGGTTCATTACTCCAAATTTATATCCTTTATCCAAAGCTACAACTCTGGTAGTTATGTAACAAGCTAGTTGATTCCCTAATCCTTGCCCATTATAAATTTCAGTTACTATCATATCTTTACCTTGTACTTTGGATTAAATATATAGGGTTCAAATCTTTCTATCACCCACGGGGCTACCCTATCTTTTTCTAAAAATGTAACTATCTTAGAATAGAAATTTTTATCTCTTATTCTCGCATGATTAGATGTTATACCAAAATGTCCTCCCGGAATAAATTCATAAAAAATTTGAGGAGGTCCTTCAAAAAATTCACTCCACCATTTGTTTAAATTTAGATCTTCTTCATGCTGAGGCATTCCTGTTTGGTCACATTTAATGCACAACCCAGAATGATGTACACTAGGAATCATATTCCACATACCACTTCCTCGTATTTTTTTTATTTCATAATCGGGAATAAATCCAGTATTCCCTAAAGCTCGGTAAGTATTGTAATGATATCCAAAATATCCACCTATTATTAATTGAGAGTTTTTTGAAAAAGTAGATAAATTACCATTTATTGTTTGAATAATATTTTCCCAATGATCAAAAGGAAAATCTTGACAAAAAAAAGTTATGTCAGATAATTTATCATAATTATTCAATATATGATTAAAAAAAGTATGAACATCTCTTCCTACATTCGGTTCTAGTAAAATTTCATTAGGTCTATTTTTTTGATTTCCCTTTCTGTATAAACAAATTTTTACATTATCATTTATAAATTTTATCCAATCAGGATCATAATCAAAAACAGAAATTACTAATTCTACTTTCATATTAAATTTACAATATTTTCTAATATTGATTTTCCTTTATTAAAGTTTGTATTATTTAACTTAGAGATATCTAAGATTATATCTTTAACTTGAACTATTTTATGAAATTCAGTAGGCTCCACAGTAACTATTTTAGAGCTAGATTTGGTTAAGTGTATAGCTTTATTTATTATCTCTATAAATTCTATCTTATCCCCACTACCGATGTTGTATATCGAGTTAACTTCACCATAAGAAAGTAAATGATTTATGGCTCTACATACATCATCAACAAACATGTAATCTCTATAAAATTTCCCTGCGTAATATAGTTCTATTTGCTCATTTTTTTTTATTTTGTTTATTAAAAATTGTAAAGCATTTTTTTTCTTAGAGACTTTTAAATCATTTTTTCCATACACGTTAGAAAGTCTAAAAATTCTATAATTAATTTTATTTGTTTTACAGTAGGATATTAGTAAATCCTCAGCACATTTTTTTGTTATAGAGTAAAATCCTTTTGGGTTACATGGAGAGCTTTCATTGGCAGGAAGATCTGTGTCACCATAGACAAACCAAGAACTTATAAAATTTATACAAGTCAGATTGTTTTTGTTCGCATCTAAAACTTTCATTAAGTGAATTAAATTAGTCTCAATATCAATTGTAGTATTATTTAAAACATTATAATTATCAATCGTACTTATAAAATATAAAATTTCAGAAGATTTTGAGTTTAACTCATTTCTTGGTATTATTATAGAATTATATTTTTTACAGTAAGTAGATCCTATAAATCCAGTCCCACCAAAAACACTAATTAAATTCATTTACAACACTTTCTAAATATTTAAGTTTATCGTCATCTATTGTTGGAGAACACCCTAAGAAAAATACTAAATTAAGAACTTTGTTTGCTTCTGGGTAATTAAATGGTTGTCCTAGATCACGATAAGCTGGTTGAAATAATATATTTCCTGCAAAATAATTTCTAGTTTGTACTCCATTTTTTTCAAAATGCTCTACAAGCCTAGTTTTTATCTTGTTATCATCACATATGATAGGTACACCAAACCAAGAAACTTCCGAATTAGGCAATACAGATCCAAAAGATATTCCTTTTATTTTAGATAATATCGAAACTATTTTTTTATAATTATCAACTCTCTTTTTATGTATGATATTAATCTTTGATAGTTGAACAATACCTATGGCCCCTTGCATATCTAATGGTTTTAAATTGTAACCTATTTGATTAAACAAGTATTTATGATCTATAACATAATCTAATTCAGGAATCCAATTACTAAATCGTTTTCCGCAGACACCCCTTGGTGCTAAATTTTGAGTTCCTACACAGTAACATCCTCTTCCCCACCATGCAAAACTTCTAGCCATTCTTATTAGTTCTTCATTATTTGAACATACCATTCCACCTTCTCCTGTAGTTATATGATGAGCAGGGTAAAATGAGAATGTGGATATATCAAAATACTCAGATAGATGTCTACCTTTCCATTTAGAACCTAAAGAATCACAACAGTCTAAAATTGGAACTATCTTATACTTGTCACAAATAGCTACAATTCGATCTATATCTGGGGGATTTCCTAGAACTGGGCTTACGAATATTGCCTTTGTTTTGGGAGTGATTGATTTCTCCACAAGGTCTAAATAAAAGTTTAAAGAGGAAAACTCAATATCAACAAATACTGGCTTTAGATTATTTTGTAATATTGGATTTAAAGTTGTTGGGAACCCGACTACAGCTAAGATTACTTCATCTCCATCTTCCCATCCGTAATATTTTTTTGCTGCTGAAATGGCAACTAAGTTTGCCGAACTCCCTGAATTAACCATCAATGAATGCTTGATTCCTAGTTCACTAGAAAACTTGAGTTCAAATTCATTTACTTTTTGTCCACTAGAAAACCACTTACCAAAAAGTAAAGAATCTATTGCTTCAACTAGTTCTTCTTTATCAAAATAAGGTCCACCATAATAAACTTTTTTATCATTTTTTAAATTGTGACAAAATTGAGGTATGAATGAATCTTCAGATGATTCAATAAAATCTAAAAATTCTCTAATTTTATTTTTTCTCATATTTTAATTTTACTTGCAATGAGTGTATGCAATTAAAGGACGTTCTATAATATACGGATCTCCAAAAATTTCTCTACATTTTATGTAATAATCGCGGTCGCACATCTTATTTACTTTTAATCCAGTAGCTGGTTGGGTATGCCTTTGGGGCATTATCCGCAAGAATTATAGGATCATCTATCTTGAATTTGGCTCTGTAATCCTCAACTGCTGCCCTTGCTCCCCGATGTATATAATCATCTATAATGCAGAAACCGCCGATAGATAATTTTGGATACAAATAATCTAACGCTAAAATTGTGCTTTCATACATGTCTCCATCTAACCTAAGAACAGAAATTTTATTAATATTATTATAAGGTATAGTATCTTTAAACCATCCTTTTATAAAAACAACATTTTCATCTAAAGGACTGAAAATTTGAAAATTATTTTTAACTTCTTCTAAAGATACGGCAAGTTCCCTATGAGTATGGTGAATGTCTCCTGCATCAACTGGGTATGCCGCAGCGTTAGGTGGTGGCAACCCTTCAAATGAATCAAAACAATATACTTTTTTATTTTGATTTAATTTTTTGTAAGTATTATAAGCTAAAATTACACAACCACCTTTCCAAACTCCAGTTTCAACAAAATCACCTTCGATATTATTTAATGCACATTGTTCTATACAATATTGCACATTATTTAAAACATTTTCACTTACCATCGTAAGTTTATTATTTGCATAATAATTAAAATCTCCACCCTTTGCTAATATTCTATTTTTAACAAACTCTAAATCTATTTGATTAACTTGCGTCATAATTATCTACAGATTCCTTATTTGAATATTTTTTAGAAACTAATTCAACTTCTCTAATTTTAATTTCATCAGACAATTTATTTGTAAGTTGTCTTTCCGATTGTTTGTAAATTATTAAAGGATCTTCAAATATTTTTGGAATACCAAATTTTTGGTATGCTCTTATATAATATTCACAGTCCCCCATCCAATTTAAATGATTATCAAAATACAATTTATCAGGGATATTTTTTATTACAACCGAGCTTATACCCCCAAGCCTATTATTGCCCTTATGTAAATCATTTGTGTATGTCGGAATTATTCTATGATAGAATAATTTATAATCTACCGTATGAATTCCACCGCAAATAGCCCATTCAAAATTTTTATTTTCATATTCTCTTACAATTTTTGAAAATACAGTTTCTTTAGAGAAAATATCATCTTGTTGCATAAGTTTTATTAACTGCCCAGAGCAACTTTTTATTGCATTATTAATATTAGATCCCCAAAAGCCTCTATCTATTTCATTTTTGAGGTAAATAATATTTATATTTTTAAAGTCTTTTGAGCAAATGCTTTCAACTTTGTCATTACTGCTATGATCTGAAATTACAACTTCAATATTCTTATAATCTTGAAGTTTTATTGAATTTAATAAATTTTTTATATCTATTAATCTAAAGTCATCTTCATCTACATAAGTAGGAATACAAATTGATAATAAAGTCATTTTAATCTTTTACTAAGAATAAAAGTCCATTATTCTTTTCTCGATGTGAATCAATTCTCCAACTTGGATTCTTCTGTATAAAGTCTAATATTGCGGTGTAAACCTCTGGGCAAGAAGTAGTATCATGAAATGCCAAGCAGTGCTTGACCTTGCCTGCGTGTAACTCAAGTTCTTTTGATAAATGAGCATATGTGTGAATGGTATCAATAAATAACATATCACACTCTTCTATTGTAATGTTATGAGTATCAGCTTGAATAAAATTAAACTCTATTCCTTCTTCATTAGTTAACTGATAAACTTCATTTAAATTGGCTCCATAGCTACTAGGATGTGCTATATCAATTGAAGTTAACTTCTTTGGTTTGGCTACTAACAATGCCCAAGTAGAAACTATTGACCTCACTCCCATTTCTACAATAGTAGAATATCTACTAGCATACTCCATTAAATAAGGCAAATTCTCATTTATATCACTGCTAGTATTGCATTTTTCAATATATTTACTTTGAATACTCATTTAAAATTTCCTCGCGTATTTATTTTTTGCTCTTCCAATATTTGCAAAAGTTAATTGTTTTTGCAAATTAACTTTATGGTCATTTATTGGATTAGATTCATTATAGATGTATAAGATGTCCTTCATGTGACAAATCCGATCATTCCCTGCCATCTCAAGCATTGGCAGCATAAAGAAGACATCCCCTGCTGTTTCTGCATACCAATCATTAACAAACAAATCTTCTACTTTGATGCTCTTCCATAATTTTGCTCTCCAACTACGAAGATGAGTTGCGTTAGCTATGGATACTCGTAGTTGCTCAACTGTAAATGGCTTGGAAAACCCCGGCCTCCCATCAGAATAGATGAAACTTCCATGAGTTATTAGAAATCCTTCTTTGTGTTTTTCCACGACTTTTGATAAAGCTTCGGGTGTTGCTAACCAATCGTCTCCATCGACCTCTACAACAACATCCTCATCGCTGACTAAATTAGATCTTAAAATCTGATCATAATTTCCCGGTTGATAATATTTAATTGAGTTTTTTATTAGTACAAACCTAGGATCTGAGGAACAGTACGATTCTGCTATTTCTTTAGATCTATCAGTAGATAAATCGTTTAACAAATAACAAATCCAATTTTTATAATTTTGAGATTTTATACTATCTAAACATTTGTTTAAATATTTATCGCAATTATAAATAGTTGTTAAGACAATAACTCTTTCCATTTTTTTAGTATCTCCTGATCATCAAATATGTAATCATTTAGATTTCTACTGCTCTGGGGGAT
>Ga0222713_10003522_pt1 | contig 16211 bp, 17 predicted proteins | sample C33_649DmetaG_FD_165061 | JGI IMG/M metagenome (GOLD analysis project Ga0222713, IMG submission 165061) | Estuarine water microbial communities from San Francisco Bay, California, United States - C33_649D | ecosystem: Environmental > Aquatic > Marine > Unclassified | place: USA: California...
TGCGCGGCGGCTACGACGAGTTCTTCGGTTTCGGGCCTCGGTATGAGTACATTGGAGTTTATATGGAATTTGTGTCCATCAAAGTACTCAAAACCAAGTATTTGCTGTATCGGCTTGCGAGTGCTCAAGTCTGAGAGATCCTGCTCCAAAGCACGCTGGGCCACGGGGGTTGCCTCCAAGGCCGACTCCAGCGAAACAAGCGCAGGCGACTGCCCGGTACGCGCCTCGATCCAGCGACGCCACTGAGCCTTGGCTTCAGCTGGACCAAATGGTCCGCGCGCCTGTTCAAATACCTGCTGTAGTTCCCGCCACGTCACGCGCCAAAGGTAGCGCAGTACCTTAGCGCAGTGGGAACGGACTCCTTGTTTATGCAGCGCGCGCTGGACCTCGCGGCCCAAGGATCAGGGTTTACGCACCCCAACCCCATGGTGGGCGCGGTGCTCGTGTACCAGGGGCGCATTTTGGCCGAGGGCTACCACCACCGAGCAGGCGAGCCGCACGCCGAAATCATGGCGCTTCGCAGCCTGAGCGACGTTGACCGCGAGCTCCTTCCGATGGCCACCATGTATGTGACGCTCGAGCCCTGCAGCCACCAAGGTCGCACCGGCCCGTGCAGCCAAGCACTGATTGACCACAATGTAGGCCGTGTCGTGGTCGCGCACGAAGACCCAAACCCGCTAGTTTCAGGACGCGGCATTGCGATGCTGCGCGCAGCAGGAACTACTGTTGACGTCGGCCTAGCAGCCGAACAGGCTGAATTCCTGAATCGAGCGTTTTTGGGCTCCATTCGCCAGGGCCGGCCATGGGTGACACTGAAATGGGCTTCCGACGCGAACGGAGCGGTTGACGGCCCGCGCAGCGCCACCCACCCGGGGCCTTGGCGCATTACGGGGCCGGAAGCCCAACTATGGTCGCATCGCCTTCGGCAAACCTGCGGAGCCTTGTTGGTCGGCGCCGGCACGTGGCTCAGCGACCACACTTCGGGCACCGTGCGCGCCGTGTACGGTACAGAAATCCAGCGAATTTTGTGGGCATCCCGACAGCTTTCAAAGGAGCACGCGCGCCAAGCTCAGGAGCAAGGTTGGGTTCTGTGGAGCCCCGATCCCAACGAGGACCCATCAACGGCCTTAAAACGGCACCTCGCTTCGTGTGGCTTGCGCAGCCTCATGGTGGAAGGTGGGCCGGCCACCATTCAGGCATTCATCCATGCACAGTTATGGAACGAGGCCTTCCGATGGAGTGCGCCAATTAGCCTACCCGAAGGTGGCCCGCGCGAACCCTTAGCCCCTTTTGCCTGGCGTTCCCTCGGGCGCTACGGGGCAGACGAACTCTTTACTGCCACTCCAATTCCTCACTAAATGAAGCCGGCACGCGTACTTTTTGCTGCACTCGGACTGGCCTTGTGCGCACCTATTTTAGGTCAACAAACCAACGCCCAACTTCCCCAACGCGAAGGACTTGAATGGATTCCCTACGCGTACCGAAGTACGCCATGGCGCAACTACGAGCGGCTGCAGGGTCATCTGCACGGCATCCCAATTGAGGGCGCAGAAGCGGTTCGAATTCTTGATTTAACGGGGGCGCTCGATCGAATCATCGCCCCCGAACTCCCCACGTGGGTTCTTGGCGCGCATCCGATCGCGGAGGGTTCTGACCGCGTATGGCTTCTTCGAGACAACCAGTGGATTGGTGCGCGCGCTGTGGAGGCCTATGAAGCACACCCTCTTCGGCGAATGCGCTACTGGCTCGACGCCAATGGACGTGCCGTGGATTCCCTGGACCTGATTCGCCGACTTGACACCTTGGTCACGGCGAAGGTCTTCGCGCCCGATCCAGTGACGCGCGCCAACGCACCCTACGGTGGCAGCTATGTGGACGGCAACGACAGCAATTTGGCGGTACTGGACAGCCTTCGGCAGCCGGTTTCGCTTCGCCTTACGTGGAACGGAAGCGGGTTCGTGCTGGCGAACGCTGCCGCGAGCATTCAGGAGTTTGATCCCCCGACCGTACCTGTGCCGGTGCTTTCGAATGCCAACGCGGCGTTCAGTCGCTCCGCTCCCGAGTTTGAGATGGTGAATGCCCTGTTCCATTTGCACGCATGGAAGCAGCGCATGGCTTCCCTTGGCTATGGGGCCATGGTCCCCTACTCGATTCCGGTTGACGTCAATGCGTACGGCGGCGCAGACCAGAGCGCATTTGACTACGCAACAAATCCGCCACGGCTGTACTTCGGCGAAGGCGGAGTAGACGATGCCGAGGATCCCGACGTACTGGTTCACGAGTACGGCCACGCCATGTGCTACGGCGCCGCCCCCGGCACCAACATTTCAACGCAGCGCCAAGCGCTCGAGGAGGCACTGTGCGACTACTTCGCGGTGGCGTGGTCGCGCGAATGGAGCCCCAACCGATGGGCCGACGTGTTCACCTGGGACGGACACAACAGCTTTTGGGCCGGCCGTTCCGCGCTAAATACCCAGCAAAAAATGTATCCTGGGCTCGTATTTACGGGACCGTACAGCCACACCACCGTTATGGTTGATGCCTTAGTACGCGGACGCCAGCGCCTCGGCGGTGCCGTAATGGACGGACTCGTCATGGAGGCACTCTACAGCCTTACGTCCACCACGACGTTTCGGCAATTTGCCGAGGCCGTGCTCCACGCAGACACGGTGAAGTATGCGGGTGTTCATGCTGACGGGCTTCGCCTGGATTTCGGCACGTGGCAAATTCTGACTCCGGGCCTAGATGTGGCTGAAATGGAATCACGGGACCGAAATCAAAGCATCGTAATTCGCTCTGGAGCTTGGCCGCTACCCGACCAACCCGAACTGCGCGTTTGGGACGTTTTAGGGCGAAGCACCCTACTTCAGCGCGACGGAGTGCTTCCTTCGGGCGGCTGGTATACGGCCGAGGGCCCCTTGCGCGTGCTCGTTATTCCGTGAGGTGGCGCCCAAGCGCGTCTAAAAATTCCGCTGAAGGAAGCACCGGGCGTCCGGTTTCGGTCGACGCAAAAACCAGGGTCGTCTCGGCCTCGGTGCAGAGTTCGTTTGCCCCATTGTGAATTTGGTAGCGAAAGTGGAGCCTACTTCCTTCAGGCAGCGATGCAATGACGGTGGTGATCGTGAATTCTTCGTCGTACTTGAGCGGACGTCGGTAGCGAAGCTGCACGTCGCGCACCGGGAGCATTATTCCGCCCTCTTCCATCGCAGAATACGAGAGGCCGATGCTCCTTATGGCTTCAACACGAGCCACTTCGAGGTAGGTCGCGTACACCCCGTAGTAGGCGTAACCCATTTTGTCGGTTTCAGCGTACCGAACTCTTAATTTACATGTTGAAACAAACATTATTTTATGTACTTATAGTTTGATATTGTGTGTGTTACGATTTTTTTACAAGCAATTAACCGAGGTTTGTTGAAAACGCCTAACGACAAAAATTTTTGTAAATCAATAGGTAGTCAAACTTTTTTCAACATAATTAATTGACAATTTCGCTGTCCGGAAAAGGAAGTGCTCCCTGGTCGTTTACCGACCCTCACCCACTCCCCTTACGGCACCTCAAATTACTAACCTAAACGCAACGATGGAGCGCACTGCTGAAACCGTCTGGAGAAACTGTCTGACCTACGTGCAGGACAACATTAGTCCTCAAGCGTACAAGACGTGGTTTCTTCCTATTCGGCCAGTCAAGCTCCAAGGCAAGGTTATAACACTGCAGGTTCCGTCAAAATTCGTGTACGAGTGGCTCGAAGCCAACTACGTGAAGCTCCTGAAATCCGCCATCACCAAGGAGATGGGCAGTGATGCACGTTTGGTTTACTCCATTGTGATGGACCAGGAGTCCGCACACCTCGGAACGTCGAACATGGATATTCCGTCGGCGAACCGTGGCCCCATTGAGAACCCTCAGGTTGCGCTACCCGCTCGCATCGGCGACGACGGCATTCGCAACCCGTTTGTGATTCCGGGCCTTAAAAAGGTTCACATCGAGTCGCAGCTCAATCCGAACTACAGTTTTGAGAACTTTATTGAGGGCGACTGCAACCGTTTAGCTCGTTCAGCAGGCTATGCAGTGGCGCAAAAGCCGGGCGGAACCTCGTTCAATCCCTTGCTCCTCTACGGCGGCAACGGTCTAGGCAAAACCCACCTGGCCCACGCCATCGGGATTGAAATCAAGGACCGCTTCCCCGAAAAAACCGTACTCTACGTTTCGGCAGAACGCTTCACCCAGCAGTTCATTGACGCGATTCGAAACAACACCAAGAACGACTTCGTCCATTTTTACCAGCTGATCGACGTGCTGATCATGGACGACGTGCATTCGTTCAGTGGCAAAGAGAAGACGCAGGATGTGTTCTTTGAGATCTTTAACCACCTGCACCAGCAAGGCAAGCAAATTATTTTGACGTCAGACCGTGCCCCGGTTGACCTACAAGGCATGGAACAGCGCTTGCTCTCGCGCTTCAAGTGGGGACTTTCTGCGGATTTGCAGCGCCCTGATCTCGAGACGCGCATGGCCATCTTGCGCCAAAAACTTTACGCCGACGGCATTGAAATGCCCGACGACGTAATTGAATACCTCGCCTACTCCATTACGAACAACGTTAGGGAACTCGAGGGAGCCTTGATTTCACTGCTTGCTCAGTCGTCGCTGAACCGCAAGCGGATCACGGTGGAGCTCGCGAAGTCAATGATTGACAAGTTCGTCAAAAACACCACCCGAGAGATTTCGATCGACTTCATCCAAAAAGTGGTGTGCGATTACTTCGACATGCCCATCGAACTGCTGCGCAGCAAGACCCGCAAGCGTGAAATTGTACAGGCGCGCCAGCTCACGATGTACTTCGCAAAGCAACTGACGAAAAACTCGCTGGCCTCGATCGGGACGCAGATTGGCAACAAGGACCACGCGACCGTACTGCACGCCTGCCGCACCGTTTCAAATTTGACCGAAACCGACAAGCGCTTCCGTACCTACGTCGACGACATTCGAAAGAAGCTTACGCTGGCCTAATGGAACCGCGCCGGGTACTCATGGTGTGCCTTGGCAATATTTGCCGATCTCCGGTCGCTCAAGGCGTTTTGGAAGACGAACTCCGAGCCCATTTCGGACCTGACCACGGTTGGACCGTAGATAGCGCCGGAACCATCGCAACCCACCAAGGCGAAGCTCCCGATCCAAGATCGCAAGCATCCGTTCGCCGGCAGGGTATTGATATTTCAGGCCAACGATCTCGACCTCTTCAGCCCTCTGATTTTGAGTCGTTTGACCATATTCTCGTAATGGATCGATCGAACCTGGCTGACGTGCTGCTGCGCGCACCAGAGCACGCCAAGTCCAAGGTTGCGCTGGTTTTGGAATCGGCGTACCCCGGAGAGGGACGTGAAGTGCCCGATCCGTACTACGGCGGAGAAAACGGTTTTCTGCAGGTCGTCGAACTGCTGCGCACCGCATGCGCCCAATGGATCCAGGTATGGCGCAGCTAGGCACCCTTCACGTCGTTCCCGTTGCCCTTGCGGATTCAAGCCGTTGGAGTGGCGCAGAATTGCGCGACGTCGTCGGTGGAATTTCAGACTGGATTGTGGAAACGCCCAAGGTCGCGAGGGCGCAGCTCCGAAGCATTCAACCAAGCCTCGACCTTAATGCGCTCAACATGGCTTCGTGGTCGAAGCACGGCGGAAACGACGCCAAATCGCTTCTCGAGGCATGCCGCGAAGGGCGGGACATGGGCTTGATTTCGGACGCAGGCGCTCCCGGAATGGCCGATCCCGGCGCAGAAGTCGTGGCCCAAGCCCACGCCGAAGGAATTCCCGTCGTGGCGTGGCCTGGACCGTCGTCGTTTTTGCTGGGCCTCATGTCCAGCGGTCTGAGCGGGCAGCAGTTTCGCTTTCACGGCTACCTACCCCACGAGGCTAACGTCCGTAAGAGTCAGGTGCTACGAATGGAGCGGGACGCCGCACAGGGCGAAAGCCAGTGGTTCATCGAAACACCCTACCGCAACGCCAAGTTGTTCCCGGAACTGTGCCAGATTCTGCACCCCGATACCCAACTTTACATTGGACTTGGGCTTACCGGGCCCCGCGAGTGGGTTCGCCGGCACAGTGTACGCACCTGGCGAAGCATGCCGCTGCCTAAGGAACTCAACGAAAAAGAGCCTGCTATTTGGGCGATTGGTCGCTAAAGAAGGCTTCCAGCGAATCCAGCACAACAAAAGGCCGTTCCATGTGGGGAATATGCCCCGCATTGGGAATGAGCACCGTGCGGCTTTTAGGAAAATCTTGCGCCAACTGGACCGCTCCCCGAGGAGGAAACAGCGCGTCGCCCTCACCCCAGACCAGCAACGTCGGCACATTGGAGCCAGTGGCGTTTGCCTTCAGCATCAACTCGTCGCGTCGGACCGCCCGGAGCATGGCCTCACGCTGCGCCACGTTGACCTGATAAATGGTCTCGAGCACCTGCTGCTTCATGAACGCCGGCAAAAAAAACGGATCCTTGACGCTGACGGCCATCATGGCGTCGTAGGATTCCACATCCCGCGGAAGCAGGACCTCTTCAATCGGACGACCCCAAAGCCGCTGCAAGCTATCAAGGTGCCGCAGTTCAAAGTGGCGATGCAGCGGATCGATCAGCACGAGCGAGCGAACCCGATCGGGGAATTGGCTCGCAAAGAGGGTGCTTACCATACCGCCGTAGGAGTGGCCAACGAGGTGTACGCGTGAAATTCCGCGTTGGTCGAGCGCGGAACGCAAGGCCGCGACCTGCTGCGCTACCGTAACCGCCGTATCGGGAGAACAGCTCTTGCCAAAACCCAAGAGGTCCACGACGATCAGTGTTTTGGTGTCGCTGTACTTCCACACCACAGGCTGCCACTGCACGGTGGGGTACGGTCCGAATCCGTGGACCAGGAGCACCGTATCTGTTCCCGTACCCGTTTGGGTCCAATGCAGGGTGTCGTTGCCCACCGATGTGAACACCGAGCGTGTCGGTCGCCGGCTGTAGAACCAGCTGTCTTCGGCTTCAATAGCCTGATCCACACGGCACGAGGTGCTGACCAGGATGGCAGCGAGGAGTCCAGAAATCAGGCGGAGGTTCATGAGACGTGCCACCGCAAAGCCCATGCCGAACCAGTACCTTTGTGGGGTGATTTTGTCGACCATTGCCGCTTTAGCGACCGCCAAAGGACGTGGCGCCCTGCACGTAGTACGCCTTTCTGGGCCTCAGGCCTTGGTTGTGGCCCAGCGTGTTTTTTCTGCGCGGGGCGCATGGGTGCCTCGCAAGGCCATGCTGGGCATTTTTCATTCCGCGGACGGACGGGATCTCGACGAGGGCTTAGCCACCTGGTTTAAGGGGCCCGCTTCGTTTACTGGCGAGGATGTGGTTGAGTTTGGGCTTCACGGTGCGGCGTACATCGCCGAGGAGGCGTTGACCGCGTTGCTAGCAGCCGGCGCCGAGCTTGCCGCCCCCGGGGAATTCACCCAGCGGGCGTTTGCCCACGGCAAACTCGACCTCGCGCAAGCCGAGGCGGTCGGCGACTTAATCGCCGCCGAATCGCGCGCCGGCCACGAACTCGCACTCAAGCAACTAAAGGGCACGGTTTCGCGCAAACTATCGGAACTCCGCCGCCAGATGACCGATTTCGCGGCACTTATCGAACTTGAACTTGATTTCGTCGAAGAAGATGTGGAGTTTGCGCACCGCGACCAGCTACTGAGCGTGCTTGACCAGCTTGTCGCGGAATGCACCACGATGCACGCAACATTTCGCCACGGACAAGCCATTCGGGACGGCATTCCGCTCGTGCTGCTCGGCGCACCGAACGCCGGCAAAAGCACACTACTAAACCGCCTGCTGCGCGACGACAGGGCGTTGGTGAGCGCTGTACCGGGCACTACACGAGACAGCGTTGAAGAGCGGTTTCGACTCGGAGACTACGTTTTTAGGCTCATTGACACCGCCGGAATCCGCGCGACCGAAGACCAAATCGAACAGATGGGCATTGAGCGGTCGTGGAACAAGCTCGCTGAGGCCCACCTCGCCGTGGTGCTGGTCGACCCGACCGAAACGACCGCCGAATCGGCGCGCGAGCTGGTCGAAAAAGTTAGGGAAGCGAACCCTGAAGCTGAACTAACCGTGCTTTTGACGAAAAGTGATTTATGGGGAGCATTCGACCGCTCCGCCTACCCTAAGCACCTCGTTTTTGGCCCCGAAGAAGAGGCCCTGAGCCGTTTGGAGGCCCACTTGCTCGATCGGATTCGGCAGCACGAGCCCGAAGGCAACGTGCTTATTGCAAATGCACGGCATGCTTCTGCCCTGCTGGCAACCATCGAATCGCTTAGCAGGGCCCGAGTCAGCCTCACCCAGGGAACGAGCGGGGAACTCGTGGCCTATGACCTGCGCGATGCCCTGCGCCAATTGGGCAGCATTACGGGCGAAATCACCGCAGACGACCTGCTTGGTTCGATTTTTAGTTCTTTTTGTATCGGAAAGTGACGTGACATGGATTTAGTGCGAATTTTTAGGTGGATTGCGGTAGCCGAAGGGATCAGCTACTTGGCGTTTGGCGCCACGATGCCGTTGAAGTACGGACTAGGTGTACTGTGGCCGAATCAAGTTGTGGGAATGGCTCACGGCGCCTTGTTCGTCGCCTACTGCGTGCTCTTGGTTGCTGTTTGGATTCGGGAAGCATGGGCATTTCGGCGCGTGGCTAGTTACGCATTGGCGTCGCTCATTCCCTACGGAACAATCTGGTTAGAACGCCGCGAGTTCCGAGCACCGAAAGCATAGCGCGCAATTTTTTCCGCATAAAGATGTTTAACCATTGTTTTATGTGTTTAACCATGTATATTTGCACCCATAAACAAATAATGAAACCAAAAACCATGAACAAATCACTATTTATCGCTGCCGCGATTGCGTTGGTAGCTGCCTCGTGCTCGAACAAAGCCGAAGAAACGGAAGTTGCTGCTGCGACTTCATACACCGTAGACGCTGCCGCTTCTACCGTAGAATGGAAGGGCGAAGTTATCGGCGTATACGGCCACAACGGAACCGTTAAACTCGCTTCTGGAAACGTTGAAATTTCAGACAGCGTGATCACTGGCGGAACCTTTACGATCGACATGACCAGTATTTGGCCTACAGACAGTGCGTCGTACAAGGACCAAGACGGTGGCCGTGCTACGGACCTCGTTGCCCACCTTGCTACCGATGACTTTTTTGGCGTAGACTCGTTCCCAACGGCAACGTTTGAGGTAGTTAGCGCAGAAGGCGTGAACAAAGTGAACGGCAAACTGACCGTAAAGGGCGTTACCGTTGACGAGCAGCTCGAAATCAGCAACCTGCAAGTTTCAGAGGCTGGCGCTACGTTCACCGGAACCTTGGTATTTGACCGCCAGAAGCACGGCGTTAGCTGGAAGCACTTTGTAAAGGACTACGTTCTTTCAGACGACATCACGATCACCTTCACGGTAGTCGCTACTCCGGCCCTTTAATTGGCCTAGGACTTCGAACTAAAAAGCCCCGCCAAATGGCGGGGCTTTTGTATTTATCGCGATGTTGTTCTAAAAACTTAGGGGCTTACCAGATTTAGGCTCACGTTAAGGTAAAAGGGATTACCCAATCCGTTTACTTGGGCGTAGGCATCATCCCGCAGCAGGCCAAATGCGCGGTAAATTTCCGTGCCACCGACCAAACGATCTACGTCAAATCGATAGTTAACTCGGTAACCCGCTTGTACCGAAAGCCAAATGAAGTCTTTCAACGAAAACTCGTAGACCATGCGCAGTCGGGCTTCTCCTCGGCGAATTTCAAGTTCTTCATCGCGCAACTCAAAACCGCTCGCTGGATTGCGCCAAAGGCGATACGATTGGCCTTCTAACTCATAACCTGCAAAAATCATGTTGCGCGGATTAATGGTGCGGCGCACATGGGCTCGGGCAGGGAACAGCACTTCAGCACCCCACTTATTGACTGCGTCTGTGGAATTGTACAGCACGACTGGGATGTAGTTAATCTCGCCCACGCGGTAGGTGCGCGCTACCCCCACTCCCCATTGCTTCTTTTCTGTCGGACGGCGGCCGTAGATCAACGCGGCAGAGTACTTGAGGTAGTCCAACGGCATAAGGCTAGCGCCGTAGGTTCCGCTAAGGTCCGCGGAACCCTGAAACAGCAAGAACTGCTTACTGTCTAGGGGCTTAAACAGGGTAGTGTTGACCCCCGCGGTGCGTATCCCGTGTTCATCCAAAGTTTGATGCAAGGGGTTGGGCGTGATGCTACTAGGATCTGGAGCATAGAGGAAGTTGGTATTCCAGTAGTTGGCGCCCATTTGCCACACAATGTTCGTTTTCGAAATCACTGGAATATTGAACCCCGCGCGAAGGCCATAGGTAGCGGTGGTTTGAGCCACGCTTCCTGGCGCCAACAAACTTGTTCCATCGGCTGCAAATAGGTCTCCGGCATCAATTGCATAGCCACCCTGGAAGTCGTAGCCAAGCGAAATGAGCTTTGCAGGGCTCAGGCCTTCAATCTTAGGACTGCAAAAGCGCTTCGCTCCCGAGTCCGCAAAACCGAGGTTATCGTAGAGGCTGTAGTCTTCGGAAGATGCAGTGTCTGTTTGCGCGTCAACATGGAAGGAACCCAATGCACAGCCAAGGGCTAGGAGCAAAAATCGCGTGTTCATTTTTTTGCAGGTTGAACGGCTAAACGCTTCCATACGTCAGTGCGTCCCAATGCTTGAACACCAATGTAGCCGCGAATATCGAGCGTGTTTTTGTCCTTCATCTTGATCACGCAGTTGTAGGTGCTGCCGTTAAGTGGATCGTAAATGGTTCCTTCGGACCAAGTTCCGTCAGCTTGGTACACAAAGTCTTTGAGCATGCGGTATCCCTTGAGCGGCACGTTTTTTAGTGCCGGATCGGGGTTGTTCTTGTCTGTTTTTGGCAGGCCGGTCTCGGGGTCGTTGGGCTCAATAAGCCAAACAATGCGGCCGTAGTACTTGGTTCCGATGCGGTCAATTTTCACGCGGGCACGGCCGTTACTTGGCTCCCAAACACCGATGAGTTTATCTCCGGGAGCTTCTTGAAGTTCAAAATTCAGTGAGGCGAAGGCGATCAGGGCTGAAGCGGCCCAAAGGGTGAATTTGCGTAGCATAATTAGGATTTAATGGTAATGTCAAACGAAAGATTGAGGGTAAGGCTGCGGCTTCCTTCGAGGTAGTCTTCGGCTAGATCAGCGTCCAGCACCAAGTACACCGTACCCTGCTGAAGGAGTGAGCCAAGTTCTGCTTCTGGCGATACGTCGAGTGAAACACGTGACGCGCCCTCAGGTAGGGGGTTTTTGAATGCTGCCTCCTGCATGGCTACGTCGGCATTGTCGCTCGCCAACGACACCACAAAAGAGCGGAACGACGACAAACCCAGGCTGTCGGCTGAGGCCACTTCAACCGCTGTAATCCGAGCAGACTCAACGGTCATGCCCTCCGTGTACGCTGAGCCAAGTTCTTTGGCTAAATCGAGTTTGAAGGCATACTGCCCCTGATTGGGACCAGCAAAGAGCGGACCCTCGAGTGTAACGACTGCGTCCTTTATTTGAACGGCATGGTGGTCGCCAGAGCCACCCGAACAGGCAGCCAAGATGCTTGCAGTGGCTAGTGCGAGCACTGCGAAGCGGGTAAAAAGTCGAATCATAACAGTACATTTAGGGGCACAGACGAGCGTAGCAACCGTTTTGGCCCAAGAATTAGGTGATTAAGCGACAATGTTAGTTCGGGTCCTGTCATTTTGTACCAAACATATAATTATGCTGGCCATAGGTTATTTTTATACGTGACACCAACGATCGCCCTCATTCTTGTCGCCGCGGGTCACGGAACTCGTTTTGGTGGACCTAAGCAATTAATCGCTGTGCATTCCTCGGGCGCATGCATCGCTGATTTTAGTGTGTTAGAGGCGTCCAAAGCGGGAGTAGATATGGCTGTACTCGTAATTCGTCCGGAACACGAACCGGTCTGGCGGCAAAAAAAATGGCCAATCCCCGTCTTCTTTGCCGTGCAGCACACGGCCCGCGGAACCGGGGATGCTTTAGCTCTGGGAATGTGCTGCGCCGCGGAACATGGTGCCCACGTTTTCGTAGTCGGAAACGCCGACGACTACTACGGTGAACTTTGGCATGGTGCAGTAGTTCGGGCAAAAAACGGAGGCAATGCATCGTTGGCCTATCCCCTTTCTCGGGTTTGCAGCCCCCATGGTCCCGTGAACCGCGCCGTCCTCACCACAAATTCTAAAGGTCAGCTTACAGCGCTTCGTGAGCATTCCGGCCTTGCTCTTGCTGACGCCGTGCGCATGGGTGATCCACCCGTCTCGATGAACGCCTGGGTATTCTCGAGAAGTGTGCTCGACTGGTGGCCCCCAACACCCCAAAATGATGGCGAATTTGGCATTCCTGATGCCTTGGTCTTCGGGTTGAATCGGGGTGAGTTAGTTAGCGTGGATACAAAAGGCACTACCTGGCTAGGCCTAACCTACGCCGCAGACCACGAAGCCGTTTTGGCGTATTTTAACCTTCATTTCTAACAAACGAAGCCTATGGAACGCAGGCATTTTTTGCGCACCGCCGGTATCGCCGTGGCGGGCGCGGCAGTCTTACCCTCCTTTGCCTACGGAATGGCACCCGTCGGACGCGATCGAATTCGGGTTGGGTTGATCGCTACGGGACTCCGAGGTCAAAACCACCTAGAACTCATGCTTCAGCGCAACGACGTGGAAGTAGTCGCTTTGGCCGACCCCCAAGCACACATGCTGCAGCAGGCGCTTGCCATGGTTCAGAAGTCCGGCAAAAAAGCTCCAAAGGCCTACGGAAACGGCCCCCAGGACTTTCGCCGCATGCTGGAAAAGGAACGCCTTGACGCGGTATTTGTAAGTAGTCCGTGGGAATGGCACCGTGAGCACGGTATTGCGGCCCTGGAAGCCGGCGTGGCAGTGGCCATGGAAGTTGGCGGCGCCCTGAGCATTCAAGAATGCTGGGATTTGGTCGACACGAGCGAGCGAACGGGGATTCCGCTCATGGCCCTAGAAAACGTGTGCTACCGACGCGACATCATGGCCGTGATGAATATGGTCCGCAAGGGCATGTTTGGCGAACTGGTGCACGGCCAGGGGGGCTACCAGCACGACCTGAGAGGCGTACTCTTCAACGACGGCCAAACACCGTACGGAAAAGGCGTGGAATTTGGCGCAGAAAAGGGCTACAGTGAGTCGCAGTGGCGAACCGACCACTACGTGAAACGCAACGGGGAACTCTACCCTACCCACGGCTTGGGCCCGGTCGCGTTGATGATGGACGTGAACCGCGGTAACCGTTTGACGCATTTGACCTCCATGTCAAGCAAGGCGCGCGGACTGCACGACTATGTGGAACGGCTGGCCGGCGCAGAACACCCCAACGCCAAAGTAGCCTTCGCCCAAGGGGATGTCGTGACGACGACCATTGGTTGCGCGAACGGCGAGACGATCGTACTTACCCACGACACGTCGCTTCAGCGCCCGTACAATTTGGGCTTCCGCGTTCAAGGTACTCGCGGTATTTGGCAGGACTTCGGATGGGGCGGGCTCGATCAAGGCCACATCTATTTTGAGGATTCGATGAAGCACAGCCACCGCTGGGCGAACACCAAAGAGATTTTGGAGGCCAACGACCATCCGCTTTGGGCCGCGAACGCTGCGGCGGCGGCAGGAGCTGGCCACGGGGGCATGGACTACTTCGTAGACAACGCGTTTATTGAGTGCCTAAAGCTCAAGGAACCCTTTCCGATGGACGTGTACGACTTAGCGACATGGTACGCCATTACGCCGCTGTCTGAAAGGTCCATTTCAGAAGGGTCCGCCCCGCAGGCAATTCCCGATTTTACGCGCGGAACCTGGGCGAATCGCCCTCCGATTTTTGGTCTGCATGACCGGTATTAATTGGGCGGACTGGGGACTAACCGAACCGATCCATATGGAACCGGTGAAGGGCGGCCTGATCAATACCAGTCTTCGAGCGAAATGGAGCTCGGGGGAAGTGCGGTTTGTGCAACGCCTGAATAAGCGAATATTCCCAAATACCGATGCCATTGAACACAACCTTAATCAGGTATCTGAGCATACTTTGGCAGCACTTACGGTGATTCCATTTAGACGCCAGGATGGTTGCATTCATAGTCCTGACGGGTGGAGAGTATTTCCGTGGATTGAGGCCTCCTCAGCAAGTCTTAGCGCTCAAGAGCTCGGGGAGTTGTGGGGTAACGTTAACGCTAAACTGTTTATGCACCCGATGGATTGGCAAACGGTGCTCCCTAATTTTCACAGTGCGGCAGTTCGATGGAATCACTGGCAAGCCGTTCAATCCAAAGTACCTAGTGAGTACTACGCCCTTTTGCAATCATTGAACTATTGGTCTGCCCATTTTTTACAACTGGAATCGAAACTTTTGCCTGCGGTACAGCATCACGACGCCAAGCGATCGAACGTACTCAATTCGGCCGTCGGTCTTCGAGTGATTGACCTCGACACGCTACAGCCAGGTTATCTCGGCTCAGATTTCGCCGATCTAGTTCGCAGTACAGCTGCCCTGCGCGCGGAAGATGATCCTGAATCCAATTCAGCAGATGCAGCGGTAGTTGAAGCGGCGTGGTCAGGGTATACTTCGACGTTTCGGTTGGCTTTGGATCATGCTGATACCCTTAGGCAGATGCCCGCTTACGTTACCTGGATTCAGGCACTGCGCTTTGCTACCGATGCAGCTTGCGGAAATGGCTACTACCAAGTGGATTACCCGGAACACAATTGGGTGCGCGCAAAAAACCAACTGCAGTTGCTTCAGAGTTTTATGGAAATTCACGCCCGAAGCTAAGTGAGATTGTCACGCATTTTCGGTAGGTTTGAGTGATGAAGATTGACATTACCGTTCAAGTCAGCGCGCGAACGAGCCTTTCGAGCGAACACCAACAGCTTTTGAACGAAGCGTTTGACGCCTTAGACCGCGCCTACGCGCCCTACTCGAACTTTCGCGTTGCGGCCGCAGTGCGCTTGACGTCGGGCGAAATGCTAACGGGCACCAATCAAGAAAATGCGTCCTACCCCGTTGGAATCTGCGCGGAACGCGTGGCGCTGAGCACCGCAAACAGCGTAGTAGCGGGGGCCAAAATACACACCATGGCGGTGGTTTATCGCCCTGCTTCCGGCCCAGGCAACGTGCCGCTTGCACCCTGCGGCATGTGCCGTCAAGCTTTGGTCGAGCAGCACGCGCGCCAAGGTCAACCCTTTGAACTGTTCATGGCCGCCGAACAAGGGGACGTATGGCACGTTTCGGACGCCAGCAGCCTGCTACCGCTCGCCTTCACCCCTTCAGACCTCGGGTGATGCTTCCTGATTTCGGACCAAGTATTTTTTCGGAAATGACCGCGCTGGCCCAGGAGCACAGCGCAATTAATCTAGCCCAAGGTTTTCCGGAATTTGGCCCCGACCCCGCCCTGCTGGATGCTTTTCACGACGCACTTCGCTCGGAATCTGCGCAGTACGCACCGATGCCGGGGCTACTTTCCCTCAGGATGGCCATTGCGGCAGACCAAGAGCGACGCAACCACTTGACCTACGACCCGGCGAATGAAATTACCGTGGTCCCGGGCGCAACCTTGGGGATTTTTTCAGCTCTCCAAGCACTTGCCGGGCCTGGCGATGAAGTGATCCTTCTCGAGCCGGCGTACGACGCCTACCGTCCTGCCGTGCTCTCCGCGGGCGCCCAACCGGTTGCGGTGCCGCTGGAATACGGGGCACACGGCTTCACGGTCAACTGGGACCGCGTGGCCTCGGCCGTCAGCCCACGTACCAAAGCTGTGTTGGTGAACACGCCACACAATCCAACCGGCATGATCTGGTCTGGAGCAGACTGGAAGCGATTGGCAGCCCTACTTCCCGATCATGTACTCGTGCTGAGTGACGAGGTGTACGAAGCAATGGTGTTTGACGGGCATTCCTTGGAAAGCGCACACCACGTGCCGGAGCTGCGCGAGCGGAGCCTTCGGTTTTTAAGCTTCGGCAAAACCTACCACGTCACCGGCTGGAAGCTGGGCGTCGTCCTCGGTTCCGCCAACTTGTCGCGTGCCGTGCGCAACATCTACCAGTTTGCGGCCTTTTCGGCGTCCACCCCCACACAGCATGCCGTTCAGCGTTTTTTA
>Ga0222713_10003526_pt1 | contig 16206 bp, 25 predicted proteins | sample C33_649DmetaG_FD_165061 | JGI IMG/M metagenome (GOLD analysis project Ga0222713, IMG submission 165061) | Estuarine water microbial communities from San Francisco Bay, California, United States - C33_649D | ecosystem: Environmental > Aquatic > Marine > Unclassified | place: USA: California...
TGACAATCAAAAAAGGCGATAGATTCAGAGATTACTTGGGTACACCATGTTTCATAACATACATCAGAAAAGATATTATTAAACTCTCCTTCATAGAAGAGCGTCCACATGTTGAAGTGTGGGATAAAAAAGAATTTATAGATGAAATTAGAGGAAATAGATTCTTTCCTCAAGTGCAAGAACCTGTTAACAGAAAAAATATATCAGAACATCTTGTTGAATATCAATTAAATATGGTGGGTAGAACAACAGAAGATGCTAAAAAGCTAGATGATTGGTACCATCAATGGACCATGACATCTAAACAACATGAACTGTTCAAAGCATATGCCATTCCGCTTCTCAAAAAGATTTTTAAATTCAACAAAACAAAAGCGGAAACTACATTTGCATGGTTTGACCTGCAATTTGGTCTTCGTATAAAAGACTAACCCAATGTTTACTATTACAATTTTATTTGCCACAATCTTAATTGGTTGCTGGATATGGATAGGGTATGAGATATATCGTGCTCCTGTAAAAAAGGACGATGATGATGATATGGATGACCCTACTACCACCTTTTGGCACGAATAACTAAAATAATTATTTATGGGATCACAATCATTTACAACCTATTCTAGGGGTAAAGACGCTAAAGATGCGTACAATAGAGCTGTAGAAGCAGCTGAAGATGAATATGGACATCAAGAGGGATATAGTGGAGCAATTAACTCATCAGCAGGATTTAGTGACATCACTAAAGAATTCAAGAATAGCAAGAAGTCTCTTTCTCAGTTTATTGATGAGCAAATAGATAAACTCACAAAGTTTAATGGTGCTAGAGCCATTTGCATAGAAGAACCTAGAGGCAATGATAACAAAATCAAGACACAGGTGGAACATGTCGTAACTCCTGGTACCAAAAGGTGGGTGTTGATGTATGTTATTTATTGTCATGGTGATAGGGTGATGAGCGCTCCTACAAAAGGAGAAGCTGTAAAGCTTGCTCGTCAGTATTCAGAGAAGCACCAATGCACAACAATGGTTAATATGGAAAGGGTGCTTGAGAAGAAAGACCACGCTCTTGTGGCTAAAATCACCTACAAAAAGTCAATAAATGAAAAAGAAGGAAAATATGTTTTCTTTGGATGGGCAAGTTGTTAATTTTTTTGAGGATTTTGAGCGAGAATATCTAAAAGATGTTGTATATTTACAGGCTGACAAAGCAAGAACAGAAGAAGAAATAATGCAGGAAATTATAGAAGAAGAGAATAGACTTCCTGCCAAGATTACATTACTTACATCACTCCCTGAACCGCAGAAGAATGAACTTGAAAGTGACGCCTTACCATTTTGAAGAACTAATCAAAAAGAGTTATTCTTTAGATTTGATATTTCTACTGAAGCTGATTGAAGAGCAGTTTGATATCCAGCCGTTATGTAATAACAGCATGAAGATTGCTGCTCTTCATCAGTCTTTGGTTAGAAAAGGACTGATTACAGAAACAGAAGACAAGCTTACAACACTTGGTATAGATCTGTTACAGTTTATCAAATCAGAAGAATCAACAAAAATTGTTAAAAAGAAGCCTGTCACCACAGAGTTTGAAGAATGGTGGAAAGAATATCCAGGCACAGACACCTTTGTATATAAAGGTAAAAAGTTTACTGGTTCCAGAAGTCTCAGGAGAGACAAGGATGAATGTAGACTGAGATTTGATAAGATTCTTCTAGAAGGTGAATACACAGCAACTCAACTAATAGAAGCGCTGAAGTTTGATGTTCTTCAGAAGAAAGAGAATTCTGTCAAGACTGGTACAAATAGGCTAGCATATATGCAAAGCAGCAATACCTATTTGAATCAACGCAGCTATGAACCATTTATTGAACTAATTAAAGAGGGTGCTAAGATAGAAGAGGCACCTAAAGTTGTAGGAGGCACAGATATATAAAACCAAAAGAAAAAACAGATTGGAAATATAATTCCAATTAGCTTAAAAAAGGCTATCAAAAAACAATTATTCAGTTAAATTAGAAATATAGTTCTAATTAATTACAACAAGTAAACAGTACAGATATATGACAGTAGATTTCATTTTAGAAGCAATGACTAAGAGAATGGTTACTTCTAGATTTCCTATTGAAAAAGATCAAATACTAGAATTTGGAGATATTATTGTTCGTAGGAATTCTAGATTTATGATTGTTTTGAAAGATATGAAAGAAGATAATCAAGTGTTAGTCATGGAAAATTACAGACATCCTTATATTAGAGAGAGGAAAAATATATGGTTCTCTACATCACTAAATAATTTTATTAAAGATGAGCTTCGAATTACTAAAGAAAGAAGTGCAAGCAGGGCTAGATGGAAGAAACAACGGAATTCCAATGGGGTTTGATAGACTCAATAGGTATATTGGCATTAGAAAAAGCATGTATTTCTTGGTGGGTGGTCTCACTGGTTCAGGTAAAACTAGCTTCATTGATGATGCTTTTGTTCTTAATCCATTTGATTGGTATATTAATCAGACTAATCCAGGTGTTAAGTTAAAGATTATATATCGCTCTATGGAGCGTAGTAGGACCTATAAGCTTGCTAAATGGGTGAGCAGGAAGATATTTATAGACCATGGATTGGTTATTCCTGTTGGTAAACTGCTGGGTTGGAATGAAAAGATGACTACTGATGAGCATGACTTGTTTCTAATGTATGAAGACTATATAGCTAGGATGGATGATATCATCACTATAATAGATGGTCCAGAGAATGCTGTGGGTATAGCCAAAGAATTAAAGGCGCATGCTCTTAAAAATGGGCGCATTGAGCAGGTGGATGAGTTTAATAAGCGCTATTTCCCAAATCATGATAATGAGGTGACAATTGTTGTCATTGATCACATTGGTTTATTAAAGACCACCAAGGACCAAACTACCAAAAAGCAGGCTATTGATAAAATGAGTGATGAGCTTAGATATGCTCGTGACTTCTATGGGTATACACCTGTAACTGTTAGCCAGTTTAACAGGGATATTAGCAATCCTATTAGAATAAAAAACGGTGATGTGGAACCGCAGTTAGAAGACTTTGCAGAGAGTTCCCAGACACAAAATGATGCAGATGTTGTATTAGCTTTATTTGATCCAATGCGTTACAAGGTGGCAGACCCTAGTGGTTATGACCTCACCAAACTAAAAGATGATCATGGTGCCAAGTATTTCAGGAACCTGAGGCTCATCAAGAACTCTTATGGAGAAGATGATGTGCGCATAGGACTGGGCTTCATGGGCCAGATTGGTATGTTTAAAGAACTACCTAAACGCAGTCACATGACAGATGGAGATTATGAAGCAATTGTGAACAAAACTTTTTTCTTAAATAAATAAAATGACGATTAAACTATTTAGCACAACACCCAGCAAAAAAGATATATTCTGGCAAATTGTGCTCCTACCAACTATTACCATCCTAAGGAACCAAGAATTTAATGAATCATATACAGTGTTCAGTGCTGAATGGCTGTTTTGGTCCATAACAACTATTATTCATGACAATTAGAGATCAAAGACAAAAAGAGTTTGCTGAAAAATGGATTAAAAATGGCAAGTTTGGGATACTTAATTTGTGTCCTAGGTTTGGTAAGATTTACACCACTATCAACATCCTTGAGAAAATTAAACCTAAAAGAATACTTATTGCCTATCCTGACTTAAAGATTAAGGCATCTTGGGAGGCAGATTTCAAGAAACGTGGGTATGATGATAGTAATGTCACATACACCACTCATTTGTCCATTAAGAAGCATTTAGAGGATAGTTACGACCTAATTGTGCTAGATGAGATACATTTGCTCTCAGAAGCTCAAATTGAGGCTGTAAAAGAGCTTATACACAATCATGATTCCTTTAGATCTAATGCTTTTGGACATGTTTTGGGACTTACAGGCACTTTATCTAGATGGACAGAAGAAACCCTAGCTCAAGAGCTTGATTTGATGGTGATAGCACACTATCCCATTGAGACAGCTATAGAGGAAGGCGTAATAGTGGATTACGAGATTACAGTGGTGAAGGTTCCTTTAGATAACAAGCGTAAGAACGATTACAAGGGTAAACTCAGAACAGAGAAAGCCCAGTTTGATGCTTATGGATGGGTGATAGACCAGATGGAAAGACAGAATAGACCCACAATGTTTCTTAGGCTTGCAAGAATGCGTATTATTCAGAATAGCATTGCAAAGATGGAGAAAACTAGAGAGCTCATCAAAAAACATAAAGATGAGCGTGTATTAGTGTTTTGTGGTGTAACAAAAATAGCTGACCAATTAGGCATTCCTGTCTATCATAGCAAAGCTGGAGAAAAAGAAACCTTTGAAGCATTTGCTAATGGGAAGGGCAATCATCTAGCTGTTATAAAGATTGGTAATACAGGTGTTACGTATAAACCACTCAACCGTGTGATAATCAATTATTTTGATAGCAATGGTGAGAATCTAGCACAAAAGATAAATAGATGTATGGCTATGGAATATAACACTCCTGATAAGAAAGCTCACATTTATATTGTTTCCTCTACAGAAGATGTAGAAAGAAAATGGTTAAAAAGCGCATTAGAATTTTTTGACAAGTCTAAAATTAAATACATATGAAACTAGAACTAGTATCAGAACAAAGCATGAATGAAGAAAACCCAAATTATTATCTCTATATTGACGGTAAGTATGTACAGGGATCTTATACCAAGGACCTAGCAGAAGCTCAGCGTACATATGAAAGAATAATGGAGAATCCCACTATGGCATTTAATGTAAAAAAAGTTTTGCAATCTGAAGAAATTGATGTATCTTTAGCACATTAAATCACATTAAAAACCGTTAAAGCACATGGCAAGTAAATTAATTGGAATTGTGGGTCAAACTGGTACTGGTAAATCTACCGCTATCAAACATCTTGATCCTAAAGAAACGTACATCATTAATGTAGCAAAAAAAGAACTCCCGTTCAAAGGCTCAGAAAAATTGTACAACACAGAAAACAAGAATTATGCTGAAATTGATGATGCAGTGAAAATCACACAGAGACTGCGCAAACTTTCAGATGATGCTCCTCACATCAAGAACATTGTTATTGAGGACAGCAATTACATTATGGGCTTTACTATTGTATCTAAAGCTACAGAAGTGGGTTTCACAAAATTTAGCGTTATGGCTAAAGACATGGTGGATTTGTTCAGAGAAGCTCGTAAGCTTCGTGAAGACATTACAATTTTCTACCTGACACACCCTGAGACAGTGGAAGATGGTGGAGATATTATAGGTTATAAAATCAAAACAGCTGGTAAGATGATTGACAATCAGGTGTTATTGGAAGGATTGCTCACTGTGTGTCTCTACACTTATGTTGAAGAGAATAAAGATGGCACAGCTAGTTATAATCTAATCACCAATAGATTCAAGAAGATTCCTGCAAAGAGTCCTGATGGAATGTTTGCAGAAGTTAAAATACCAAACAACTTACAACTAGTTGTAGACACAGTAAAGAAGTATTACAATTAAATCACATACAAAAACAAAGTACAATGATTCAAGGAGAAAAAAAAGAAAGACAATCGTTGCCTGAACTCAGTAAGAAAGTAGGGCTATTTGAAGCACGTGTTATTGCAATCAATCCAACAACAGAAGAATTCAAAGAGATTCTAGAGATTGACCTGTCAGAAGAAAGCAAGGTGACAGAATATCTTGGTGAAAGCCGAGATAAGAACACCTTCCTTCGTTTAGACATTTGGTTAGAAGAAGTGAAGAGCCTGAACAAGTTCAAGGTGACATTCTTCCTAGAAGACAAAGAGCGTGAGAACAAAGATGGCAGCAAGAAGCAGTACATTAACAACATTGGTAAATGTGCTTGGGCTGATGATGAAAACAATCTGCCTGAGTGGTTCACAAAGCGTGACTATCGTGTTGCTTATGTAGGAGAAGAAGAACTTTATGAATTCCTGCGCACATGGTTAGGTGAGCTTAACTATACAAAGGATGATACAGTTCTACAGCTTGAGTGGAAGAAGCTCATGAAAGGTAATGTAAAGGATTTGAAAGACCAAGTGGATGGTGCATATTGCATCAATGTTATTGCTCTAGCTACAGTTACCATCAGACAGAAAGATGGTGAGAACAAGGAGTATCAGACAATCTACAATAAGGCTTTCCTTCCTGGTTACTATCTTAAGAACTTCCGTTTGGTAAACTATAATGATTTCTCTGTACAGAACAATCTTCGTACTAAGAAAACCAGAGATTTGAAACCTGTTGAGCGTTTTGTAGTGAATGTTACAGGAGAATATGGTTGTAAAGACTATTACATTCTTCGTGAGCTGCAAGACTATAATGCAGGTGATAACCTAGTAGCATCTGACAAGGTGTTATCTAGTGATGGTGATGACTATTAATTCCCTCCCTTTCCAAATAGCCCTCATCAGCGATGGTGGGGGCTTTATTTTAATTCTATGATAACAATTCCAGTTAGTGTAGGTGAGCTGATTGATAAATACAGCATCCTGCAGATAAAAAGATCTAAGGTGAAAGGCGTTAAGCTTGAGAAGGTTCAGAATGAGATAAATTCATTAACTTCTCATGTAAGCAAGTTTATCACTATAGATACTATTAGCACTCTTTATGAAGATCTGTTAGGCGTTAACACACAACTATGGGAAGTGGAAGATGAAATTCGTATACTAGAAAACCAAAAGTTGTTTAATGATAAGTTTATACAGCTTGCAAGATCTGTATACTACCTAAACGATGAACGTTTCAGTATAAAGAATAAAATTAACGTACTCACAGATTCAGAAATTCAAGAAATAAAACAGTATATTGATTACAAATGATTACAGGAGAAAGAAAGGTGAGGCTCACACCTCAGGCTATTCTTCAGAAGATATCAGAATATGACATATTTAGATTCTACATGCCAGACAAGAACTGGAAGATCAATCAAGCTACATTTTCTCCATTTAGAAAAGAGAACAACCCATCCTTCCTTATAGGTAATAGAAAAGGATTTTTATCATTTATAGATTTTGCAGACACTAGCAGACGTGGAGATTGCTTCACGTTTGTCAAGCTATTGTACAACCTGCCGTCTATTGATGATGTCCTAAGGATGATAGACAAGGACTTTGGGCTAGGATTCCTATCTGGTACATCTACAGATGAGTATAAAACCATTACAAAAGAATATAGACAGCCTGAAGATGTTGGTAAACGTTATTCTCTTATTCAAGTGGTGACACGTAAGTTTACACAAGAAGAACTATCTTATTGGAACAATTATTACCAGAGCCTGGATGATCTAAGAGAAAACAATGTCTATTCAATCAAAAAGCTCTATCTAAACAAGCAATTGTTTCCATTAAAGGAAACTGAGCTTAGATTTGGCTATTTGTATGATGGTCACTGGAAAATCTATCGTCCGTTCGCTGATAAGAAAAGCAAATGGGTGCCTAATAATGTTCCTATTACAGCTATGGATGGTAAAGAAAACATCATCAACTGCAAGATGGCATTCATCAATAAGTCCAAGAAAGATTATATGGTGATGAAGAAGATGTTTCCATGCTGCTGCTCTGTTCAAAATGAGGGTTTAGGATGCTTCTCTGATGAGAATGTAGAATTCTTAAAAGCCAACTCTGATAGACAAGTGCTAAGTTTTGATAGCGATGAGACAGGTGTACACAACTCTAAACAGATTACAGAATTGTTTGGGTTTGAGTATATTAACGTCCCACGTAAGTATCTATCTGAAGGAATAAAAGACTGGGCAGACCTCAGTCGTAAGTATGGTTTAAAAATCATAGAAGATATTCTTAAGAAAAAGAATATACTTTAACATTTATTTAACATAGTTTATTTTGCTAAATCAGTCAAGTTACGTATGTTTGTATTATGAAAATTACAAAAGAACAAATAGACTACATGATACATGCATACGTAGTTGAGAAGAAAAATACATATCAGATAGCAGAAGAATTAGAGATATCAAATCCTACAGTTGGTAGTCATTTAAGAAAAAATGGAATAGTTCTTAGTGCTCAGAAATATAAGTTTAATGAACACTATTTTAAACAGGTAGACACTCTTAATAAAGCATACTTTCTAGGATTGATATATGCTGATGGGTGTGTTTTTCCAAAGAAAAATAGTTGTTCAATAAAACTTACAAGAGAAGACGACTATATCTTAGAAGAGTTTAAAAAAGATATAGACAGTCAAAAACCTTTAAGTTATACTGAAGCAAAACCAATTACTGGAACCAGTTACATTGGTAAGGCTCAGTCTAAAATAGAACTGAATTCTAAGATTCTTATTAATGATCTTCAAAAATTAGGAGTAGTTCAAAACAAGTCACTTTTATTAAAATTTCCTACAGAAATACCTCACATGAAGGATTTTATCAGAGGATATTTTGATGGTGATGGATGTATATACAACTCTCAGAAAAGAATAATGCTAAATTTTGTAGGAAGTGAGCACTTCTGCAAAGGGTTGTGTAGTTTTTTAAAATCTGAACTTGACATAGATGTAAATACAAAACAAGACAAAAGAGGGAACTCTTGGTACATATACATTCATAGAATAAATGATGTACTAAAGTTTTGTAGATATATCTATGAAGATGAAAACTGTGTTAAATTGAATAGAAAATATGAGAAATACAAAACCTACTTGGGCTGATCTTGCAAAAGCTCATGGGCTTGAGACAGTTAGAGAATGTTTAACAAAAAAAGGAATTTATGACTATTAATGAGTTAGTTAAAGAAATCCAATCTGAAGTGGAATGGTTATCCACTACACAGGGTGATGAAATAGAATGCATAGGCATAGAAAACCTAGAAGGTATATTAGGAAAGTTTTTAAACGTAACAATTAAATTAACAGAAGAATGAGCACACAAACTTACAACACAACAAGAGGGTTGATTATCAATGCAGAAATCCCTCAACAGACAAGAACATATAAGCCAATTACACATGCACAGCTTATTGATCTTACATTAGACTCAATAAATGGAGCAGGATTTACATTAGACAAAGAAACATATTCAATGGCTAGAGAAGGTAATATAGCCAATGGTCAGTTTAGTATTAGAAACGTTGCTGATAGTGAAATGCAATTGCAGATTGGCTGGCAGAATAGCTATGATAAGAGCTTAAGCTTGAAGTTTGCTATAGGTGCACGTATATTCATTTGTCAAAATGGTATGGTGCATGGTGATATGGGCTCCTTTAAGAAAGCTCATAGAGGTTCTGTTCAGGAGTTTACACCAAATGCTATTACAGAATACATCAAGCAAGCAGGTGAAACCTTTGTACAAATGCAGAAAGAGCGTGAAGCTATGAAGCAAATAGAAATTACAAGGCGTACAAAAGCTGAGCTTATTGGTAGAATGCTTATTGAGGAAAGTTTCATCACCTCTACACAAATGAATATTATAGCTCGTGAGTTAGAAGCTCCAACACATGATTATGGTGCTCCAGATAGCTTATGGGAACTGTATAACTATTCTACATTTGCTATGAAGGAGATTCATCCATCTATTCGTATGAATAGTCACATCAAAGCTCACAATTTCTTTGTGAATGAGAGTGGAGTGTTTACACCAGTTAGTCAACCAGAGGATACACCAATGGGATTTCTTCAATTAGCAATGGAATTATAATATGAAATGGGAGTTATTTAAAGATAAGTTTCACGAGAGCTGGCATGCTAAAATGAGGCCATTTATTGAGAGCGATGAATGTGATGCTATCTATGAGTTTCTTAAGAAAGAAAGTAAGAGGGGCAAGAACATTGCTCCTCTTTCTTCTGTTACATATAGATGCTTCCAAGAAACTCCTCTAGATGAGTTAAAGGTGGTGATGGTGGGTATGTGCCCCTATCACACATTCTATAATGGAGAGCCTGTAGCAGATGGACTACTAATGGGATGTTCTGTAACAGGGAGGCTACAACCTTCTCTAGAGAAGTTCTATGATGGTGTAGAGAAAGAGCTATATGATGGTCTTAGTTTAAATCATGTTAAGAATCCAGATGTTAGCTATTTAGCTAAACAAGGCGTGCTAATGTATAACGCAGCTCTTACAACAGAGATGAACAAAGCAGGTTCTCATATAGAACTGTGGGAACCATTCACTAAATATGTTCTAGAAGAAATAGTTACACCTACAGGTGTGCCTGTTATATTTTTAGGGAAGGATGCTTCCAAGTATGAGAAGTATACAAGCCCATTTAGCTGGAACTTTGTTCTTACACATCCAGCCTCTGCAGCCTATAAACAATCTGATTGGAATACAGAAGGAGTGTTTACAAAGGTAAATAAGGTGCTAAAAGACAATAACAACTTTCACATCGAGTGGCTAGATAAGGTGCCATTCTAAAAATCGAAAAACAATGAGAAAACTTAAGTATGGGGGTGATTTACACCCTGGGGATTTTATTGCTGTTTCTGAAGGAAATCGCATATTCTTTGGTTGGTATTTTGGTGATGGTATAGGTGGTACATTACAATATTATTATCTAGGAGCACCAGGTCAGTCTTATAAAATCTATAAAGATTGGGAAGCAATAATAGATCCTGAAGTTAAAAAGAAACATTGGAGAAGTAAACAATATTTTAAGGGATTTACATTAAAATGTATTTATAAATCATACATTAATGCTGTACATGATACAAGAGTGGTTAAAATAACAAATCCAGAAGAAATATTTACAGATCCAGAAGATAGAAAAACATACGAAGAATCAAAAGAAGTGCTAATTAAACTAAAATTCATCAAGCAATGATCTTAGAGAAACAAACACAATCAACCGTTCTACAGGAAGGAGAACAAACACAGGAATCAATTGGTATGTCCCTAGACTTAGATTCTGCTCAAGTGTTGATGCAGATGTTAAGTAAGAATCTCTATTCAGATTCAATTGGCTCTACTATCCGTGAGTGTGCATCTAATGCACTAGACTCTCATAGAAGAGCTGGGACCACAGATCCAATTATTGTAAGTTTTAGACCTAACAAAGACAATAACTATGAATTCTCTGTAGAGGATTTTGGTATTGGTCTAGATGCAGATGATGTAAAGAATATTATTAGTAAGTATGGTAAATCAACCAAGCGTGACAGCAATACAGAGCTTGGTATGATGGGACTAGGTTTTAAGGCTCCTCTGGCATATTCTTCTAGCTTCTATTTCACATGTAGAAAGAATGGTGTAGAGAGGAAATATATGATGTATGAAGGAGAAGATGTAAACACAATCGATCTTTTGTATGAAAAGCCTACAAAAGAGCGTAATGGTGTGAAGGTGATTATTCCTGTATCTTATCGTGATAGACACAATTTCATAACTAAGATTCAAGAGCAGTTAGCCTATTTTGAGAGTGTCTATTTTGATGTTGATCAAATGAGCAATGATGATGTTGTCATTATGAGGCATGATGACTTCCAATGGAGCTCTCTAGCTAATAATGGCTATTTACACATCTGTCTGGATAATGTTTATTATCCAATAGATTTTGGTAAGCTTGAGCTGTCTAACATCTATTTTCCAATAGCTCTTAGGTTTAAGCTTACAGATGGTCTATTCCCTACACCAAACAGAGAATCCTTAAGATATACCAGAGAGGCTAAGGATGTTATAATGAAGAAGCTGACAGCTGTAGCTAATTTCTTTGTAAACAAATACAATGAAACAGTGAAGGACACTGATGACATCTTTTCAGCTATGAATTATTTCAAAAGATCTGAGAGATACATCTCTGGTTATGGAGATGGTAGCAAGTTAAATGTAACTCTTCTAAAAGAGTTTGCCACTGTTTCTTTTGCCACACCATCTTTGAAAGGACTGTATTATGAAACTGCAGAGTATTACAACAAACGCAGAGAATATTTAACAGGAGAATATGAAATAAAGCATGAGGTGAGTGGTGGCAAGATTAGACAGCCTTATAGATATCACAACTTCACAGATATGTGGGAAAGTGACACTGTATATGTCTATTCAGACAGGATTCCTGGTGTTAAGAAAGACTATCTACGATCTATATCTAATAGAAGTAAGAAGATGTTTATCGTTAAGAAGGATAAACCTTTTAAGCTAAAGCCAAAGAATAATGGTGGTGCTTATGATAACTACACCACTATCCTAAATCTTGAAAAGTATCCAAAAGAATCTTGGCGTGCAAGAATTAAGGAGTTTCAGTATGTTCAGTCTCTTGTTACAAAGAGAGCTCTAAATCTAGATGATCTAGTGGTGCCTCAGCAATTCATTGATGCTAGAAAGAAGACAACACTAAAGGTGGTTAATGGTGTTGCTGTAGCTAAAGAAAGACGTAAGAAGCTTGATGGAGAGGTGACAGGTAAACTAGCATCAGCTCTTGAGAGAACTGTCTATGGTCAGTATAGTAAATTTGTTCCTTCCACTATACAAATGGCAAAAGCACATCAAAGCCCTTGTTTGATAGTGTATGGACCAGCCAGTGAGACAACTAAAATGGACACTCTATATTCTATATTCCCTAAGCATATTAGATTTATGGCGTTTTCTGATAGAGAACTCACACGTTTGAAGGACATTGATTTACATAACTGGATACATATAGACAAATTTATGAAAGGAGAGCACATAGTATTTAGAAGAGCTGTAACAGCAGCGTTGATATATAAGTTTAAACGTGAACAGTATAGGAATGTGTTTGACAAGATGCATAGAATGAAAAATATATCAACAGACATTGCTAATAAGATGGAAGAGCTAGCACAATATTCCAGTATGTATTATATGCATGGAAATGAAGAGATGCTTGATTCTATGATTAAACTCGCTGAAGAGAATAATCTATTTGACCACAGCATCTATTCCACATATACATCACTGAGAGATATATTTGAGAAGCTACCATTTATTGAGCCTGTGTTTGGTGCATGTTCTAACTATGAAAGAGAAAAAGATGGTATGAATGAGGCCATCCGTGATCTATTTAAGTATTATAAGCAAAGGATTGACTGGAAACACTATAACATCAGACTAAATGAAGATGTCATATCTCCAATAGTAGAATCAGAAATACAAGAACTAATTTAAGTAATCAATCAATGGAAGGGGCACAATTGTCCCTTCCTTTTAACATTTAAAAACAAAAACCATGAGTAAATTCCTCAGCATGCAGTGGTTCAAGAGTAAAATTGAACACGCTGTAGAAAAAGCAATTTCTAAGAAAATTGAAAATTTAATGGAACAGGAGGACAATGAAATTCCTTCAGGTGATGATTATGATGTAGATCGTAAGGTGTACATAAGAATAAAGCTAGTAAATGATGTATTGACAATTGTACTTAATGATGGAAGTATTCTCACTAAAACAAACGCTACACAAGAAGATTACATTAGAGCTCGTAATGCTGTTTCAGAAGAACAGCTATATTCTATTTGTACAACACAAGAAGTGTTAGAAGAAAGAAGGAAGCAAGAGGCTGAAGCTAAACGCCTCAAAGCTCTTCAACAAGGAATCAAGAGTTTAGAAGGACTAAACGATTTTGAAATAGAGGGTAATTCTGTTAAGCTTCGTGGTACAGGCAGAACTATGCCTCAATTGTTAGTAGAGAAGTTCATTGAATTAGTACAAGAAGAGAGATATCTTGCAGGATTTAATCCTGGTAGTGTTCAAGATAGGCTTAACGATGATGAAGAATATCAAGCTCTTAAGAGGTTCTTTATGTGGTGCTGCCTTAATCCTAGAGCAGAAGTTGCTAACGATTTGTATGAGTTCTTGAATAAGAATTCCTTCAGAATCACTAAACAGGGCTTCTTTGTTGCTCTTAGGAATATTGTCACTCTACATGGTGGTACAGAACTAGTCCAGTTTGTAAGCAATGCTTATAACAAGGTGAAGGCTGTATGGAAGAAAGATCCTGATGCATACACCGTGTTCCTTGAAAATGGTGAATATAAACTGGTTCATTACACTGAGCTTTATGAAACTATAGAGGAATATGATGATGAGACAGAAGAATATTATGATGATGAAATAGCTATCAATCATGGAGAAAGAATAGGTGGACTTACAGAACTCTATCTTGATCTTCCTAATAGGGCAGAGAATAGGTTTACAGATGCTCACACAAGAACATTTGATATTCGTGTAGGTAAGGTGGTGAGTATGCCTCCAGAGCAGTGCAATTGGTCTACAGCTGATTGTGCTCATGCAGGATTACATTTCACTTCTGATCACATCAACTATGTAGGATGTGGTGACCAGTCTGTTCTTATTCTAATCAATCCTATGAAAGTGGTTGGTATTGGTGAACAAAAGGGTAGATGCTATGAGTATCTTCCTATCATGACTGTAGCTACAGAAGAATCTACAACTATTCTTCATGATTTGGATTTTGACACTCTTGAGCTGGACGAGTCTTTCGCAATTTGCGAATTGCAAAACTTGGCTGAAAGAGCTAAAGAAGGATTTGTAACAGAGGCTAAGAAGCATCAATTCAACATTCCAGCTATAACATATTCTCAAATTGAGAACATTGTTGCTTCTTTGGATATGATGAAGAATTCTGTTTCTAAGCGTGTAGTTAGTATTAAATAATAATTTGGGGGTTGTCACATTATTTAACAATTTGTTAATATGTTTTTGTGACAAAATTGTGACAAGTTACATATATTTGCTGCATGAAAAAATGTAGTAAATGTAAAATAGAAAAACCTTTATCAGACTTCCATAATGTGAAGAATGGTAAAGAAGGTAAACATCATTACTGTAAAAATTGTATGTCTGTTCAAAGAAAGCAGACATACAATTACAGTAAACATTTTAATCGTAGACTTCGTAATCAGTACAATCTATCACAAGAAGAACTAATGTCTATGTATCATTCACAGAATAAAAAATGTAAAATTTGTGGAAATACATATGAAGATATTAGTAAACATGGAGGATTATATATTGATCACTGTCACGCTACTGGAAAAGTAAGAGGTTTACTTTGTAGAAATTGTAACAATTTACTTGGAGTATCTAAGGATAATATTGTAATTTTACAAGAAGCAATTAATTATCTTAAGTCCCAATAATTCAAAGATTTGTGACAATCCCCTTTTTATAAACCATTGATTATGAGGAAGAAAAGCGCATCTCCTAAGAAACCACGTGTAGCTAAACCTAGAAATGCTGGCACTATGACAGAATCAGCATTCTGGTCCTTTATTCGTAGCGCTCTTAGACAGAAGTCTAGATGGTGGAAGCCCATATTGCAATGCAAATTGAAAGCCCGTAGACCCTATAAAGGTCCTAATAAGCGCCAGAAGTATGAATACCTTTGTGTTGAATGTAATAGATGGTTTCCAGAGAAAAAGATAAACATAGATCATATTTGCCCAGCAGGAAGTCTTAATTCTGCACAAGACCTACCAGGTTTTGTAGAAAGACTGTTCTGTGAAGTGGATAATTTACAATGTTTATGTACTACTTGTCACGATGAAAAAACTAAAAAAGAGAAAAATGTCAGAAGAACTAAATCAGATAGTAATTAACAAAGAGCCTTCATTTGTGGAGGTTTGGCATGAAGGATATATAGAATCCAAAGGAGAACGTCATTATTTCTGGCTTATTGATCCTCAGGGTGTAGATCCTAGAGGTAATGAATATGCACCAGAGGTGAGGTGGTTCTTTGCTCGTGTCCCTAAAGAAGTGAGAGTGATGTACAATTCTATTATTGAATCCTTCAAACAGACACAAAAATGATAGTACAAACAATACACGAAATCCTCAATCCTTTTGATGTAGAAACACCATTAGGATATGGAGTGGCCTTATTTATGATTAGTGGATCTGTTCATTCTAATCCACAATTTGTAGTGAGGCTTTATAACACTGGGAAGGTTAGAACAATAGATCAGAATGATATTGAAATATATGGTAACCCAACAGCAGGTGAACCTCTAAAACCAAAAAGAAAATGATAAAAGGACAAGTAAAAACAGAAGCTAGCTATCGTGCTAAAGCAATTGATAGCTCTTCCAGTCTGAAGGAATTCAGCATGGATAGAAAGAAGTACTACCGAAAGTATATACTAGGTGAAGATATAGAGGATAAAGACACTCAGGCAGCTACCACAGGCAGAGTTGTAGAAACCTTGCTTATGGAGCCAGAGCTCTTTGATGAGAAGTTTTATAT
>Ga0222713_10003531_pt1 | contig 16188 bp, 7 predicted proteins | sample C33_649DmetaG_FD_165061 | JGI IMG/M metagenome (GOLD analysis project Ga0222713, IMG submission 165061) | Estuarine water microbial communities from San Francisco Bay, California, United States - C33_649D | ecosystem: Environmental > Aquatic > Marine > Unclassified | place: USA: California...
CAATACTGGCTGGGTAGCCAAATAGCAGTGACTTTGTAAAAAAAGAATAGGATAATCAGAACATGAGCTTACATGATATAGCAAAACAGGTGCAGTCTAAGGGTCGGGACAAAGATACCGTTCTTATTCATATGACACCCGGGGAAGTTAATGGGCTACAGCAGCTTGCTATGGCACACGGTGGGTCTTTGACTATAAACCCGGAAACGGGGCTTCCTGAAGCTGGGTTCCTGAAGAAGCTACTTCCTATGGTTATTGGAGCTGGGTTGATGATGATCCCGGGCGTTAATGCTATTGCCGCCGCTGCTATGGTTGGGGGTGGTTCTACTGCATTGGGTCTCTCTAAAGGCAAAGGTCTGGGTGGATCCCTGAAACAGGGTCTTATGGCTGGGTTGGGTGCTTATGGTGGCGCTAGCTTAGGTGCAGCTGCTGGGATAGGTAGTACGGGCACTGCACTGGCGGCACCTACGGCGGGAACTGCTGCTACTACTGCGGCTAACACTGGGACTAGTACCGCTACGGGTATTGGTATGGCTCCGGGTACAGCAAGCATGGCAAACATCGCTCCTATGGCCTCAACCGCGACGCAAACGGGTATTGGTATGGCTCCGGGTACAGCAAGCGTAGCAAACATCGCTCCTATGGCCTCAACTGCCCCCACCGCCTCTCCCGGCGTGTTCGGAGCGTTTAAGGACAGGTTCGTCACGGCGGCAAGTAGGCCAATGATAGGTACGGGTACTTCTAACTTTATGGGCAGCTACGCCCCCATGGTGGCGGGCGCGGGCGCAGTGCAAGGCATCTCTAAAGCGGCGACTCCTTCCATGCCTACGTTCAACACAGAAGAAGAAAAGTCTAACTACGCTGGCCCGTATGAGCCAACACCAAGAGTAGCCCAGTTCCCCGGAGTTGGTGGGGTTGCTGCTCGTGACCCGAATGATTCTTCCGAGTTCCAGTATTTTGACCGTGTTAACCCTACACCTAGCTACATGCCGTCTTCCCGGCTACTAGACCAAAGAGGTATGCGTGATTTTTACCCAACCGCAGCGGCGGGTGGGGAGATGAATATGCAGGATGGCGCGTTTGTGTTAGATGCCCGTACTGTCTCTGAACTAGGAAACGGCAGTAGTAATGCCGGGAAAGAAGCGCTAAGTCGTATTGGTGGTGTGCCTATAAATGGCCCCGGAGACGGAGTAAGTGATTCTATCCACGCCCGAATAGGCGGAACGCAAGAGGCCCGTGTAGCCAGAGATGAGGTTATGATGCCGCCGGAGGCAGTAAAGGAAATGGGTGGGGCTGGCAAGTTGTATGCTCTTATGGATAAAGCGCATAGGGCAAGGAAGGCGGCGGACAGGGGTGAGGATACAGGTCTATCCCGTGGTCTTATGGCGTAATGATCAAAGTATCCATGGTGCCCCCAGAGCACGTAGTAGAGTGCTGGGAGCATGTGAAAGAACATTTAGCAGGCGCGATACAGTATACTTATGGTAGATTTGAGTTAGACGATATTCTGACATCTATAACGGATTACGACCACCAGTTATGGGTTGCGTTCGATGATGAGCGTGATTACGGGGCAGTAGTAACAAACTTTGTTGTATACCCCCGAAAGAAGTACGTCAACCTAGCCTTTGTTGGTGGTGTTGAGGGTCATAGATGGAAAGGGCCTATGCTTGAGTTATTGCGGCATTGGGCGTATGACAATGGTTGCGACGGGATAGAATCAATAGGCAGGCCCGGGTGGGCTAAGATATTTAAGAACGATGGTTATAAACAAATAGGCTGCGTGTATGAAATTCCGGCGGCTGAAACAGGTATAGGAGTTTAGATATGGGTTCCAGTAAACAAAAACAGCCGCAAGTGCAATACCAAAACACTACGAACACGAACATCCCCACGTATGCCAAACCTTATTTTGAGGATGTACTAGCACGCACGCAAGCTGAAGCAAACCGACCCTACCAGACATACGGCGGGCAGAGAACAGCGGGTTTTACTGATGCCGAGACACAATCCCAGCAAGGGATAATGGGGTTAACCACACCGGGTCAGTTTGGCGCATCCACCCAAATGGCTACTGAGGCTGGCAATTACACCCCGGGTCAATTTAACGGTGGGTATGATCAGGCTCAATTTACTGGAGGCGATTACGGTACAGGCCAATTTGATGGTGGTTATAACCCGACTCAATTTACCGGGGGAGACTACGCCACAGGGCAGTTTGGGGGTAGTTCTGGATTGCAAGCTCTTGCCCGTCAACAGCCCGGTGGAGCAGGATTTAGTGAACTTAGTGACGGGCTAACCCGGGCATATGGAAGCGGCCCACGGACCGGTGGACCGGGAGCGATTCTCCAGCAAGGAGGAGGCCAACAGTCTGACCCTAATCAGAGTTTTTCAAGAACGGGTGGAAGAGGACGGTCCGAAGAAGAGCTCAGCGCAATGAGGAATTACGACATCGGACAACGAGGCCAACAGCCCGGTGGCGGATTTAGCAATCAAGAACAATATAGAAGAGCCCCAGAAACGTACGTTGAAGAACCTATGCTAAACTTTGAACAGAGTAAAGCAAAACAAAAAGCACAACTAGCTGAACAAGGTGGGGTTACTAGAGTCAGTGACGAAGTATTAGAGTCAATGAAGTTGCCTGACAACTTAAAAAGTTATGCAAAGCAAATGGGTGGAATTCCTGAAGGAGATTCTGACTACTTCCAGAGAGCAATAGCACAAAAAGCTAATCCAGAGGAATACAAACAACAATTTGGAGAACTTGCAGAATTCTCTCCATCAAAAACTGGTGGCCAAGGTGGAGGACAACCGGCATCAGGCCGTGCTAGCAGCAATACAGATCAGTTTGGTGGGGGCTATAACCCAACCCAATTCACGGGTGGCGACTATGCTGCGGGTCAGTTTGATACAAACTCTTTTAACGACCCCGGTATGGCTTCCCAATACATGTCGCCCTATATGCAGAACGTGGTGGACGTACAGAAACAATCCGCTATACGTGATGCTAAACAAGGTCAGTTAGCAGGAAACCTCGGTGCAGCAAGACAAGGCACTTATGGCGGTTCTAGACAGCTTTTGGCTAATATGGAACGCGAGCGTAATTTGGGAACCCAGCTAGGGAGTATTCAAGCCACCGGATCCCAAGCAGCGTTTGAAGCTGGGCAGAGGCAGTTTGGGTCAGAGCAAGACCGTAGGATGCAGGCGCAGCAGTATGGCGAACAATCCCGGCAGTTTGGTGGGAGCCAAAGTATGGAGGCTCAAAGGCAAGCGGAACAGTCCCGTCAGTATGGGGCAGGCTTCGGTATGGATGCCCAGAAGCAGAGAGAAGCATCCCGGCAGTTTGGATCAACTAGGCAGTTGCAAGAGCAACAAGAACGAGAAAGAGCAAATCAGTTTAGGGCTAACTTCGGTATGGACGCCCAGCGGCAGAGAGAACAGTCCCGTCAGTTTGGGGCGACTCAAAGGACACAGGCGGAACAGTCGGCAGCAGCAGAACGGCAGTTTGGGGCAAACTATCGTATGGATGCCCAGAGGCAAGCAGAACAGTCCCGGCAGTATGCGGGAAACCAGCGTTTAAGTGCAGCTCAGTACCTCGGCCAACTTGGAACTTCCCAACAACAGGCGGATATGCAACGCCTCAACGCCCAGAACGCGGTGGGTGAGACCCGGCGTGGGTTAGAGCAAACAAGATTAAACACTGCTTACGATGATTTTCAGAGGCAGCGGGACTACCCGATGGATCAGCTTGGGCGGTATGCGGGCATAATCCAAGGGTTACCCATGACCCCAAACACCACCACGACACAGTACGGGCAAGCCCCCTCTGCTTTGGCTGGGTTAGCCGGTACCGCTGCCGCCGCTTATGGCGGATATAAGACGTTTGGTGGGGCTGCTGGTGGAGAGATCCGTTCGTATAACAACGGTGGTCTGGTTGCTCTTGCTGAGGGTGGTGTTGGCGGTGATGTTGGTGGTGGTGATGAAAAGCCTATAGGTGATCTTGGTAAGCAGGCTAAAGATCTAGCTGCCCTTATGAGAGGGGATTTAAGGCGGATAGAGGCGATACCGGGGATTGACCCGACGGTGAAAGCTATGGCCTTACTTGAAGTACAAACGGCTATGAAAGCCCCCCAAGCACCACCTAATACAGTGTTTCAAGAGTTAGTTAATAAGTCACAGGCACCACAAGGGTTAGCGAGTATTGCACCACCTCCTATGGATCCAACACAAAGTCAACAACCACCACCTCCTACCATGACGGCAGCCAACGGCGGCTTAATGAACATAAACCTGCCTGATGATTATTATGATGAAGATTCCTATTCACATGGGGGTATTGCGCATTTTGCGTCAGGTCAGGAAGTAGCGGATCAAATACAACAAGCTAAAAGACAACAAATAGTAGATAACTCCGGCGGTCTATTGGATTTTTTGAGAGGAGCTCCCTCATCGGCAAATAAAGATAGGCTTATTAGGCAAATACACAGCAACGCGCTCGCGGCCCGGACGTACGTAAACCCTAAAGATTTAGCCAATCTGACAGAACCCGAACTAGAAGCTATTGCTGAAGGTAAAGCGCCCCCACCAACGCCATCCTCTGATATGTTTGGCAATACTGAAAGAGATGAAAATTCTTTTCTCTTTTCAACACCAGAGGAAAACACTCCACGGACAGCAACAGATAAACCACAGGTTACACCAGCTGCTCCACAGGGACTCGCCCAACTACAAGAAGTAGATATGTCTACTATGCCGACAAGGACTCCCGAGAAGGTTGACTACATGGCTAAAGCTAAAGAGTATTTTGCTGACCTTCCTTCTCCATATAAAAGAACACCTGAAGAACTTGCTGCAATGAAGAAACAACAGGGGTACGAGACGCTCATGCAGCTTGGTGCGCACTTGGCGGGTACTAACAACCCTAGTTTTATAGGAGGTCTCGGTGAAGCCGTTAGTAAGACTGCACCCTATATTGCGGGAATAAGCAAAGCACGACGCGACGAAGAAACGGCGTATAAAAAAGAAGACCGTGACATGAGGATCGTTCAAATCCAGACTGCGCTAGGTCTGGAGAAAGATGACGCTGAGAAAGTATTTAAGCAACAAGAGCTGGCGTTGGAGAAACAAAAAGTAGCACTTCAAGACAAGTTAACAAACGCGCAGATTATTAATCTAGGCAAGCCGGATAACCTATATGACCTGATGGAATCCAACCCTGCGTTGGCTGAAAAAATTATAGAGCTACAAAAAACCGGCCAAATGACAGAGAGTGTTGCTCTTAAAGCGGCTACCGCTGTTGCGCAAAGTAACCCTGAGTTCTTCCAGATGCCCCCTGAAACACAGGTAAACTACATAAATGATTTAAAAACAAGTTTTATGGCGGGTAGTGGTAGTGGTAACCAAGATACCCCTTCAGAAAAAAGTACCAAAGTTGGGCGGTTTGATATGGAAACCCTATAGTGGCTACCTACATTGTCACTGACCCACAGAGTGGAAAAAAGATAAAACTGACCGGGGATTCGCCGCCGACAGAGCAAGAGCTTGAGGATATATTTGCGTCTCAAGTCGGAACAAGCGAGATCGACTGGGATAAGTATGCCTCCAAACCTAAACAAGAACAGGCTGGGTTTCTTGATATGGTAAAACGCGGAGTTGTCCGTGGTACCAAACAGACAGGATCTTTACTTGGGGATGTACTACCGGCTCTGGCCGCATCTGCTGTAGGTGCGGATGACTACGCTAGGCAACAGATGGGTGAAGCAGAAGATACCCAGAAAGACATAGAACAAAATTACGGGGCTAGATATAAATCCCTTAGTGATGTCAAAGGTATAGGGGACTACATACCTTTTGCCGCTGAAACTATAGCCGAACAAGTACCTAACTTAGCTACAGCGTTAATCCCGGGTGTTGGAGTAGGTGCAATAGGCGCAAGGATGGCAGCAACACAAGTGGCTGAGGCTGTTGGTAAACGGGCGTTGGCAAAAGGACTCACTGAGGCAGCTGCGGCTAAGTTAGCGGCCCGTGCTTTACCAGCTGCCACCGCTGCGGGTGCAAAAACAGGGCAGGTTGTTGGAACGTACTTAGGTTCCTACGCCCTCAATACCCCTGAGATTTTCCAAAACATATACAACGAAACCGGTACGTTTGAACCCGGTGCCGCCGCTCTTGCGGGGTCTGTTTCCGCCGCATTAGATTCTGTGCTGCCCGCGTCTGTATTAGCGCGATTTACCCCGGGTATGAAAGCTGGTGTAGTTGAAAAGCTACTAGAGCGATCTGGTATGGAGAAAGGAATATCCCGAGCGGCTATTGCCTCTACAATTGGAGGCGCAGCAACGGAAGGCATCACAGAACCTACGCAGGAGGCCATCAGCATTATTGCTGAAAAATTCGTGCAAGAAAACGCCTCTGCGTGGGACAGTGATGACTTTAACCGTTTGGTTGAAGCTGGGGTGCGGGGAGCTGTTGGTGGTGGAGGTATATCTGGTATATCGGGGACTGCAAGTGCCATAGTTGAGCGAGGGCGGGAAAGGGACAAGCGCGAGCAAAAAGAGTTTGATGAAGAAGAAGCAAGGAAACAAACTGAACTTAAAGCCCTGTATCCGGGAGGTCAGCAGCTAGAACTGTTGCCTGAAGACCCCAATTTTATAGAAGCTACAGATGAGTTTGCCCCAGAAAAACCGGTGTTGGGTAGAGAAGCGGGGGCTAAGAAGCTTCAGCAGGAGTACCTCGCTAGGATAGCAGACCCTAAAGCCCAAGCGGCGATGCAAGAAAGATTTGACGTCGAAAACCGCAAGATGGCGAAAGAAGACGCAGAAATTGGTAAAGCTCAGGATGAAGCTATTGCTGAGGATCAGCCTCTGCCGGTATCCATGGAAAAGAAGTTAGAGGAACTGAAAGCCCAGAAAGCACGGTACGATACCCGTACAACAACCGAGATTAAGGAAGTTAATGCGGCAATTGAGCTAGCAAACAAAGACCAACGCCGGGGTAAAGACGGAAGGATAATACCGACGTTAGCAGTACCACGACAAACGTCTTTGTTTGATGCCAAGGGAGATACCACCAAACTTGCCCGTCCAGCGTTATGGGCAGACAGTAAAGTCACCATAATGACCCCGGAGGTAACAAAGTCTCTGGGGATAGGATTTACGGCTGGTATACATAAAGAATTAGATGGTAAAGATTTAACAGACCCTATACAAGCCGCTGAGGTAATGACCGCGATTGAAGAGTACGCGAATAGAAGGGGAAGTGCAACTGGACGGGGAAGTGCAACTGACAAGGCGGTAAAAAACATCCCAGAATTTTTAAACCGCCCGGAGTTTGCGGTGGTAAAAGAACAACGATATTCAGAAGCCCAGCAGCAAGCGGGGGATTTGTTCCCAGAGACGGTCACTAACCAGCAAGATATTGCCGCAACCGAAGAGATGGCAGCCCTAGAACCTATGAAGGGTGACTCCGCTCGCCAGCAAACACTGTTTACCCCCACAGGTAGAGTATCAAAAGCCGCTGATATAACTAAAGACTCAGCTGCTGCGTGGGAAGATTTTGCCCCCGAAGGTATAAAATACTCAGCCCTAACCAAAGATGAGAAACAAAAATGGTTTGATTTGCATAGGGGAAATAAAGCCACACAACAAACCGCCCATGAGGTGGTGGGAAGAGATGCTGAAGCAGAGTCCCAAGAAGGGGCGCTTACAGGAGATGCGAGGGTTCTTCACAAACAAACGGCTGATCGAGCGGTTGATATGATTGACCTTACAGCAACTATGCTGTCTCCAGAGTACGCAGCGGGGGTATTAGATAATCTAAATGCTTTAAATAAACGCATAGCTAAGTTTGGCCCTCAAAACAATTTTGAACGCGAAGACGACGCTGCTGACGCTTTTATCAGGCAAGAGGAAGCGAAGCAAGCGGAGCAAGAGGAAGCGAAACAAGCGAAACAAGCGAAGCAAGAGGAAGCGAAGGCGGGTGTTTCTAGATCTAAGGTAAACAAAGCGGCTACACCAACAGTGGGCGATTTTCTTGCCGCGGTCAGAAGAATGAGTCTAGAGAATGCAGCCGCCGGTGAGAATAAAGGGGAGGGAGCTACCGGTAAGAATAAAAAGAATAAAAAGAATAAAAAGAAAGTAGCCCGCGATGAGGGCGATATTTTTGCCGAGGAGCACGCCGGGTTGTTCCGCGATCAAACAGAGTTTAAAAACGCCGACGAAATAGCCATTGAGTTGGGTAAACAACTTGGTAGGGTATTCACAGGTGTAGACGCTCAAAAAAATATTAAAACCCTACTGGAATCCGAAGAGGGGGCTGCTGGCCTTATGTCCGCCCTACATTCTGCACGTATGGCGTCCCTTATCAACGCCTTCAGGGTAATTAGAAAAGAACGTGCTGGGGCAGCTGCGTTAAACAAGAACAAAGGTAAAAAAGGCTACGAGATGTATAAGACGGACGCCCAGAGCCGTGCAGAAGAAGTTGTTAATCATGCGAGTGTACTGCCTGAAGAACGTGCACAAGCTGAGGAACTTGCGAGGATAACCCCAAAGGGGGCGAGGGAGGCAGCAAAGAGATATAGAGAAGACGAGAGTAGGGTTAAGAAGCTTCAGCAGGAGTACCTTGCTAGGACAGCAGAACCTAAAAGAACGGAGATGCAGGAAAAATTTGACGTTTACAACCATAAGAGGGCATCGGAATCAATTTATACCGATTTGTTTCAGGGTGGCAACTCCGAAGAAGATGAAGCGGCTGGGCGTGAACCCCCAGAGTTTATAGACGTAGCAGAGTTGTTCCGTCCGGTTGGGTTGCAAAATGATTTTGGTATATTTACGCAGGAAGGTAGCCCGGTTGTTAAACCATACAAGTACGCTCCTAAATACAAAGGCGTTGACCTTGATGCTACTGGTAAAGGCATCGTGCAGAAGGGTGACCTACGAGGTACTCTAAACCACCTCATATCCATAACGAAAAACCCAATAGTAAAGCAGGTGTTAGAGCGCATCCGTGCGCTAAACTTAAAAACTAAAATAGTAATGGGTGAGGTGTCTAAATATGACTCTAATATAGACACAATAACAATAGCCCCCGATGGGATAAACGAACATGTACTAACGCATGAGTTGCTACACGCAGCCATATCTCATGTACTTCGAGACCCAACGTTAACAGTTACTAAAGAACTGACTAAGCTTTTCCAACAAATAAATAACCAGCTAGGCACCGCCTATGGCGCATCTGATATACAAGAGTTTGCGGCTGAGTTGGGCAGTAACGCTGAGTTCCAAGCGATACTAAAAAAGATAAAAGCCCCCCGCAGTGGTAGTCTGTGGTCTAAGATCGTGCAAGTTATAGCAGAGTTTTTTGGGTTCCGTAAAGGGCAGACGGCGCTTGATGCAGGGCTTAAATTTATTAACGACGCATTAGATATATCGGGTGATATAGAACCAAGCCTCGGGGATATTCTGTATGTTGGTGGAAGTAAGACACTAAATGAATTCAGTCAAACTATCAATAACAACATGCCAAGCCTATTTGGGAGAACAATAGATAACACTGAAAATTTTATATCTAACATGGTACCTGCGGTACGTAGGCTCGCGTTGGGGCTTCTACGGTTGGATAACCTCAATACTATATACGGTAAGGCGCTGCCCAGTATTCTAAAACTTTTAGACGCGCTAGAGCTACGTTCTGGGTCTAGGGCGCAAGCGATGCAAGCGTTTAAAACGGCGTTAAAAGAGATGGTGGCTACCTCCGAAAAACTCGGCAACAAGAAGTTTGTAGGCGTTATGGGGGCGATGGCTGTAGACGCGCACATAGCAAAAATAGATTTGCTAGACCCCAATTTTAAACCTACCACCCCTAACCAATACAATGAATGGCTACGGTTGAAGGGAGTTTATAGAAGCCTGCCCGGTGATATGAAGGGCGTGTATAAGGATGTAATCCAAGGATACAAAGACAAACTGATGCAATTCCGGGATGTTCTTATGGTTAACAGCGCGGGTGACCCTGTTGCTCAAGCGGACATTAAGAAAAAGTTTGATGACTTGATGGCGGGCAACCCCTCCTACGTACCGTCTTTACGGCACGGCAAATATAAAGTTGAATTCATTGACCCCGATACTGATGAACGTGCCTCGGTATCCTTTGAATCAGTAAAAGAACGTGCTGACTTCATAGGTTTCCTAGAAGCTGAAGAGAAAAAGAAAGGCAAAAAGTTTGATATACAGGAGTATACAGACCTTATAGATGAGTCTAAGTTAGGGCGTGTTATAGCTAAAGGAACGTTAGGCAAAATAATTGCAGGTATGCAGAAGAGTGGGGCTACTCCTGCCCAGATTAAAGCTGTACGAGAGGCTTACTTTGAGGCATTCCCGGCGCATTCTATAATGCAGCGGTTTAGGAAGAGCCAGAACGTCGCTGGTATGGAGACCAACATTATTGATGGGTATAAAGAAATGATGCCCATATGGATTAACAAGATAAATAATTCCCAGTATATGCCCCAGATAGATGCAGCTTTAAAAGGTATAGAGTCTGAAGCGAGAGCCGCCAAGGGGAATAGAGACCCACAGATACGGGCGATGGCGGAAGTACTAGCGGATGTATCTAACCACATAAGCAAGCAAAGTAATTTTTTCCAGAACCCAACTTTTTCTACGTTTGCTAAAGCCGGTACGCAACTTAGTTATGGGCAGTACATAGCAGGCAACATATCCTCAGCGTTAATTAACGTGCTCACCATCCCCATGCTGCTAACCCCCATATTGGGTGGGCGGTTTGGTTTAATCAGCACAAACAAAGCTATAGCCAGTGCAATGAAAGAGGCGGTTAACTGGTATGGTAAAGATGGTAAATACACTGGCAACGCCCGGTACACCGACTTGTATAAGTTGCTACTGGATCACGACCAACTTGGCGGTGTGGCTCTAGACGCGTTGAAAGACGCAGGGTCTAACCCAGCGCAAAGACTTCTTAGCTTTACTGGTATACCGTTTGGGGCAACGGAAAAATACAACCGTGCCGTAGCCGCTATAGCTGCTTACGAATTAGCGTTAGCGGGTGACTCGACCAAAGGCATAGCCCGAATGTCCCCTACTGAGGCGGCGAGATATGCGTTGACCACAGTAAAAGACATAAATACTTCTGGGTTAATGGACACCGCCCCAGCGTTTGCACAAAATAGTCTAGGGCGAACGTTCTACACATTTAAAAGCTATACATGGAACACGACGTTTATATTAGCCCGTGCTTGGCACCAAGCCTTTAAAGGTAAAAGTAAAGCAGAACGGGCTGAGGCGGCAAAGCAGTTGTTGGGTGTCTACGCTATGGCCGCAATGTTTGGGGGAGCCAAAGGGCTTCCGTTTATGGGTGCTGCTTCTGTACTAGCCTATATGATGCAGGCTATGGCAAATGCGTTTGGTGACGACGACGAGGAACCCTATGATTTTAATACTATGCTACGTGAATTTGTAGGTGAGTTAGCCTATAAAGGGCCTGTTAACTACTATACCAATTTGGAAATAGCAAGTCGCACTGGTATAGCCAACGACCTTGTGTTCAGGGATGATCCTCAAGGGGTAGAAGCACACGGGTATGTAATGGAAGCCTTTTCCCAAATCTTCGGCCCCGCTCTCAGCACAATAGTTAACGTGGAGAAAGGACTTAAAATGGTGGGAGAAGGACACCTCGAACGAGGTATAGAGACTATGGTTCCAAGTGTGTTTAGAAATATTATGAAGGGGCTTCGGTTTATGGAGGAAGGGGCACTTACCCTAAAAGGTGATCCTTTAGTGGAAGATGTAAACGGGTGGAACAACCTTATGCAGCTGGCTGGGTTTTCCCCCGCCGATTTGACTTTGGGGTACGAGACAACCGGTATGCGTAAGAAAGTAGAAAGCTATATATTGGAGAGGAAAAAAGCAATCCTCGACGCTATATCCATCGCTACTACTGCCGGGGACTCTGAGATGCTGGCGGACGCCTTTGACAGGATGCGGAAATTTAACACGGCCTACCCTGAGGAGCGAATTACCGGTGGTACAATATCTAAATCCCGTAGGGCGCGGATTACTGCGCGGGAAAACCAGATAAACGGAGTAGCTTTTGACCCGAAATTAAAACGCAGATTAGAAAATATGTTCCCCGATGATGAGGATGAGGACGAAGAAGATACTGAGGAATAAAAAAACCCCGCTGGTTTAGGGCGGGGTTTTAAGGGTACAACCTAACAAAGAGAGACAAACAGGAAGGAGCAAACTTCCCAAGGCAAATACTATATCAGACCTTCCATATACGCAAGCCCCGAATGCCCTCTTCAATCGAAACTTTTAGCACCACCTTTATACGCAACCTTTTTAGTACCACCATCACGTCTTCCTTTGCCTTGGTGCCATCCAAACAGGGGATAAAAATAGACGTACCACGCCTAAACTTGCGCCAGCTTATCTGGTAACTAACCCCCTCCACTATCATCGGTCGGGGGATCCAGAGTTTCTACTTTAAACAGCTTGTCTTCACTGTTATTAAACACCAGTGCGTATACAGGGGGCGAAACCATGGACATACCTTTAGACATACGTTTGTTCTCCGTACCTAAATAAAACCCTAACTCCCCTAGCTCCTTCAATGTATCCCGGTAGTTAGTCTGGTTGCCCACACAGTAATCCTTGAACGCCTTGGCTAGTATGTAGATTTTCTGTGTGTCTATCTCATGGCGTATCAACAACTCACCGCGTGGTTCGCGCACAGGCTGCATAGCCAGATTGGTGCGGGCGTCTACCTCATCATACGTGGATAGAATGTTCTGGCAGTATCTGTTGCAGTATTGGCCTACTATTTCAGTTATAGGTATTAAAGGTGCTGTATTAGTTTGTCGTAGGTCTTGAACCAACGATGTGGCAAACGCGTAGATGGCTTTTAAGTCCCAGTCGATCAGACCAATACGTTTTGCAATTTGGCCGCCGGTCATATTAGCGGCCACTACTGCCGACCAGAACCGCTCACGCTGGGTTAACTGCATCTCAGTATCTATTTTCCTCTGTGTAACTAACAGCAGGTTCTTCACTTCTTCTAGGTTACTGACTAAGTAGGACGCATAAGCTTCACCCGCGTGCCCGTAGTTCTGGTTCAGGTGCTGGTCAAACATAGCCTTAGCGTATGCCACATCAAGCGCCTTTGAGAACCCAACAGTGTATTCCATCGTCCGCATCGTTTCTCCGTCCGGGTTCTTTTTAATCGAGCTAAGTCTTTCTATAAGAGACGCATTGGAGCTGGATACGGCTATAGCGTTCCACGTAGTGTTGTTCTCCCGTAATTCGTTTGTTGACCCTTTACCACGGTTCCTGCCACGTCCTTGTGTTATGTTGTATATCAGACCAGAGTAAGTGGCGGCACTCATGTTTGTAATTTCGTCTATGGTATACGGCAAGTTACATGTGATACCTAATAATAGAATCTTGGCTACTAGGGTATCGTCTGCCGTAGCACCACTTCTATCGGAGCTACCATACACGCTGTTTATCATACGTATTATGGTGGTTTTGCCCGAACCTGACGCAGGGTGGATAAGGTTAATCATCGCCCCACTCTGCCCGGTAAACTTTAACAGTGGGGAACCAAACGCAGACAACGCCGCGAACGCATGGGGTTCTAAACCCGGAGTACCGTACAAAGCAAACACTTCTCTCCACTTCTCATACGACCCTCCCTTCTCAAAGTATGCAGCTACTGCTTTGGTAGTCCTAGACGGTGGGCTGTGGTATACGCCGTCCTTTGATATTTCCCGGTCACCTATAATAAATTTACTGTCTTTGTCCGCCCAACCAAATTGTAGTCTCATTAGCTCTGCCTTTTCCCTATGTTGTAAGTCTTTTATGGACGCGTGTATGTAATCCGCGAGTAGTTTAAATTTCTTGGGGGAAGTAATTACCCCTTGGAACGCTAGCTTTTTACGTAGCTCATTGGGGTCTGTTACGTCTGTGTTCGCTATGACAAACTCTTTTACCCCATCCCGGGGCATATGTACTTTAATAACTACAACATCCCCATCATTTGGATCCCGCATACGTTTGGTCACGTACAGGTCGTTCTCGTACACACATACAGGTTCCACTTCTTCTTCTTGGGGTACGAAATATACGCCACCTGTCTTACCCCTAACAAACGGGAATGGATACTCCGGTACAGTATGTACCACGGGTGGTTCTTCACTTCCCACCTCTGGCTCTTCGACTATTACGCTGTCTTCCTCCGTGGCAGCAACTACCTCCTTGCCTAGCAGGATAGGGCTTTTTATCTTGTCCCTGTGTGGGCAACCCTCACAACCACCCGGATTGTGCTTCTCAAACTGGCTACACGTATGGGGGCCAAGTATGTGTTGTATCTTATATTCGGTTGCGTTGTAGTCGTAGTCCTCATGCCCTTGAGACATGTTGTGTATCGCCGTTTCTTTATCGTTACAGAACTTGGCAATAGACAGTGCATCAAACCACCGTGGTTCTGGCAGCGTATCCCTCGTTTTATAGGCATCGAGCAGCTGGTTGCAGCCTGTGCCGGATATACTACGGCGCATTATCTTGCCGAAGTTAGACACCGTGTTCTGTACCATCGACTTGGCAAAGTCGCTCAGTTCCCGCTTTATCTGTGGTACGTCTACTAGCTCCTCGGCCTGTGGTTCTTCCCCCAGATCTATACCTAGCAGGTCACATAGCTCCTCATAATCTAGCGGGTCAGCATAATGCAACACCGTTACAGGCTTAGGAGGATCGTCCTTAAAATTCAACGTGCCCGGCACGCGCAGTATTCTCGCTACCTCGAACACGGAGTTATCTACATAAAGGTCTTGTGTGGTACAAAGTTTTAACAGGCGGCCAGCTACGGGTTCCCACTCTCCCCGTGATATGTCACGAGTCAGCGGCCAGTAGGCGTGTATACCGCGCCCAGAATTAACAAGTGTTGGTTTAGGTAATCCCACTAACTCACAGAACGCGCCCAGTGCCCGCACCCCGGCCTGTTGGTCTATGTAGCCGTCGGGTCTACCGGTGGTTGGGTTAGCTATAGCCTTACCCTCCCCGCAATCTATGTCCAGCCAGAAGGAACGTAGGGACTTTACATTGTCCTTTGTTCTGTTATCTGGTGTTGCGTACTTGGCAACACCAAAATATACGTCTCTCCCCTCGGCAACATACTTCTTGACTAGCTTGTCTACCTCTTGCCTTGTCTCTTTAAACTTTTGTACGACAGTCTTACCTTTAATTCCAACTACCGCAAACCAGCCATCAGCCGGTTGGACAGTACTTAAAAGGTCTTTGTCGGTCATATTGTCTTCTTTTTAGCGATGGGGGGTTAAAGGGGGGACTTATCCCCCCTTGTTTCTTATTTAAATTACCTACAACTAACCTTGAAGTACGGCTATGTATTCCTTTACCTCATCAACCAACTCTTTATGCACGTAAGTGTCGGCTATGAACCAGTTGTACACCGTCTGCCTAGATACCCTTAACTGCGCGGATACCTCAACAACAGAGACGTTGTTCTTTATGCACACCCTACCTAGCTTGACACCCAGCAGCGTCCCGTCCGCTTTCTTGTTAAGGTCTGCTATCCTCAAACTATATCCGTATTGCATTTATTCCCCCTTACCCCATATCTCCATAGCGTCGGCTAAACTATCCTTCTTCTCTACTGGAGCCGCTGCTTTTTTACCCGGACGTTTTACGGGTGCTGGTACATCCTCTTCATCGTCTGGTTCGTCAGAGGCGACTACTACTGGCGCAGGTTTAGGTGCAGCAATAGCGGCGGGTGGCAAGGCTCTAACCCCATCAGTCTGAGCCACCGTCAGCATAGTATAAGACCTAGATTCTGGACGCTTCTGGGCTTCCTTCACTAGCGCGTACTCTGCATCGGTGGTATTGCGCAACGGGGTAAACACCAGCTGCATCGTATCGGCGTTCAGGTCGAAGCTGGCGTTGGTAACCACGTTATCCAACGACTCACCATTACCATTAAGGAACTTGATGTAGCTTTCAAACGGGTGGACGTTGCCTTCACCCTTACCGAACAGGGACTTGGCAGGTACGTTAAACTGGTAAATATCCCCAGACGTATCACCTTCAACCAGTACAGATATACGGCGCTGGAACCGGCAAGCCCTACCACCGTTGTCCCCGGAACCTTTGATGTTCTGTG
>Ga0222713_10003535_pt1 | contig 16169 bp, 23 predicted proteins | sample C33_649DmetaG_FD_165061 | JGI IMG/M metagenome (GOLD analysis project Ga0222713, IMG submission 165061) | Estuarine water microbial communities from San Francisco Bay, California, United States - C33_649D | ecosystem: Environmental > Aquatic > Marine > Unclassified | place: USA: California...
CCAAGGTTTACCGGGCCAGAAAACGTAGTTTGAGCCATTTTTTCCTCACATGCGAGTAATGTTTGGGTGTTCTGTCTGCATGTCGTCAGCCGGGACTGTCAGAAACACCGGAAACCCCGGAATAATTCCAATATACACTAAAAGAAAAGGGGGCACAAGACCCCCTTTTCCATCTTCATCAGGTCGAACCTGAAGAACCCCACATACCGAGGGGATCAGACCAACCGAAGCTATAACGCTCACGAGCCTTATAACGGACGTTGCCGGTATCAAAATCGCCGTCCATGCTGTTTTGCAGCGGGGTGCGGACGAAATGCTTCATACCGTTGGGAACGTCAGTGGTCAGGAACCATGCGTTGCTGTCGGTCAAGAAGTGGTTCACGGTATATCCCTCGGGGATAGAGCCGTTGTTCTTCAGCGCGTTGATGTCGTTGTCAGCAGTACCGACGCGGAGTTCGGTATCCAACAGACGAGTAGCAACGAACATCAGAGCAGGAGGAACCACCAGCTTACGGGGCTTGGCAGCAATCAGCAAACCACGCTCGTCAGTCCAAGCAGCGATCTGAATAACGGCGGCTTCCAGAGAAGTCTCGTTCAGGTCAACTTGGGTTGCGGGGGTGTTTGCGTTAACGCCACCAGACACCAGCGGGTGCGAAGCGGAGAACAGCGCAACGCCGTCACCACCAGCATAAGAACCGCTAAAACCGTTGTTCAGAACGGCAGCAGCCTTAACCTGCTTGGTGTAAGCCATAGCACGAGCCAGCGACTTGGTGTAACGAGCAGACAGGCTGTCGTACAGGTTGTCTTCGATTGCCTCTTCGGTAATCGAGAAACCCAAGGCGATGGTTTCGTGGTTATAGCGAGTAGTCCAAGCTTCTTGTGCATTGTCATAAGCAATGGCACTGCCCTCGTTCTTCACCGGAGCGGCGGAGAAGCCAGACAGCTTGGTTTCCTCTTCAAAACTACGCTCCGAAGTCTCGGATTCGTAGATTTCCTTGTGCTCTTCGCCGTAACGGGCGTACTCAAGACCGAACAGAGCGTTCAATCCGGGGAGCAATTCCTTGAGCAGTTGTGCGCGACTAATTGCCATGATTTACTCCTTAGACGCCTGTGGTGTTGTTATAAGTATGGGTGTTGATCTTGACGACCATCTCCACATACGCATCGCTGCCGGTAGCAGTTGCAGGCACAACGTCCACAATACGAATGGGTAGCGTATTGGTGGTAGCGGTAGTGTCGTCAATAGCTTGAGCAGAATCGCCGGTGTTTGCATTGCCAGCGTTCAGAATCACCGAAGTGTTCTGACCAACAGCAGTGCGACCCAAGGGGGCGATAGTCGTGCCAGAAGACACAACAGCCACTTGGAACAGGGCGCGGGGATCATCAACCACATAGGCAACAGCGTTGGTCACACCAGACGCCGGAGCGTACTGGGCTTGAACGGTTTGACCCGATGAGTTGGTGTACTGAACACCCACACAAACACCAAGAGTTTGGGCAGCGGAGGTGCCGCTGGCAATAACGGCGCATTTGCCGCTTGACAGCAGTTCGACGAGATCGCCGGTATACATAGCGCCGGAGTCAATCGGCACTAGGCGAGTAGAACCCGAATACGGAGTGCCACCAATACTATTGATGGGACGAAATCCATATGGGGCGCTAACGGTGGGATAAGCCATGTTAAGCTCCAATAAAATTAAGAACCAGAACCGAAAGTGACCTTGGATTTTTTCTCTGCGAACAGAGGCATCCTAGGATCATTTTCACGAAGGAAATTGTTGTCTACTGATTCCACCTGAGCACGGTTTTGGTTTTCGTAGTATTTCATACGTTGTTCCAAAAACTCTTCGGGAATACGGCAAAGCAACAGTCCGCCCACTTCGATGTTTCCCTTGAAACGACCTTCTGTGGAAGCGTGCAACATAAGTTCGGGATAATCCTCTGCTTTGCAGGGTTCATATCCTTCACGCAACTTACTAGAGATATTACCGGCATCAGCTACACCAAGCGTGGATAAGCGAACCCAACGATGCTTCCAGCCCGGACGGTTGTCAGGCGAAGGCAAAGTCTCAGGCGGACGCCACGCCGTTGGGCGATACTCCGTCTGACGGTTTTCTGTTTCACGCGGTGCACGATTTTGGCGTGCTGTGTTTTGCTGTTCCATTATTCACCTCTTTTCAGTTGAGCAACCTGTTTGGCGTAAAGGTCTAAAGGGACCCCAAGGCGCTTGGCTATCGCGGCTTCGGATGCCTTCAACCGAATACGGTTAGGCGGGGTACTACGGGAAGCCGGAGCTACTACCGTAGATATTTTTGATGCACGGCGCGGAGGTTCATCCTCGTCTGCCGGTTCGGCCCTTTGTCTTGGAGGAGGGTCGTCATCCTCATGGCTCTGAGCATCGAAATGCTCAGGAAATCTTTTGCGCATCGTTTTATCGATGGTGCGGAAATACTCTTCAGTACCCACATAATCTGGACCATACTCGCGTTGTAGTTTCTTGTCAATACCCATCGCAGCCATAGTCATTTCTTCGTCCTGACCCCACCAATCACTGTTGGAATCAAGCCATTTCTGCGTCCGGGGACTGAGTTTTGACGGTTCGGGTTTGGCTGGAGTAAATTCCCTATCATCCACCTCAATCGGGCGCATGTTCTCGGTTTTGTCCATAGCCAGCGTGGCTTTGGTTATTTCCGCCTGAGCGTCCGCCACAGCGTCAGCATCGCCGCTTTCATAAGCCTCTTTGTATTTCTGCTTGGCTGCTTTAAACGCAGCTTCTGCGGCTACCTTTGAGGTCTCAATATATGCTTGGCTACCGGTTGCAAGCTGTTTTTGGAGCTTTCTATTCTCCTCTAAAACCTGCCTTGCATAGTTTTCCGCTGCTTCCCGCTCCCGCAGAGCTTCTTCCTTAGCCCTACGTTCGTCATGGTAGCCACGGGTAAATTTCTTGATCCGGGCTTGAACTTTGTCGTCATAGGACGCCAATTCCTCATCGGTCGGGTCTTCCGGTGGGGGAGCAGTTTTGCGCCCTCGATCCGGTTCAGGAGTATCGTCCTCTATTTCGACCTCAACCTTTGCCTCAATTTCAGGCTCCACTTCGTCCGGGAATTTGTATTCTTCCCCTTTTACTTGCTCTTGCATGATTTACTCCTTATGCAGCGCGGGTTATTCCACGCGGGTCTTCCACAACCGCTTCAACAGAATCATCATTGATAATCCTGAATTCACGACCATGAATCTTCAGGCGGGTGCCTGAATTGGGGCGGACGATGACAAAATCACCCTCCTTGCACGACGGTCCATTTGGGAACCGGGTTTTGTCCTTATAACAATCAGGTCCAAGCTTTACAACGAATAGAACAGGAGTGAGTACTTCCTCATAATACATGGTTTTATCCGACTTAACCAACCCAATTTCGCTGTCGGCATACTCTTCCATAGCTTCTGGCACTACCGCAAGAATATGAAAGGTAGATGGGTCTGGCAGTTGTTTTGCCTTATCAACGGTGGTTTTGTTCAAAATACCGGATAAATCAACCGCTTTTAGGTCAAACTCAGTCGTCATCATTGGTCATCCTTTGCACGAGGTCGTTAATAACAGAATCTGCAAGGTTTAAACCCCGGATTACCCCGCAGACCTTTTTGTACTCATCAAATGTTTCGGCTCGGCTTTCCGCAATAAATGCGGTCTGCTCCTGCCTTATCTTTTCTATTTCCTGTTGCACGAGCGCCAAGGCTCGGATTTCATTGTTCATCAAGCTCCTTTAGACGGTTTGTTATCGGGCTTTTGTTGTGCCGCCCGTTGAGCACGCTGCATCGCCATTTGAGCGCGGTGTTTAGCCGCGTCAATACCAATGCGTACACCTTCAGCTTCCATTTGTTTGTTTAGTTTGTCTTTTGCTGCGGCAGATGTGGCTGCTACCTGCATAGCTGCAATCTCTTTCTGCGCCGCGATACGGGCTTCCTCCACCCGGATTTGGTCTGCCTTTGCCGCCGCCTCGATTTGCTGTTTCTGGGCTTTAAGCTGCAAGTCCTGCTGTTTCAGCTGAAGCTCCTGCATCTGCATCTGCACCACCGGGTCTTGCATCTGCTGCTGTGCCGCCTGTTGCTGGGCTTGTTGCTGGTCCCTTTGGAGGATTTGCTGGGACGCCTGAGCAGCCAATACCGCAATCTGGTCTGCAATCTGAGGTGGGATTTTCTGGCGCTCGTCGCTGTTTTTGTCCTCCATTGGGGGCAAAGACATACCCATAGCTTGCTCAATCTCTATCCTGTACTGGAACGCCACATGCTCGTTTATATGAGCCATTGCTGAGGCAAAAATAGCCTGAGCCTGCGGGTTTTGCTGCATCATTGCCTGAATCCGGGGATTCTGGATGGCAGACATATGTACCTGAATATGAGCTTGGTGGTTTTGCTCAAGGAAAGCTTTGACAGGCTTCATGGTCAAGAGATTCTGGTTCTCCTGTATCGGGTCGATGGGGGTTGCATCGTCCTCAACCGGCACCAATTTGGCTGCGTTTTTAACCCCAAGGACCTCAATCATCTGCCTATGGAGCAGTGGCAGGTCATACAACTGCGGGGCTGATTGGGCTAACTGTAGGACTGCCTGATAGGTGACAATCTTTTGAGCCATCGTGGCGGCGTTTGGATCGCTCACCGGGATGACATCAATCATGTCGTAGTCTGACTTCTTGGCTCTGCGCGGGCCATCTGCTGGCTCATACGCATATTCCTCTGGGGTGTAGTCAGCAATAATGACTTTAAGCAGTTTAAACTCCTGCTTCATGGCGTAATGCAGCCTTGACTGGACCGCCGTCATTACCTTCAGAGTACGCTCCAGAAGAGCCAAAGTTGTCCCTACTGGGGCTTGGCTGCTCATATCGGAGACATTCATATCCCCGCTAGATGCAAATGCCCGACCTTCCTGAACAATATTCTGGAACAGAGCGTAAAGAACCTGACTTGGCTCTTTGTAGGGTAGGGGCAGGATATTGTCCCTAATAGAACCGCTAGGTACGTCTACGTCTCGGAACTCTCCGGGCTGAATTGGCGTGTCATCACCTTTAACGCGAAGGCCCCGTGATTTAAGACCGCCGGGGAGATTAGATAGAGTTCCCGCATCGACCAATTGACGTACAAGCATGGTCGCCGATTTAGCGTATCCACCGATGAGGTGGATGAGTCCATACCCGTAGAACCCGAACCCCGGGATGTATTGGTAGTGCACGAAGTGCTGCCGCTTGAGGTGGAGTTTGTCCTCTTCATACCAATTCCTCCTAATTGCCAAAATCTTGCTGGTACCCTTTTCAACGGTAACCACATACGGCAAGGCAATCCCGGTAGGTTTACCTTTCTTGTTCTTATGCTCAAACCCTTTGAGGTCAAGCAGAACATGCATCTCAAGGATGCGGTAGCGGTCGTCCTGAATCGCAGAAAGCCCCATCTCCTCAGCCTTCTGCTTCTCAATATCATCTAATTGATAGGTCGGATCGCCTAGCTGCACATCCCTGTAAAAGCCTGCGTCTATCAGCTTGGTGACCTCATTCTCGGTCTTACGCATCACATGTGTAACACGCTCGGCACCCTCCAGATTAGAGGCTCCGTAGGGCACCACAATATCTTCTGCGGGGATAAACACGGCAACCTGCCTGCCAAGGCTTGGGTCGTAATAAACCTTTTTAAACGCGCTGCCAGCCAGCGGTAAGTTCCACAGCAGCTTTTCATGTTCCGGGCGGTACTCAACCATCACCTCGGTAAGCTGGTAGTTCATGTCGTCCTTGACACGGGCGGCAGCTTCCTGAATCTCATTGTTTTCCAAGCCAACAATATTGGTTTTAACTGGTCCCTGCGCCGGGAATGTCTCAGTAATCGCCTCAGACTGGAACCTAACGACAGACTCGGTTAGCATGGGGTGGAATACCCCGCAGGCACCCTGCCACGGCTCAGTCCTCTCCTCATACTTCAAACCAAGCAGTTTTAGACCGTCTACATAGGTTTGAATCCAATCCTTGCGGTCGTTAATATCTTTCTCAAAATCACTGACCAGATCAGACCCAAGCAGGGTAAGCTCGTTCTCATCCATGTAGTCGGCAAGGTTTGCGTCAAAATCTTCAGCCGTTTCCGGTTCGGGGCTAAGCTGAATCTCTAGACCGTCAATCCCGATACTCACTGCGTCGGGATTCTCGATCTCAATTTCCATGTCAGGAGCCATCATTACCTCCTCTTCAATCCCAAGAGGAGCTTGATATAAACCTTTGTCGATTGCCATGATATTTCCTTAAACTGTATAAAACCGCGCTTTACGGTAACCCTTGAAATAAACCGGTTCTTCAGGCTCGTCAGAATCTATTGGGATAAACCCGCCTTGCCTAAACCTGATGAGTGCTTGCGACGCCGAGTCAACCAAGTCATCATGGTCTCCATTTGGGAAAGATGCCATCTCCTCCATCAATTCATCAGCCCATCTGGTTTCTGGACACCATACAACCCCCGAAGCAAAAAGGTCAGAAATAGCGTTTACACGCGCAATTTTATCTTGACCCTTGCTTGGTGTGTACTCTGTTAACGGAATTCCGGTCTGCCTAAGCTCATAAATCAACGGAGCGCCCGCAGCCCTCTTCTCAATAATCAACGTATCCGGGTTCCAAAACTTATGAAGCTCCAAAGCCCTAGCCTTCAGGTCTGGGAACTCCAAACGCTCCTTAACTGCGTCCAGCAGGATGATGTTGTTCTTGTAATTTCCTAGGGAATCGGGATGTTTAAACACGCCCCATGTCGTACATGCAGAGTAATCTGCGCGGTTATGCTTTTCAAACGCCGTATCCCAAGACTGGATGATGTATTCGCACAAAGGGGGCGCATCACTACCCCAAATACGCCACTGTTCACGCTTAACAATGGCTCCTTCTTCCGAAGTTGGGTTCTGTTGGTACTGAGCATTCCACTTAGAGACCGGAATTTCAGCCTTGATGGACTCCAGTTCCTCTTTTTTCCAGAATCCGGGCCATAAAGGGGTCCCGGACGGCAAAATTGCCGGAAATTCTATGACTTCCCAGTTGTCTGTACCGTCTTTTTCGCTATTTTTAAGGATTTGACCGGTTAAATCCCTCTTAGCCCAGCGAGTCATCACAATAATGATGGACCCACCCGGCTGTAAACGCTGCCGGGGACCTGACGTATACCACTCATAAACCCCATCATAGACTGCGGGGTTATTCTGTTTAGCTTCCTGCTCAGAATGGGGGTCGTCAATGATCAAAAGATCAGCACCCTTACCGGTAACAGCGCCGCCAACACCAATAGCAAAGTAATCGCCACCCTCGGAGGTATTCCACCTACCCGCAGCCTTGGAATCTGACGACAATTCTGTGTTAAATACTGAGGTGTAATCTGCGGAGGAGACCAGATTACGGACTTTCCTGCCAAACCCAACAGCCAATTCTGCGGTGTGGGCGGTCTGGATGATCTTCTTTTCCGGAAAAAGACCTAAAAACCATGCTGGTAGGAGATATGAGGCAAACTCAGACTTAGTGTGCCGGGGCGGCATGTTGATAATCAACCTCTTCAACTCACCCCTAGCCACCCTCTCAAAGGCATCTGCCATGATCTGGTGGTGTTTACCCGATATAAACCCGGGCCACATCTGGGATACAAAGAAGATAAACGAGGCTCTGCACCTCTCCACCTTATCAAACGCAAGCAGTTTCTGAATCTTCCGACGCTCATCCAATCCAACCATAGGAATGAGAGCTTCATACTCATCTATTTCCTGCTTGGTCAACAAACTCATAGGGTAGCCATCTCACGGGCGCTGCGGTCAGTCAATTTGATCGAATTGAACTTGTAAGGTCTGATAGTCAGCTTCCCATCTTCCTGAAGCTTATGCACTATCCGGTGGATATTAGCCTTGGACTTCAATCCAAGACCTAACGCGATAGTCTGGTAAGACGGAGACATCCCATGAAACCTTATGTAAGCTCTAATGAAATCAAGCACTAACTGATGCTTTTCCATCCTTTTCCTCCATCACCACAATACTTTGGTACGCAAGCCTGACCTCAGCCAAACATTCCAAAGCATGCTCCTTAGCCTTCGCATAGTCCTTCATAAGCATGGACTTATGCAACTCTCTTAAAGCCACTTCCGCCATCATGGTCGGATATGCGTAATCAACAATCATAGTTTAAACATAATAGCGAACGTTTGCAACTGTATCATAGTTTAAACGGACAGAAGAACAGAAGAACAGAAGCAATCTCTTCTGTCTCTTCTGTCTCTTCTGTCTCTTCTGTAAACATTTCCACAAATATATACACCCCGGCATGGACGATTCACAAACATAGGGGGGGGTGTTTCTAAGATGATGGGGTGGGGGATGGGTGTGAGAACGTTCGTATGGGTGGGGGGCATGTGATGGACTGAGTGGATTACAGTGTAATGCGATGGAGGGGGAGGTAAGCTACGCTTCGGGGTGGTGGGGGTCTCGCTCCCGTTTACACGTCACCATCGACTGGCATAGCCCGGGTGTTTAAACCTGCGCCCTCAGGTACGATCATCATCTCTTCTGCGGGTAGTGCATTGACCTGCATGGCATTGATTGCGACTGGACGCACATTGCGTATCAGCTTGAGATGACGGGCAAGATCAAGCTTGAGTTGGTCAGCAGTGATTGACCTATCCTCCTGCTCCTCCTGTGCCTTGAACAACCCCACGCTCTTGCCCATCAGTTCAAGTGCTTTTAATTTACTGCCCTCCTGTTTGGCGTTTTTGCTCAGCTCCAACAAGTTCTTGATCACATAGCGTTTCACTGCAACCGCATCCTCAGTCAGTGCCTCGACTGTCTCTCCCCAGTGCTCCTGCATCATTCTCTGTATGCGTATGTCCTGACTCAGCTTCCATGCATTAGCCTTGAGTACCCTATCGGTTGTCCTAGCGTTGGGGTATGCATCTCGATACGCTTCTAGTTGAGTCTTCCCTGCTATGAGTCCCTTTGCGAACTCCATCTGAGCGCTTGTCAGGTTCCTTTGTCTTGGGCTTCCCACTAATCCTCCATCCACTCTCCTCTTTGGTGGTACTGCGTCACGCGCCATCTGCTCCGCTTCGCTCAGACCGGGCGCTTCATTAACCCTGCTTGCATTGTGGTCTTCCATCTCGGCAAGCTTTGCCAGTAGTTCATCCCGGCTCGCCCTGCCCTGTCTCCTGTACTGATCATCACTCATGGTCTCAACCTTTCAACGCTACTGTTTAAACGTACAGCACTGTTCGCACGTACAGCATCATAACCGCGCAGACCTGACTTGTCCACAGCCTGTGGATATGTTTAAAGTTGTCCACAGCTTATCCCCCGAAAGGGTCGGACTACTGTATATCCATACATACCGCTCAAACGCATTTAAACGGCTTTTGAGCCATTTTTCCCTTTTTGGCTACCCTACCCTCACCCCCCTGTTTTTTTTGCCCCATACGCAATGTGTGAGGGTAAACCCTAGGTAACTTATCCACACCCGCAGATGAAGTTATCCACAGGCGTTTAAACGCTACTTATATAGCAGACCCTGATCTGGAGTACCCATTTGCACCGGCAGGAAATCAATACCCGACTAAATCGTAGGGTCAATTTACGGGGTGTTGACAGGTCTATTTAAACACCTTACAGTTCATCCCTATGCACTAGTGATATCAGTGTTTACATCGATAGTACTAGCAGATGCAGAGTCGATCGAGACTGCCGGTGTTGGTAACCAGTCCAGACCCCACTGATGGAATTCAGACCGAACTGCCCGGGATAAGGCAGGTCTGTGGCGATGCCCTTACGGGAGCAAGACAGACAGGGTTCAGCCCTGTAGCGCGAGTCAAAGCGGCGCTAGATACAAGCTACCTGAAAGTTTCAGGTGTTGCACTCCCCACTGAGTGCAATTCCGGACACTTTTGTCCTGCACTGGAGAAAAAACCATGATCACCGTTTACAAAGTGCGCCAAAACCCTGCCACCGATACCAAAGGCGCAAGCATCACCGTCAAGTGCATCACCACAGGTTGCACCCGCACCGTGCCGTATGACCACGGCGCACACAATGCCCAACGTTCTGCCATCCAGTCAATCCACGGGTTTCATCCGGATCGCATGAGCTTTGTCGGTCAAGACGGCAAGCATGACTTCTACGCAGTCAACACAAATTTTTAAGGGAGAGACCATGAAAATCCACGTTTACAACGATCCCGGTCACGGTTGGGGTGCGGTCAAGCGCACCCTGCTTGAGTCCCTCGGCATTGCCGATCAGGTCTCTTCCTACTCATACCAACGGGGCAAGACGGTCTACCTAGAGGAAGACTGCGATCTGTCCCTGTTGATTCGAGCATTCAAAGAGCGGGGCATCACCCCCGAATGGATAGATCACCACACAGATCGCCGCAGTCCGATCAGGTCATATGACCGCTACCAGTACAACTGATGAGCCTTGAATAGGCGAAACCCCGCAAGGGGTCTTGTACAACCAACCGGAGAGTGTCAATGAATAGTGTTCAATCAAACATCACCAGTACCGCAACCCCCCGGGAGTCTTCCCGGGTTTCCCAATGGGCGCAGGCTAACCCTGCCGCGTTCACGTGGATTACCGACAATGCGGATTCCAATTCATTCGCAGGGTCCCTGATGGCATCCCTGTACAAGTGGGGTCAGTTGACCCCCAAACAATTGACTGCGGTCATGGGTGCAATCGCCCGTGCCAAGATCATGCAGGACAAGCGCGACAACGCGCCCGTTGTGTCTTTAGAACCAGTAGAGGATGCATTTAAACGTGCGTCCGGGGCAGGCGTGAATCGCCCCAAGCTTAGGTTGGGTGAGTTCGTGTTCAGCCCTGCGCCTGCCACTGGCAAGAACCCCGGTGCAATCTACATCAAGCACGGGAATGGCGAGTACCTCGGCAAGGTACTGGGCGGCAAGCTCTTCACTGTTGCCGCAGTGTCCACTGCCCTTGAGCAGGACATTGTCGCAGTCGCGGCAGACCCTCTCAATGCGGCTATTGCCTACGGCAAGCGCTACGGCAAGTGCTCTGTGTGCGGACGCACCCTGACTGATGAGGATTCAGTCGGGCGGGGCATCGGTCCGGTTTGTGCCCAGAACTACGGTTGGGGGGTCTGATCATGCGAAACATCATCTACACCATCTGCGCCGTGATCTCGATCATGCTTGCCCTGCCCGAGATTGAGGGCGCATACATCTGGCTGTTTGCCCTGATGTTCGGCACGTTCCTGATGGGGCACGTTGTCACCGATGCCCTGAATAACCCTGATGATTGATCGGGTATATATTACCCTGTACAATTCACTGATATTACTTTTATATTACTTTTATGAGGTACACAAATGCATAAGTTCTCAACCCGCGAGGAATGGCTAGTCGCAGGCATTGAAGAGGTACGGTCTCTCTTCGATGCCAACTCCAAACCCCTCCCCAAAAACATCCGCGTATCCTGCGGATTCCCCTCCACTGCCCTGCGCTCCGGCGCAATCGGCGAGTGTTGGATCAACACCTGCTCGGCAGACGGGGCGTTTGAAATCCTGATCCATCCCAAGCTTGCTGACCCGGTCAAGGTCTTCGAGGTGCTGATACATGAGTTGTGCCATGCAACCGCAGGCGCGTTCAATCATGGGGTCAACTTCCAGAAGATCGCCAAGTCGATGAACCTGACGCCTGTCGGGTCAGGGCGTCAACCTTGGAAATCCACAGTCGGCGATGCCGACTTTGCCAAGGTGTACGGCGACATTATCACCAGTCTGGGGGACTACCCCCATGCTGAGTTGAAGAGTGATCGGCAGATCAAGAAGCAGTCAACCCGAATGCTCAAAGCGGTCTGCCCGTCCTGCGGATACACCGTGCGGCTCACTGCCAAGTGGGCATCCCAAGGTCTTCCGGTCTGCCCCTGCGGTGACCATCTTGCAATCTAACGTTTAAACAGGAGTTCCAAATGCACATTTCTGAAATCAAAATCCAACTGGCGCGGATGCCCATCGGCAAGGTCGCCGGGGCGTACCAGACCCACGTTGCCAACCCCAAGGTTGGCATCACCAAAACCGATGCAGTCAATGCCCTAGCCGAGTTGATCGATGCGGGAGTGATCAACCTTGAGAATGTGGCAAATGCCGCGCCGTCAACCCTCGCCACTGCCGCACCTGACCCTGCTGTCGGGGCTAAGATTGATGCTACGTCTGTGGTTGCTGACCGGGCGCAGGCAGATGCCCTGTCTGCCCTGAACCGCATCGATGACCTTGCGGCGATAGTCAGCAAGGCAGTTGACTCGATGGGCAAGGTCGATGCCAAGGTCGGTCGCCTCGCCGACAAGGTCGGCGCAATCAAGGTGGACGATAGTGCGGTGCGCCTGTCGGTTGAAAAACTGATCGGTGACCATTTCGGCAGGTTTGCAAAGCTTGTCGAGGACAAGGGTGCGGCTCAGTTTATAGGTGACCTGACTGCTGTTCACCGGGTTGACTCCAAGACCTGCGCCGAGGTGTTCGGCATCGAGGTCAAGGATGCCCGGGGTGTACCCATGACGGTTGACCTGTGGAACCATCCCGATGCCCCGGCAGTTGACCCTGACTTCATCTGGACTGAGGGCATCCTGCGCCATCTACTCTTGTCCGACAAGACTGGTGAAAACCTCTGGTTCGGCGGGGAAAAAGGCACGGGCAAATCAGAGACCGCCCGTCAGTTTGCCGCACGTACCGGTCGTGCGTTTAAACGCATCAACTTCCACAAGCACACAACGGTGGAAGAGTACATCGGCTCGGTTGGTCTGGTCAATGGTCAGACGGTCTTCCAACCCAAGGATTTCCTATCGGCATACGCCTGCCCGAGTACAGTCATATTGCTCGATGAGATCACCAACGCAGACCCGGGTGAACTGGCTACCCTGAACGGGTTCCTAGAACCCAATGCCTGCGTCTCATTCGGGGGTGTTACCCATACCCGCGCACCCGGTGTTCTGGTGTTCGTTGCCGACAACACGTTCGGATCGGGCGATGACTCCGGTCGCCATGCCGGGACTCGGATGCAGAACTCTGCACTGGTTGACAGGTTCGCACGGGTCATCCCGTTCACGTTCCTGCCTGCCGACTTCGAGGTGGATGCTATCGTGCGCCGCTCGGGTTGCAACAAAGCAATTGCCGTGCATATCCACAAGGCGATCACCCTCGCTCGGGAGAAGGTGCGTCAGGCTGAGATTGTGGATGCCCCGTCTATTCGGTCTGCTATAGCCTTTGCCCGGGCTATTGAGGTTCTGCCCGTGCGTGAGGCATGGGAGACAACCATCACTGCTCGGCAACCTGCCGAGTCACACGTTGCCCTGCAAGGCATCTTCGAAACCTGCATCAACCCAGAGTTGATTGCATCTAACCTGTGAGGATATGATGAAACGCTATCAAGGATATTCGTTTAAACCTGCGGTTGAGACCATCATCCGCAAGGTCGCCGCCAACATCGGCGTCACCGTCAAATACATCGTCTGGGACAAGAACATCCAGACCGCAGGCATCAATCAGCGCGGTCGCATCTATCTTGCGGATGTTGCTGACGATGCAGTCCTGTATGACATTGACGTTCAGCGATACGCCGGGTTTGCAGTTCACGAACTCTTGCATAGGAAGTACACCGACTTCGCCTACGGCGCAGACGATACCTACCTCGGTGCAATGCACAATGCGGTCGAGGATGCTTGGATCGAACATACCGGCATTAATGACTGCCTGACCGGCAACATCAGCGGTCTGTTGTCTGCCCTGATCGAGCAGATGGTCGGCGAGGCTATGCTAAAGGTCAAGGATTGGACTGATCCAAAGCAGTACCCGTTCATATTCGCGGTCTACCTGCGGACGCACTCCCAGACCTACGTGCCGATCCCGGCAGGTCTTGAGCCGATCATCCATGAGGCTTGCAATCGGGTATTACTGTGCCGATCATCACGCGATACCCTCGGTCTCGCTGAGTGGATCGTTGCTCAACTGCGCGGTCTGTCGCAGAACCCGAATCAGGAGGGTAAACAAGAGGGCAAGCAGGGCAAGCAGGGTAAGCAAGGCAAGCAGGACGGGGTCGGCGCACCCGGCGACTCTGGTGATAAGGTTGCCGACAATCCTCATAAATCACCCGGCAACGCCCGTGCGCCTGCGGCAAAGCAGAGGTCGGTTCAGGTCGAACCGTCCTTGAAAGCACCGGAGGGCAAGGGGGGTGCAGGATCGTGGAATGAGGGTTCATCTCTTGAGAAGCAGGACGCCCATGTTCGCGTCAAGGCGTGGATCAATGACAAGCCTGCCATTCCCGGCAAGCTTCGTTTCGAGGTCAAGCGCCTGTTCGATGACTCGGGCATCCATGAGTTCCAGAAGAACCGCAAGTCGGGCGCGATCAATGTCAATGCTCTGCACAAGCTCGGCATCACCGACAAGGTGTTCCAACGCAGGCATGATGTTGACGGCATCGACTCTGCTGTTGTGATCTGCTTGGACATAAGTGGCTCGATGTTCGATGAGGGCAAGCATCACCCATCCTACCCGGGGATATCAGAACGCATCATCAATGCGGTGCTGACCTGCAATGCGATGCTTGACACACTGTGCAAAGCGCAGGTTGCAACCTCGGTTGTGGCATTTGGCACTGGCTCATCGGTAATCAAGCCATTTGAGATGAACACCGTAAAGGCGACAACTCGAATGAACTCGATCTCGAACGGGGGAGGTACAAACGACTACTTCGCGGTGCGATACGCCCACAAGATGCTAATGGGTCGCCCTGAGCAACGCAAGATTTGCTTTGTCATCACAGATGGCATGGGCAATGAAGATGACGTCAAGGCGCAGATCAAGATCGGCGAACGTCTGGGCATCACGACAATCGGCATCGGCATTCAGGAGGATGTTGCCCATGTTTATCCGCAGTCGGTCAATGTCAGCGACATTAGTGACCTCGGGACTGTATCGTTTAAACAGATCAAACTGGCGGCATGAAGCAAGGGGGGTGAAGTAAATACTTCATCCCCCTTGCGAGACCGTACCCCCCATGATCAAAGCAATCACCCATCACCACCCTGTTTTTTTAAAGCAGGCTTACGCACATAGCGCAATCGTTGACCTTGTCAACCATGAACGCTATCTTTCAATCGGAGATCGATACATCAAGTTTGACCCAGACAAACTGCGGTTTAACGTGATGATCAATCTGACCGACCATCAACGCAAAGTGAGAGCATTCGACAACATTGTTAGCGCAGTCCACTGCGCGAGGAGAGTGAAATGAGAAACCCTGTTACACGGGATATGGTGAGCAACCCCAATCGCTCACTCAAAAGGCATCAGGATAAGCGCATCACCTATCACGACAACATGACTGCGGAAGAACTGCGCCTGTTCATGGAGGAGGATGCAAAGCTTGAAGCGGCGTATGCCGCCGCAGACGAGCATGACGCAAGGATGCAAGCCCAAAACCAGCCAGACGAGTGGGAAGACCCTACCGATTATGTCGGCATGGGATGGGTTGGCAAAAACGGTAGACCTTAATTGTTTAAACAAGGAGAGAGTAAATGAAATATATAGATCAAGGCTTAATTGATTCTGTAATTGAGCAGATGAAGATAGATATAGCATCCGAGGATTGGACTGCGATTGAAGACCTGTTGAAGCGTGTTCCAGAGCAGTACTTGGTTGGGTTCCTGTCAGACATGGGAGAGAAAGCATGAAATACCAGACCTTTGAATGCCGGGGTTACTGGCTCGACACAAAAAACGTAGTAACCGTCCTGATCAGCACCGATGAATGGGACGGGGTTGAAGACGAGGAAGATCGGAACATTTTTTATTACACCGATGGCGAACCCCTTGAGGTTGGCATGGTTATCAGCGATGACTTTGTGATTTGCGAGATACAGGAGAACATCCATGAAACAGATGATGTTCAGTAAGGTTGTCCGCGCCCTCAAGGTCGGTCAATGGCAGGCTGAGTCAAACGCTCGGGCGAATGAGCGCCTTGCCCAGATTGTCGGAGATGACGCATACCGCAAGGATGCCGCCGAGGCACTCAAGTCAGCAACCATTATCCGGGAGACCCTGCAATGGGTCACCCATCCATCCAAAAAGGAGAACACTTATGTACAAGGGAATGAATGATGCACTGCGCCATGCGGTTGATATGGTC
>Ga0222713_10003538_pt1 | contig 16166 bp, 11 predicted proteins | sample C33_649DmetaG_FD_165061 | JGI IMG/M metagenome (GOLD analysis project Ga0222713, IMG submission 165061) | Estuarine water microbial communities from San Francisco Bay, California, United States - C33_649D | ecosystem: Environmental > Aquatic > Marine > Unclassified | place: USA: California...
AGGAGGAACAGGTATTACTCTGTTGCTGTTGGTGTCAACGATCTTGACCCAAGGATAGTATGTAGCAGAATAGTTCGTGTCGAACTGAGCGGCCATATCAACTACGTTTTGGATTGAAGCACCACCTGCGGTTTGATTTGGAGCGATATCCATGATATAGAATGCGTCTCCACGGTTTTCACATACTTCTTGTGTCAACGATACAACATATGGGTGATATTGATAGTTGATACCAGGAGTTGTGATCAGATTGAAGTCAAACTCATCAGCGTTGCTTAGAGCAGCGAGAGCTTGCTTATATCCGTATGAACCAGCCGATGTGTTGGTCGAGCAATTCAAACCTTGTTGATTGGTTGGTAGAATGTCATTTCCAACCAAGATTGGAATGGATGGAGATTGACCATCAAATCCACCTTGGAAGCCAAGGATGAATTTACGTTTCTTGACGTTAGCCGATTCTTGAGAAGCGACATACAATGGTGACAATCCGCAATTGTCTTCCAAGCTGAAGTCTGTGTTGTGTCCAACATCAGATCCGACTGGTACTGGTGCGAAGTATTGTCTGTTGTCCAGTTCAGCGCCTTCTTCTGTACCCATTGGGTATAGAGCTTTCAATTCAGCGTCAGCGGTTGCTGGAGCTGGTTGGAAGGTAACGCCAGAACAATAACGACCAGGTTGTTGCGAGTAGATCGAAGCGCTGGTGTATTGCATTACTGGAACCTTACCCAAGCGGGCGTAGTCACCACCGATTGGAGCAGCGTATGCACCGAATCCGAACGGAATAGAATCTGTTGGATATGGAGCCGTAGCCATTTCAATACGGATATACTTGCTGACGTTGTTATAGTCACCGAACGATAGAATCTTACCGTTGAAGTCGATGTAGCTATAAACATCACCGATACGACGAGCGACAAAGTTTGCGCTGTTTGGATCTAGGTTTAGATTGTCGTAGCGTTCAACATAGTTTGGACGAGCGTCTGTATCAGAGAAAGCACGTAGTCCTAGTGTAAATGTTCCGTACTTACTTCCAGGTATTGAACCAGCGGACTTGACGTTGCTGATTTCAATCTTGTATGTTGTGTTCATATTGGTACCATCCGATAGGGTGTGTACCTTGAACAAGTCATATGTGGCTGGGGTTGGATCTCCAACAGATCCACTGAATGGAGCAACTGTTTGAGACTTGATCCATGTGGTTTCTGCTTGACGTAGAGCGAATACAGAATCACCAACGTCTGGAGTAACTCCATCGTCAAAGTCCATAGCGTTACGATTAGATATCTGGATTTGCCAGCTTCCTGAAACTAGCATTTCTCTTACAACATCGGAAGCTTTGCTATCAAAGTTCTTGTAGGTATATGCAGCTTCAATTTTTTGTCCAGCAGCGACCGGAACAAATCCGGCATGTGGATCTTTACCAAATACTGATGTGATATAAGAACTTGCTTCTGGATCGACCGAGAATTCGTATGTTCCGTATGAAGCTGAAACATATTGTCCCAAGTCGGTGTCAAAGTGAGTTTCGTTTAATTCTAGTCTATAATCAGTACCGACAACAGAAATATCTTTTGCGGTCAATACTGAGCCACTGAATCCGTATAGATTTTGGCCTGTGTCATAAGCTGTGTTAGCCAAGACAGCGAGAACAACTTCGTCACGACCTGGGGCCAACGAAGCGGATCCGCAACCATCTTCTTCGGATACTGCATCAGGTGTCCAATTGCCTACATCAAAGCTTCCATATTTTCCTGAGATAGTTCCAACAAAGTTATAGGTATATCCACAGGTTCCAAGGGCTCCACGATAAATGGAACCGGACATGGTCAATACATCCGCTGGATCGTGTGGTAACAAAGAGTTTTCAAGCGTAGCTTCAAAACTTCCTGTTTGTGTACCCCAAGCACCCGTAACACCATCAATCTCAGTTTGTATAGTTCCGACGTTTTGTGTAGAACCAGAATATTCTCCTGTCAAGAAAGTTACTACAAAAGAGCTTGTAATTTCCCAGTTTGAACCAACTTGTTTGGCCGAAGAAACCGATGTGCCGGTAACATCTTCATCCAAATCAAATCGATCATATTGTCCTGGAATAGCACTGATGATAAGTGCTTGTTGTTGATCATATCCAGTCAAACCACCAACGCGAGTGATGGTTACTTGACCTTGCTGGCGGATATATTGTTGAGCTGTATATGGTCCGTAAAGGACGCCATCTGGATCACCAAAGATACTGGTGAGATCAGCCTCACTTGTTACAACCGTTGGTGCGAAGCCAGGTCCTTTTGGGAATGGAGCTACGACGACGCCGCCGATAGCTGCTACTCCCTGTGCGAGGAAGGACTGGTCAATTTCACGGGTGAAGACGCCTGGGCTGACTATGCGTTCACTTGGTTGGAATGTACCGTTTTGTTCTAGTGCCATATATTATTTTCTCCTATAAATTTAGACGTATATAAAGTCTTGTATATAAATATGGTAAAAATATTCAAAAACATTAAAATACAAAAAAAAGTATACAACCCTAATATTTAGGATAGTATACTTTTTATAAAAAACGAGGTTTATTTTTTAGGTGTAAAAACGCCTGTGTTTGGATCCACGGTTCCTTCTCCGTATTTTTGTAGTATCTTTTGAAGAAGATCCTTTTCATACTTTTCTGTATTTTCCAACTCGGCATTAATACGCCTTTCTTCGGTATCTATTTCTCTTTTTTGAAGATACAATCGTCCAAGAGCGAGAGTGACGGCTTCATACGATTGACGAATATCACCCAACTCCTTCATTTCTTCTTCTGTAAACTTGATAATTTCAGAAGAGCTTGTTTGGTTTGGTTTTGTTGGTATTTCCATATATGTTAATTTATTTTAGCTACTTGATTTGTGACCAACCCGACGACCTGTGGGGGTTCGTTTACTGTTTTTGGTGCTCCAAGAACAACGTTGTTATCTTTTTCAAATTTAATAGATTGAGAATAATAATCGTGCCACAACTCTTCAACCACCGGATTTGAGTGTTTTTTATATTCCATGTTTTGTGGAAACGGGTGCCAAGGTTGTGTGGACATTTTGGTAAAATGAACCATACGAGTTTTTTCTGGATCATATCCCTTGCCATCCAAACAATTATAAATTGGATCCAATAAACCTATACCGTTGTTTTTTTCGACTTTTACGCGATAACTTTTTTGACTTTTTCCGCTTGGTTTCATCGTTTCAATTTTTGGCCACCAATCTACGTTAAATTTTTCGTTATCCATCAACATAGCATCCGTTCTTTCGACGGTGATAGCAAGAGCCATCTTGTTGTTCATGGGAAGTTCCCACATTTGCTTTATGTCTTTGGTGACTATTTCATCAACTTCAAGATAAATTGATCTTCCTTTGAACCCACAAAGTTCTGGTCCACACCAGCGAAAAGCAGAAAAGTTGGTTTTCCAACCTTCACCCGAATCTTGCTTCCTATGGTCTCTGCCTTTGTTCCAACCGCTCCAGACGCTATTCGGATAAATGTCCGTCATCCAGTGGATCTCTGTTGGTACAGTTGATGTATTGATGATGCTCCAGTGCAATGCTTTTTCTGCTTTTTCATTTCCCGGCTCACTGCCGATGAATATTTTTATTGGCGTTTCAGTATTCATAAACTTTTCTTTTTGCTACGCTTTTATTTTTAATAAGATCGATGAATCGTTTGGTAGCGTGGAACAAACAACATCGAAGTTTATATTTTTTTCGTTGATATATTCTTTAAAAACTCTAAATGTTTTGGTTTCAAATAAATTGAACTTTACATCTTTCAAGGAATATTTTGCATTTTTATTTTTAAAATCATAGGCTTCCAAAAAATTTTCAAATAAAATATATGGTTGATTGTTTGAAATTATTTCGTTAATTGATTTTAAAATTGTTTTTAATAGTTCCGGATCAACCGATCCCATATGAATGAGTTTTATTTTTTGTTTTTCATTTATTGATGTTAAACACATAGAAATGTTTTCTTCGGAGGGAGATTCATAAGAAAAAATATTTTTATAGCATTCCGTCCAATGAAACAGGTTTCCTTCGGTGCCGGGAGTGTATATGGCATGTTTTCCGTGAAATATATAATACAAAAGAGAGTCATGAAATTTTTGAAAATAACTCATGGTGTCATATTTTACATCATCTGTGCAAAAATTCAAAACGATAGAATCATTTTCAAGAATATCTCCAGCAGATTTCCACACGGGAATTTTTTCCATTATTTTATTTTTCTGGAAATTTAAACTTTCTAAATATTTTTCTATTTTTTTATAAATATCTTTTTCGGTTTTATTCAAAGATGATTTATCAAAAACGTTTGTATTTAAAATTTTATTTATTATTTCGACGCTTTCCATAAACTTATTGTTTGGAAGGAATGTTTATTAGTGGGTATTTGTTATATGTTTCTATAAACTTTTGTGGTGCGTCTTCTTTTTTTACTTGCTTCGAAAGCCACCAGTTGATCCATTTGTTTCTTGCTTTTTTGTTTATTCGCATTGGTTCATTCAAAACAGTTTCCCAAGACATAGGTTCTTGAAAAATATCCAATCCATTGAACCAACTTTGGCCAGTCGCAACCACAGGAGCTTCGCACATAACCAATTCATTGGTAACACTTGATTGTCCAACGATGTGATATTTGGCGTGGGCCATCAATTTTGTATTAATGTCTTTTATAAACTTTCCTCCTGTTACTCTTGGATCTTTGAGATGGTTTTCGTTGTGTAAATAAAAATGGTCAACATTTACATCCGCAACATTAAGTCTGGACCAATCTGGTAAAGCGGGGCCACCTTTTATCACAGGAGTCAGACCGGCTTCTCTAACCGCGTTTGCACATCTGTTTAACCAAGTAGTAACTTCTGTTCTTACATCGGAATCTTTTTTAAATTCCGACTTTAAAAGATCCATAGAGTATTGAGGCCATATCACAACATATTGACCCGAAACCAGTCCGTCAACGGGGGGTTCGTTTTTTGCTTTTTCTACTTTTTCGAGAAACTTTTTTCTATATTCTTGAACATAAGCGGGCGTTTTTGACCAATCTAATTCGTCTGATACATTTGGCCAATCAACAAGAATACTGCTTTCCGCGTTCGGTCCATATGTGTCAACCATAAATGTTTCATAGTGACCAAGATAACCGAAGTCAAAAGACAAAGTTTTTATTCCCATTTCATGGCATTGTTCTATTATTTTTTTATCAGCCCAACCTTTTCCAAAAAGTTTAGAATGTTCATCTCTTCTACAAAGAGCATCAACCTTAAATTTTCCAGCTTTTATGGCATCCAACGTTCTTTGAGCAGAAAAATTTTTAAAAAAGTTGTCAAGCATAGATACCAGATACATTTTACAGTCTGGTACTTTAAGAGAGACTGAGTCTGAAACTATTTGCCTACACTTTGACTCGTATAACTCTTTGTCATTCCAAAATAAAAAATTGATAAGATTTTTCTCACTCATATATATTTATATATACGAGACAGTTTTAAAAAAATAATTGTTTTTGATATAAAAACAATATACCCAAAATAATATCATTTCAATGGTACTAAAAATCGCTTAAACGAATTTTGGTATTTTATGTGATAATTCAAAACACCGACTTCGGTGTTATTATGCGGGAATCTTATTTGGATCGTAGTTGAATAAGTCAAAATCGCTTGCGTAAAATGTTTTTACTTTATTTATAATTTCATCGCTGGAATAATATTCTGAATAGTTTCTGGAATAGGATCCCGCACGAGCGTGAATTTCAATGTTTGGAAGAGAATATTTGATAGTTAAATCTTTTATGGCATTTTCAATTTCTTCAAATCTGTAAATAGTGCCTATTGATTTTAAATCGTTTTGATCGTTTTGAAGATATGAGGATTGTGTTTCAAGATGTCCATCATAATTTTTTATTCGTTCAAACTGAGGAAGATCTAACTGCGTATTAACAAAATCAACAAATGTCTCGCAAGGAAAAAGCGATCCCAACCGTGATCGACCAGCCTTACAATACTCATAGTCTGAAACGATTCGTGTATATGGATTGCGAACAACAGAAAAAATGTCATAGCTGGAAACAATTTCCGAACCCAAAACAGCAGAAATTTCTTTAAACGTATAATGTTGCATATTTTTGGCGGCACAGCTTTCAAATTTCCATCGTTCGTCAAACAGAAATTCATTGGTAATTGTCTTGTGGTCCCACGGACAAATTGTAAACAAATCTTCACGGGTAGCCATTCCGAATAACTTTTCAATACTGGTGCCAGCGCACTTTGGAATATGCACAAAGATAACTTTTTTTCTATGATTTACTGGCATACATTTTTGTCAATTATAAATTGGTTTATGTGTTTTAGTTTTAATTCTCCGTTTGTTGAAGCTCCAACAAAATGCATTAAGTAATAGTCTTTTGTGTTTATTTTATCGTTAACTTTTTTAAAGATAGTAGAGTCAAAATTTGTTTGGCCGGAGATACTGGATATTATCTCCGTTTTTGTTTTAACTTTGTTAATTATAATTCCTGGCCGTGCAGCGTTGTTTTGCTTTTTGATATTATTAAAATCCGTTTTTTGTTCATTGCTCGTTCGTACTTGCTGCGGTGATGCGTTAATATTAATAAATGCAATTTTTGTATTTAATACCCGTGACGAGGTAAATCCATTTAGCATAAAATAGTGATTCATGAAACTTTGCTCAAAATAGTATTCTCCTGGCCACACACTCATCAACCATTGTACATTCTCGAAGTGCTTTTTCATTCTCAGAGAATTAACAAACAAAAATTGTCCAGCATTAATTGGATGACATTTGTCTGGGTTTTCTTGTAAATATTTTATATTCTCTGGCGAGAAATAATCCAAAACATGAAACACCGATGGATTGTTGATATTTGCCAATGGTTTGTCCCATGTCGAGGCTATTTCAATTTTGGTTGGATCAAGATTTTCAAAAAAAATTTGTTCAATCGGAGATGTAGCAAGCATGTCGCAGTCTAGAAACAAAATTTTTGCATATTGGTTAATTGATGGATACTTGAAAATCTCCAACTTCTTAATAGAGGCATCAACTCCATCGTTTGGAGTTTCGGTTAAAAAATAATCAAAAACGGGAAACTTTGAAACGACTTCAAGCGCTTCTATTTTGGCTTTTGTTTTTGTATCTGTAATAACCATTAAATCAAATAGTGATTTATTGGATGACGCGGAAATAGATTTGAGCAAACGTTCAAATATTAAAACATATTCATCACTACCAAATATCGAAAAATAGATTAAATTTTTAGTTCCAATGGCTGACACGTCGGCCAATTCCGCTTCTCGGATGCGTTCGTTGAGGTACACATACACTATTTTTTTGTCCGATATAGTGTCTTCATATAGTATACGAGAATTTTTTCTGACAAATGGAACGGTTGAAACCATATAAACATTAAATTGTTCTACCATTTATTTACGGGACATTTTGATACTTGTAATTTTGTCTTGGCAAGCATAAAACATCCACATTTTGTGCACCGACTGTTTTCGGAAGAAAAGAATTCACATGCTTGACAAATACTCAAACGAGTTTGCACCAATTCTTCGGTGGCCAGTATTGGCTCTCCTTGTACTCCATTTACAACAGTATCAGCGGCGACTTTAAGTAATCCTGTCGCCATAACCTTTATATCAGGAAAATCTTGTTTTTTAAGAGATTCTCCTGTTATAACCTTTATACCAGGACGAACTGGCGTCATAAAAAATTATGTGGCAGGTGTCCAAGGAGCTGGAAGATCTTGCTCCGTTGGAGTATTTTTAGCAATAACCGCTTCCGTCAAATTCTTGATAATTTTTGTTGTATCAATACTGGCTTCTGTCCATTGCTGAACGGTTTGCTCTGTTAATGAAGAAAACGGTACAAAATTGGATATTGTATCAAAGTTAAGTCTGACTATTCCATTTTGTGTAGCCGAAGTTACTCCATCGGTAACCATTACTGAATATCTATAACTATATACTACGTCAGTAAGATCGCCGTATGTTTTATAAATATTAAATCCACTGTATGTCCATGTTGTTGTCATAATGCTATTTTAATTAGTTAAATTTAGTATCTAATAACGACGTAGCTTTGTTCTCCGTTAACGCCAGATGCACCGCCGCCGCCATAAGAAGCGTTATAATTTGAGTCGCCGGTTCCACCAGGAGTTGCTCCACTGCCGGCGGTATTTGTTACGTTTGTAAAATTGGAATGTCCAGAACTGCCTCCGCCGCCACCGGCGTAACCTTCGGCGCCACCACCACCAGCATATCCTCCTCCACCTCCAGATCCATCGCTATTACAAACCGCACAATAATCGCATCCGCAATTCGCCGGCGCATCTCCACCGTAATCACTGTAAACAATATATCCAGAACTCAGCGTTGGAGCACTGTGACTTGGTCCATCTGTATTATTACAGCCCCCAGCCGTTCCACCAGATCCTCCTGTGGCTCCCTGTCCTCCTCCGCCGCCAGTGGTGGACCCGGTAGCGCCATTAACTCCATTGGTGCCACCTCCAGCGCCTCCGGCGGTGTTGGAGTAACTATTCGCACCGGCTCCGCCTGAGCCAGCTATCATATACGTTGAACCGTTATAATATACTACTGGAGCTCGGCCGCCTAGGGTGACATTTGCTCCGGAAGTAGCGTTGTTACAATCTTCTGGATAGTCATCATAATACCCACCCCCACCACAATAAATTTTCACTGTATTTCCTGGAGTTACTGCTAGATATCCATTTATAAATCCTCCTCCACCGCCTGGAGAATTTGTGGATCCACCACGACCACCAGCTCCCCACATTTTTACCCAAATCGAATAAACACCAGTAGGAACCGTCCAATTAGTAGTAGTTTGGGCGGTAAAAGTAGCAACGTTGTTATAATTGCTTCTGCTGTATCCCATACTCATTGAAATTGCTCCAACGACTGGTGAGCCAGGCGGACCAAACAATGTTCTAACAACACTGTCGTTTAATGCGACCTGTTGATTATATGGCGAAGCCCGACCAAGTTCTTGGTTGACGTTCGCCATTGTGATGGTACCTGATGATGGTAGTGCCATAATCTATATATATTGATTATTTTGAATTTATCTCGTTTTTGAGATCTGTCAATTCATTTTTTAGATTTTCTATATGAACATTTTGTTCTTTTATAGCTTCGATAAGAAGAGGAACCAAGAATTCGTATCTTACGGCCTTATATCCGTCTTCTCTGTCTGCAACAACATGAGGAAATACTTTTTCAACTTGTTGAGCGATGATACCAGAATTCTTGTTTCTTATAAAGAATCCGTCTTCTTCACCATACTTCTTCTTGAATGTATCGTTCCAATCATATATTACACCATCGATTTGTTTTACTTTATCAAGGGCGTTGTCAATCTTGACAATGTTGGTCTTTAGACGTTCGTCAGATGAATAGTATGCGGTGACGTTGTTGGTTGCGCGAATTTCACCTGTTGTTCCAGATGGATTGGTTCCAACACCAATAGATGTTGCGACTTTTAAATCTCCGTTAACGTCCAATTTATATCCAGGACTTGCGGTTCCAACACCAACGTTTGTACCACTGTCATAAACTATTCCACTGGCGAGTGATGTAGCGCCTGTAAACTTAGCGTAATATCCAGACGTTCCACCAGAGATTGTTCCAGCACCACTTGTACCAGATGATCCAGATGTACCAGATGTTCCGGCTGCACCAGTACCTCCGTTTACGCCGGATGAGCCAGATGTTCCAGATGTTCCGTTAGCACCGTTTACACCGGATGTACCACTTGTTCCATTAGCACCGTTGGCGCCGGATGAGCCAGATGTTCCAGATGTTCCGTTAGCACCGTTTACACCACTTGTACCGGATGTTCCGTTTGCTCCGTTGACGCCACTTGTACCACTTGTACCACTTGTACCGTTGGCACCATTAGCACCACTTGTACCAGATGATCCACTTGTACCACTTGTACCATTAGCACCGTTGGCGCCGGATGAACCAGACGATCCAGATGTTCCAGATGAACCACTGCTTCCTGATGTTCCGGACGAACCAGATGTACCTCTTGTACCGGATGTTCCGTTTGTTCCAGATGATCCACTTGTACCACTTGTACCGTTAGCACCGTTTACACCACTTGTACCAGATGTTCCGTTTGTTCCAGATGATCCACTTGTACCAGATGTTCCGTTTGCTCCGTTGACGCCACTTGTACCACTTGTACCATTTGCTCCATTGGCGCCACTTGTACCAGACGATCCAGATGTTCCAGATGTTCCATTAGCACCGTTTACACCGGATGAACCAGATGTTCCGGATGAGCCAGATGAACCGCTTGTACCAGAAGAACCAGATGTACCTCTTGTTCCACTTGTTCCATTGGTTCCTGATGTACCGTTTGTACCGGATGTTCCGTTGGTTCCAGAAGAACCTGATGTACCGTTTGTACCAGATGTTCCATTGGTTCCGGATGTTCCATTTGTACCAGAAGTTCCATTAGTGCCGCTTGATCCAGACGTACCACTTGTTCCGTTGGCTCCATTAACACCACTTGTACCAGATGTTCCGTTAGCACCGTTAGCACCACTTGTTCCAGATGATCCAGATGTACCAGAAGAACCAGATGTTCCAGAAGAACCAGATGTACCTCTTGTTCCACTTGTTCCATTGGTGCCAGATGTTCCGTTTGTACCGGATGTTCCATTTGTTCCGCTTGAACCAGATGTTCCAGATGATCCAGAGCTTCCATTGGTTCCAGAAGTTCCATTTGTACCGGATGTACCATTAGTACCACTTGATCCAGAAGTACCACTTGATCCAGACGTACCACTTGTTCCGTTTGCTCCGTTGACACCGCTTGTACCGGAAGTACCATTAGCGCCATTAGCGCCACTTGTTCCAGACGAACCGCTTGTGCCAGACGAACCGCTTGTTCCAGATGTTCCGTTTGCTCCGTTGACTCCGCTTGTACCAGATGTACCGTTAGCGCCATTAGCGCCACTTGTTCCAGACGAGCCACTTGTACCAGACGAACCAGAAGATCCGCTTGTACCGTTAGCACCGTTGACACCACTTGTACCGGATGTTCCGTTTGTACCAGATGTTCCGTTTGTTCCAGAAGAACCGCTTGTACCAGATGAACCAGATGTACCACTTGTACCGTTTGTTCCAGAGCTACCACTTGTACCTGAAGTACCATTTACACCAGATGAACCGGAAGTTCCAGATGAACCGCTTGTGCCACTTGTTCCGTTGACTCCGTTGACACCGCTCGAACCACTTGATCCACTGGTTCCACTTGAACCAGAAGAACCACTTGTTCCAGATGAACCACTTGAGCCACTGGTACCATTTGTTCCAGAGGTTCCAGAAGTTCCAGATGAACCACTTGAACCACTTGTGCCAGAAGATCCACTGGTACCTCTTGTTCCGCTTGTTCCACTTGATCCAGATGTTCCATCAGTACCGCTTGTTCCAGATGAACCGCTTGTACCAGAAGAACCAGATGTGCCAGATGAACCGCTTGTGCCACTGGTACCATTTACTCCAGACGTTCCACTTGAACCACTTGTACCAGAGGTACCATTAGCTCCATTGGCGCCGCTTGTACCAGAGGTACCACTTGTGCCGTTTGCACCGTTGACACCACTTGATCCAGAAGATCCGCTTGTGCCGGATGAACCAGAACTTCCACTTGTTCCACTTGTACCGTTGGCACCATTAGCACCACTTGTACCAGAAGAACCAGATGTTCCGCTTGAACCGCTTGTGCCGCTTGAGCCAGATGATCCATTTGTACCACTTGTACCATTTGTACCAGAAGATCCAGATGTTCCACTTGAACCGCTTGTACCAGAAGATCCACTACTACCAGAGGTTCCACTTGTACCCGATGTACCATTTGTGCCAGAAGATCCAGATGTTCCACTTGAACCGCTTGTTCCAGAAGATCCACTTGTACCTGATGTACCATTTACACCGCTTGTTCCAGAAGTGCCGCTGGTACCATTTACACCCGACGATCCGCTGGTTCCGCTTGAACCACTTGAACCGCTTGTGCCACTTGAACCACTGGATCCGGATGTACCATTTGTACCCGAAGTTCCGCTTGTTCCAGATGATCCGCTTGTGCCACTTGTGCCACTTGTGCCATCGGTACCACTTGTACCAGATGTGCCTCTTGTACCACTTGTACCACTTGTACCAGATGATCCGCTTGTACCACTTGATCCGCTTGTACCAGACGATCCACTGGTTCCGCTTGAACCAGAGCTACCACTGGTGCCATTGGTTCCTGAAGTTCCATTTGTGCCAGACGATCCGCTTGTTCCTGAAGTTCCTGAGGTACCATTTGTACCAGAAGTTCCACTGCTTCCGCTTGTGCCAGAACTACCGCTACTTCCGCTTGTACCTGATGTACCATTTGTACCACTTGTACCATTGGTACCGGATGAACCACTTGTTCCAGAGGAACCACTTGAACCGCTTGTTCCACTTGAGCCAGACGATCCGCTTGTACCACTTGTGCCGTTAGTGCCAGAAGTACCGCTTGTGCCACTTGATCCAGAGCTACCACTGGTTCCAGATGATCCGCTTGTACCACTTGTGCCGTTAGTGCCAGAAGTACCGCTTGTGCCACTTGATCCAGAGCTACCACTGGTTCCAGATGATCCGCTTGTTCCTGATGTACCACTTGTTCCTCTTGTACCAGATGTTCCGCTTGAACCATCGGTGCCGCTTGTACCGTCAGTACCACTTGTTCCTGATGTACCTCTTGTACCACTTGTACCAGACGATCCACTTGTACCATCAGTTCCACTTGTTCCGCTTGTGCCGCTTGTACCAGATGTTCCGTTTGTGCCACTTGTACCAGATGATCCGCTGGTTCCGCTTGAACCAGAGCTACCATTTGTACCTGATGTACCATTGGTTCCGCTTGAACCAGATGTTCCAGAAGATCCACTGGTTCCAGATGTACCGGATGTTCCAGAGCTACCAGAGCTGCCACTTGATCCACTTGTTCCGCTTGAACCGGATGTACCGCTAGTACCATTTGTACCGCTTGTACCTGATGTACCGGATGTTCCGTTTATACCAGATGTTCCGCTGGTTCCAGAAGTTCCATTTGTACCTGAAGTTCCACTTGTGCCAGATGTTCCACTGGTTCCACTTGAGCCACTTGAACCGCTTGTGCCGTTGGTTCCGTCTATGCCAGACGTTCCACTTGTGCCGTCAGTACCACTTGTACCAGATGTGCCTCTTGTACCGCTTGTACCAGATGTTCCACTGGTTCCACTTGAGCCTGAAGATCCACTTGTACCGCTTGTACCGGATGTTCCAGAAGTTCCACTTGTACCATCAGTTCCTGATGTTCCGCTTGAACCACTTGTTCCAGAGCTTCCGCTTGTTCCAGAAGTGCCGTTTGTACCTGACGTTCCACTGGTTCCACTTGATCCAGACGAACCGCTTGTACCACTTGTGCCAGATGTTCCAGATGTTCCACTTGTGCCATCAGTTCCACTTGTACCATTGGTTCCACTTGTACCATTTGTACCAGATGTTCCACTTGATCCACTTGTACCACTAGATCCACTGGATCCGGATGTACCTGAGGTACCAGATGTTCCACTTGAACCATCGGTACCGCTTGTACCAGATGTTCCACTTGTACCGTCTGTACCGCTGGTTCCGCTTGTTCCAGACGTTGCTCCAGACGCAGCATATGAAGCTGAGACCGAGTAGGTAGAACTTCCAGCCTGAATAGCATATGAAGCGGTCGTTGCGTTTCCTGTCAAAAATGACGCAGTCGTAGCTAGGTCAGCTAACGATGCCTTATTTGCGAATGACGCGGACTCTAGATTACTTGCTGTTACGTTTATTGACTTTAGTGTGATAGGCATATGCTTTAAAAGTGTCTGTACAAATGTTTCTAATAAATATCATGAAAATATAATAAAATATAATTATTTTTTCACGAATTATAAATTGTTGGGTGTTGTATTCTCTGACCGCTGAAATTTGCGGTCAGAGAATTTATATTCAGAGCAATAGATTTAATCATGTTGTTGAATCTATGTTAATATCCTTTTTTTAAGTTATTAATCCTTCGGACATATTATACTACGTTCCATGTTGAACCATCGCTTACTATATAGGCCGCTTGATATTGAAGTATCGTGTGGTCATCGCCTCCATCGATTTGACCGAGGCCACTAGCGCTGAGTGTCAATGTTCCTGCTCCCTTGTTTTTGATAACAAACTCACGACCAGGATTTGATGCGGCGCTGATCAGCGTTATGGTTCTAGGATTGGAGCTGTTCATAACAACTACATAGTCCGAAGTAGTAATCGTGTAATTGGCGTTTACGACTTTCGTGGTTAGTATGTGTTTTGAACCGTTGTTCCATGTTCCGCTTGATGTTGAATATGTCAAAATTTCATTGTTTTGAGGACTTGAAATTCCTACATCTTCCAACTTAGACAAACGGTTATCCAATAGATACGATGCGGTTACCGCGTAACTTGCGGTTCCGAATAGAGAACCAGTTACTGTAGCCACCGATTGATTTACAACAATGGCTGGATTTACATTGTTTCCAAGTATTACCAGATCTGCTGCCGTAACTTGTAGTACAGGAGTTGCTTCAAAGTTTCCTATAGAAACTACGTTTCCTCCTACAAGAGTATCAGACAGTGTTACCAACGTTCCTTGTGCATTTCCAACAAACGAAACGTCTCCAGAAGCAGAGGTTATCAATCTGATGTTAGAAGTACTTCCAGAGAAGAATATCGCCGAAGCGGTAACTTCTGGGGTATAGATGTTACTTGTTACATTGAGAGAGCCTGTGATATCGGCGCTTCCAGAAACACTGATCTTTGTACCACTGTCATAAATTATGGCGTTAACCAGATTGTTTGATGATCCGAATTTTGCGACATAGTTTACTGTTCCGTCTAGTGTAGGACTTGTACCAGAGGTTCCAGACGTACCATCTGTACCACTTGTTCCAGAGGTTCCAGAAGTTCCATCAGTACCACTTGTACCAGACGATCCAGAGGTTCCAGAGCTTCCGCTTGTACCACTTGATCCAGACGTTCCACTGGTTCCACTTGATCCAGATGATCCTGATGTACCACTTGTTCCATCAGTTCCACTTGTACCGCTTGTTCCAGATGATCCACTTGAACCAGATGTGCCACTGGATCCCGAAGTACCGGATGATCCACTGCTACCACTTGTTCCAGAAGAACCACTGGTTCCGCTTGATCCAGATGTTCCAGATGAACCACTTGATCCAGATGTTCCTGAGGTACCGCTTGTTCCATCGGTTCCCGAGGTTCCGCTTGATCCACTGGTTCCTGATGAACCACTGGTTCCAGAGCTTCCACTTGATCCAGATGTACCACTGCTTCCGCTTGAACCACTTGTACCACTTGATCCAGATGAACCACTTGTACCAGAGCTTCCCGAGGTTCCACTGCTTCCGCTTGTACCACTTGATCCAGATGTACCAGATGTTCCAGAAGTACCAGAGGTACCGCTTGTGCCGTCTGTACCAGATGTTCCAGAGCTTCCTGAAGTTCCAGATGATCCGCTTGTACCAGAGCTACCAGAGGTACCACTTGATCCACTGCTTCCACTGGTTCCAGAACTTCCGCTTGATCCGGATGTTCCAGAGCTGCCAGATGTTCCAGAGCTGCCAGATGTTCCAGAGCTTCCAGAGGTTCCGCTTGATCCAGATGAACCGCTTGTTCCGCTTGTACCGTCTGTACCAGATGTTCCAGAGCTACCAGAAGTTCCTGAGCTACCGCTTGTACCGGACGATCCACTTGAACCGCTTGTGCCAGATGAACCACTTGATCCACTTGTACCACTTGATCCAGATGAACCAGATGTTCCAGAGCTTCCAGAGGTTCCGCTTGAGCCAGATGTTCCAGAGCTTCCGCTTGAACCGGATGTTCCAGAAGAACCACTGCTTCCCGAAGTTCCAGACGATCCACTGCTTCCGCTTGTACCATCTGTACCGCTTGTTCCAGAGGAACCGGAAGTTCCACTTGATCCAGAGGTTCCAGAAGAACCACTGCTTCCAGAGGTTCCACTTGTACCATCAGTACCGCTTGTTCCAGAGCT
>Ga0222713_10003540_pt1 | contig 16164 bp, 10 predicted proteins | sample C33_649DmetaG_FD_165061 | JGI IMG/M metagenome (GOLD analysis project Ga0222713, IMG submission 165061) | Estuarine water microbial communities from San Francisco Bay, California, United States - C33_649D | ecosystem: Environmental > Aquatic > Marine > Unclassified | place: USA: California...
TCGGTCTTGTCTTGCCCAGCCAAAGTAAGGAATCACTGCGGTAATATGTCTGGCCGATGCTCTTTTAGCGGCATCGATCATCAATAATAATTCCATTAAATTGTCTGCACTTGGAAATGTAGAGCAAACAAGGAATACGCGCAATCCTCTTATTGATTCTTCAAAAGAAGGCTGAAATTCGCCATCACTGTAAGTTGAGAACGTAACTTTACCCAGTTGAGCTCCATACTTTTCAGCAATTTGCTCTGCCAGGTACACACTTTGAGAACATGCAAAAATTTTTGCTTCTGGTTCTTGATACAGCATGTTAATTTATTGTTTAGTAGTTAGTTAGTGTTGTGTCGTGTTAACGAGGTGCAAATTTAGAAATAAAATTGAACTCTGAAAGGATATTTTTAACTATTTTTTTATGAATTGCAGAAATATTTTTTACATTTGCACCCACTTAATGATCAAATGATCCATTTTCCATGCCCGGATGGCGGAATTGGTAGACGCGCACGACTCAAACTCGTGTACTTAGGTGTGTGGGTTCGATTCCCACTCCGGGTACTGTATGGGACTTATCAAGTTTTTCTTGGTAAGTCCCTTTCTTTTTTGATTTATAATTTACTGAAAAAGAACTAGTTAAATCAAATAAAGCTCCTGTTTTTGAGGTTAGATATTCTCTGTTTTTTACCGAATAACGTAACCCCTCTGGAAACAGCAATTTTTGAAACACTCTTTTTTTATTATATTCTAAACTTTCATAGAATTTACTGGGATTTACAGCGATTTTTGTAAAATATTTTATGGCTTTATCGTGGTTAGATTTTTTTGTCGGTAAATTTTCAATTTCTGCTAATTTTTGATTGTATTGCTCTTTTAATTTTTGATTTTGTCTTTCAAAAATTTCTTTTGATATTTCGTTTATTGCAAATCGATATTCCATTAAATCCATTTTCTCTCTCAAATCATTTATCTCTGAAGTCAACATTCTTTTTTTATCTACTGGGTTGTCTTTTTCATGATCCAATATCAATTTTAACTGTTCAATGAATAATTCTTTAAGTGTATTATCTAATTTTAGATTGTCAACTATTTTCAAAAATGCTGGATTAACACCATCGTGAATGGAACTTGACTTTGTCTCTGCATTTGCTGTTTTATTGCAACAATTGCATTTATAATAAAATAAATTTTTCGTCTTGTTTTTATAGGCGGTCATTGTATTATTGCAATCACCGCATATTAAATATTTTGGAACTAGCGGGGTTTCTATTTTTCCACTTAACTTTTGAATTCCAATTTTTGTTGTGCCATTAATAATATTTTGTAGCTTTTGAAATTCAGCTTTTGAAATCAATGGTTCCCAATCTCCTTTGATATAGGTATCGTCTAAAAGGGAATTGCATACCCGCCCTGCATAAAATTCATTTCTCCACATGTTGGCTAATGATTGATACGGCATTCTTATTCCTTTTGATGCTAACCATTCAATAATTTGTTTATCAGTGTAGGATTGATATATTTTTCTTCTAAAAGCCTCTTTAAAGATAAGCCCCTCTTTGTTTACCTTAATTTCTTGTTTAGCTTGAACAAATTCTGGCTTTGTTACTCTTGGGCCATAATGGTCATATCCTTTGGGTGTTCTACCAAATAATTTACCATTGTTTAATGCATTTATCAATCCAGGGATAATAGTATCTTGTCGGTTAAAATTTTCTTTTTGTGCATAGAGAAGTTGTGAAGAAAATTCGTTTTCTGCACGTTCATTAAAAGTATTATGCCCTGAACTAACAGAGTATAAGTAAACATTAAACTCCTTTCTTAAACTGACAAATAATTGAATGTGTTCTGCTCCAGCTCTTCCAAATCGACTGGGTGACCAAATTAATATTATCTTGGGTCTTTTTGAAAAATGCGTTTTTTTCAATTTGTTTATGAGTTCCTTAAGTGTACTTTGGGTATTGATTTTTTTTGAACTTTCATATTCTGCATCAAACTCTTCTGCAATATGAAGCGCATTTTCTTTAGCAAAGTTTTTTATTCTGTTGACTTGAGTTTCTATACTTCCGTTATTCATGAACTGTTCTTTGGTTGAAACTCTGGTATAAGACCATACAGTAGCTCCAAAAAAATCTTTTAATTGAAGGTTTTTAGTTTTCATCTTTTGTTCTCTCTAGTATTATTTTTGTAAATTCATAAAGTTGTATTGAAAGTTCATAGAGTGTTTCTTCGTCAACATTTTTTATATACTTTTTTAAAATTTCGGGTGTAAGCAATTGTTCATTGCAGCCATCTTGAGTGTATTCTTGGCCCATATCTTGTTAAGGATAAAACGGGCTGAATTTTCAGGAACCGAATAAGTTCTACATTATTCATATATTATGCTTTTATTGTTACTTTATAATTTCCTTGACTTCTTTTTTCTATCGTTAATTTTGAACCTGTAGGGAGATTATTAGTCAAGAAAAATTTTGCTAACTCCTCTGCTTTTTTGTGTTTTTCAGTAATTTTAATAATCTTGGGCAAACCGTTTTGTTGTAATTCAATCTCTAACAGCTTAGGTTTATCAAAAAACAACACCCTTCGAATTTGATTTTCTACTGTAGATAAGTACTCTAAATCTGAATTACTTCTTTCGATTTCAATTCCTAATAATTTGGTAAGTAGTGGTAAAAAAGGAATTACTATTAATGTTTCGCCATAGTACAAGTTATTTAAATCTGATGTTACTCCAATAGTATTGTAATTGAAGGTATGATCACCAGTTCTTGGACAGTATACGAATGAAACAATACTCTTGTGAGAGGTTAAACACGATTTAAGAGCATCGGTAAATGGATTAATCTCTCTTCTATAAACAGTGTTCATTATTGGCTCAAATTTTAAGTTTTGTATTAAAATTGCCTTTGTTTTTTCACTTACTTTATTTTCAGAAATAATCCTCTTATATACATTATCGGCATATTTTTCATAAAAAGGTTTTTCCCAAATGTCATCTGATATTTTTTTTAACCTTTTTGTGTCAATACCAATATTTGACAATTCATTAATGATTAATAGCCATAGGGCATGTTGCATATCCATAAACCCTTTTTTTTCTTTTTCAAAAAAAGGTAAAATTTCACGGGTTTTCCAATAGTTAACTTGCCTGGATGAAATGCCTAGATGCTTTTCTGGCAGTAAGTATTTTTCGGAAATTAATGTACCTAATTTGAGTAATTCTTCATCTTTATTTTGCATATTCTAGAAAATTTTAATTTAAAAATATTTACCATTTGGTAAATATATAATTATTTTTTTATATTTGGAAAAAAAATTAAAAAAAATGGTTAGAACAAAAAAACAACTTAAAAGGATTTCAAACCGAACCTATCCATCAAAATTATGTAAAAAAGAGGGATGTAAAACGGAATTTATTCCAACAGATGGTCGACAAGTATATTGCTGTTCGCAACACCGAATAGATAGCAATAATGATAAGCGAAAAGTAATCGATAAATTTGAAAGTGAATTTACAAAAAAAGCCAAAAAAAACAGATTTGTTTTAATAAAAATTTCTCAATCTGATTATTATAAAAAGCGTGGCTATGTCGAAAAAGGACTTTTAGTATATGAAGGCTATGAATTGTCTGTTTACCACAGTAAGGAGCGAGAAGATGGCACAGGTCGTGAAATACTAGTATGTTATGAATATGGCTTGATATTAATTGATGCCAGTAAAGAAATATATAAAATTGACATTGTAGAAAACATATAATTATGATAAAGATACAAAACAGAGTACCCACAACTGAAGAATTATTTCCAATTGCATACCAACAGGATTTAATGAAAAAACAAGCAGCACATTTTGTAGATAAAATTATTAGTAATGGAAACGTAGCAAGTGGTTATGAAAATATGCCATTGGAAATTCCAGAAACAGTGGATAATTCACCGCTAATAATTAACACCAAACCCCCACAACTTTACATTGCTGGTTATTTAAAAAACAATTGGAAACCATTATTGTTAGTAGGTGTTGGTGTTGCTGTTTTGGTGTCAATTTATCATCATACAAAACAACGAAAAGAGAATAAACAGCGCTTAAACAAAACCTCGAAAGCAACTAATTTACAACTAGTAAAACAATCAATGTAAATTACTGTATTTCAATAGGTTTCAATAAGTTTCAATTTAAATCATTACAAATCAATACGTAACTATTGGTAATTTTTACTAATACAAAATTAAGTTTTTATATACTTTTTTATTACAAGAGGTTTAGTATTTAACGGTTAAAAACTAAGTGTACGTATTCAAACTAAAGTGAACTTTTCCTAAGAGAGTATTTAGTTAATAATTAAAAGATAAATGTTTTTTTTGATTTGTTGTTAATTTTAATTTTTGGTACTCATTCCTTCGGCCAATAATAGCCATTTTCTTTAATCGTTCACGTTCTTTTAAAATCATTTCACCTCTTCCAAAATATACATCTGCTGGGGTTAAGTTGTTTAATGATTCATGATATTGCTCATTATTGTATCGGTTAATAAACTTATCTAAAGCAGCTTCTAATTCTTCTGGAGCAAAATAATTATAAAGTTTTACGACATTTTTCATGGTTCTGTGATAGCGTTCAATTTTTCCTTGTGTTTGCGGATGATTGGGTCTGCCATGTACTTGTTGCATTTGATAATTGTCTTTTGAATACGATTTTAATTCGCTTGCAATTTAGCACGAACCATTGTCTGACAAGAGTTTTGGTTTTTGTTAAGTCATTAATTTTACTTTTTTAATGGCTGTATGAACAGTTCTTTTTACATCATCGGCTTTCATGCTTGAGCTGTACGTCTTCAAACTAAATTGGACTTTTTCTATGAGAGTGTTTTTCTAAATTAATAAATTTGAATAAATTTATTAATAATGATTAAGATCGAAATTTTTCAGTATTTTTACTGCAATATTACAATATTTCCGTTTTTTCTTAAAGCTATGTCAAAAATAAAATACAAAAAAAATCAATATAAAAGCCTGATGTTAATCATTTGTCTCTCTTTGACTCCTTTTTTATTTTTTGGTAAACAACAAGATGATTATCAACTCAAATCGGTAATCTCTGATATTCATTTTTACAACTTTTGCAACTTTGAAGGAAAATTATTTATAGGAACTGATCATGGTTTACTACTCTTTAAAAACCCTTCAGAAATTATTGCATATGATACTGATAGAAAGGGATACATATACAATTCAGATAATGAGATAATAGTTAGTGAATCTTTTTTGAATGGTAGTGCAACACCAGAATATTCAAATTTTCTTCCAAAGGAATTTAAAAGTAATTCTATTATTGGTACTTCCTATAAAGATTTCGTATTAATTATTGCAAAAGGACAATTATTCATTTACAAAAAAAAAATACAAACTTATTTATCTAATTTAAGTATAAGAACATTATCTAAGAATTATATAGGAAGCTACAGTGGAATATTTTACAAAGGAAAACTTTTTACAAATTTGAAATACACAAATGGATATATTAGAGAATTTCAAGATGAATCATTTATATGTTATGATGGAATTTATAGAATTAACAAAAATAACATAATAAATTATTATAATTTAGGAGGTAAAAAATTCAGTAACCTTAATTTAGGTAGAGCGACAGATATTTACAAAGTCAGTACAAATCAATATCTAATTTTTTCAAGTACTGGTTTATTTGTAACCAATTTAATAAATTATGCTGAAACAATTTTACCAACAAAAAAAGCTAACGAGCCCCGATTTATTAACACAATGGATCGAAATGGGACTCCTACATATTTATTTTTTTGTTTAAACAACTCTCTATATAGATACACTATTTCTAGTGGAAAGGTTAATAAAATATTCGAATTAGACAGTAATTTAGGTAACATTGAAGATTGTTACTTTGATCCTTATTCAACAGGAAAAATCTTTGTTATTACAAAAGACAAACTATTACAAGCTAATATCACTATAGATGGTTCTTACTCATTTGATATCTTAAATGAAGATTTATATAGCAATCATCATATCATTAAATATAACGATAACTTACTTATTACTTCAAACTCTGGATTATCCTCTTTTAATCTTGTTACTAAAAAATTAACAAAAAACATTATCAAAGATGAATTTAATAAGAGGGCAGTTTATCAAAGTGGAGATATTCTTTATTTAGGGACAATAAATGGTTATTATAAATTAAATAATGTTCAAATAAACCAACTAATAAATTCTGTTACATATGATGAAAAAATTGTTTTTAAAAATTCTGATGATTTGCTTAACTACATTATATATTCATTAATCATATTTTGCATTATATTACTAATTTCTATTTTTTATTTTATAAAAAAGCAAAGAAAAAAAACACAAATCAACCTAATTGTTTCTAAACAAGAAATAGTTCAATTTATTGAAAATAATATTAATAATGTAACAATTCATAATATTTGTGATAATTTTAATATCTCAAGTATACAATTGGCTCAAGTCATGGAAAATGAAAAACCAGGAAAATTTATTCGAGAAAAAAGAATTGAAATCGTTGATAAAATGAAAAAACAAAAAAAAGATATAGAAACCATTTCTAAATCATCTGGTTTTTCAGTATCTTATCTGAAAAAGCTAAAAACAAATAATCAATAACAAATCAGTGTATTTCTAATGTACTTCTTCAAAGGAATCTGAACTTTTTCTAAGAGACTTATTAGTTAATATGTATGTCTTCAAACTAAAGTGGACTTTTCTTAAGAGAGTATTTAGTTAATAATTCAAAGATAAATATTTTTTGATTTGTTGTTAATTTTAATTTTTGGCACTCATTTCTGCGATTAATAATTGCAATTTTTTTATTTTTTGTCTTTCTTTTAATACCATTTCTCCTCTTCCAAAATACACATCTGCAGGTGTTAAGTTGTTTAATGATTCATGATATTGCTCATTATTGTATCGGTTAATAAACTTTTGTAAAGCAGCTTCTAATTCCTCTGGAGCGAAGTAATTATCAAGTTTCACAACATTTTCCATAGTTTTGTGATAGCGTTCAATATTTCCTTGTGTTTGTGGATGATTGGGTCTGCCATGTACTTGTTGCATTTGATAATTATCTGCATATTCCAATTCAAAATGACCACCTAATTCCGGAGTAAAATGACCACCCCAATTTTTCATAAAAAACTACTTTTTTTCATCTGTTAATTATTCAAATATACCTAAAAATATTAAACTTTATTAGTACCTCTTTTTTTCCTCATAGATTCCCCTTTTAATTCAAGACGATGCGATTGATGTATTAATCTATCCAAAATAGCATCGGCTATGGTTTTTTCTCCAATTATATCATACCACCCTAGTGTTTCAAATAAAGAAATGTACTTCTTTACGGTATTTCTGGAAAGCGATAAGTACTTACTTATAAACAACTTACTTTTTCCGTTACAATAGAATTTAATTGCTTTTCTAATTTTACTCATGTCTGTTATTTTGTTTGCCATAGTCCGTTTTTTTTAACGAATTTATGGTTCTAACAACATGAAAAAAGTGAATAGTTTTTTATTGTCAATTTACCCCAAAAATTAGGTGGTCAATTTAAACTGGAAAGTGGTGGTCAATTTGACCGGATTTTCCAGTTAATCAAGTATTTCCATGCTTTTTTTACAATATAGTAGCGTAAAACCAAATCGGCAATCATGACTTTTAATACCTGGTTTTCTTTATTGAGTTGCTACTTCATCACTCGTATTTTCTCTTGTTACATCGCCTGCTAAACGCTTTTTACCAACATCTAGAAACTCTTTGTTCCATTTATAAAACTGAGATTCATTTATAGAATACTTACGACACAATTCTGCAACTGACATTTCTGCTCGTAATGCTTACATAACGATTTGTATTTTCTGTTCGGAACTAAAGATTCTTTGTGTGTTTCTTGGAATGTCTTTAATGAAATTCTCTGTTGTTTTTATCTTGGGTGTTTTCTAAATCATTAAATTTTATATATAAATAATTACTCTTAGCAAAAGTCTAATTTTGTAAAAGACGTACAATTTTTTTTAAACAAATTTCAACCCTTTAATTTTATTTATTATAAATATTTATGATTTATTAGACTTTTACTTTACTGCAATTCGATAATAGTTTATTTTATTTTTGGTTTGCAATGTTATAAATAATTTCAAAAATATTAATGAAGATAAAAAATATTAAAATATTTATTATCATATTTCTTATAATAAAAATTAGCAACATCATTTAATTAAAATTTAAATAAATAAATAGTTGTGAATTATTTTATACATCAAGATAATTTATAATTAAAAATAGATTTTGTCTTTTTTTAAAATTTAACTATTTGGATATTATATTTGTTTGTTTTTTGCTTTATAACAATAATTTTCTATTCTTTTTTAAATATATTGTCAATTAAGTTTATTCACAAATGATTGTGAAAATTATTAAATGTATAAAATTTTATTATTACTTTTTAGAATAAATTTATTTGGCATGACATTTCATTACAGCATTACAATTGAAACAACAATTATAATTTATTAAAAATTTCTTATGGGTATTAAATTTAATATTAAATTGAAACAAAACATTTTCTTTTTTTTTCTAATTCTTACACACAGTTCTGTAGTTATCTCACAGACTACAACTGTTCCTTTTCCATTTAATAGTTTAAGTGCATCTGATCAAGCTAAACTTACTAATTTTCATTATGGATGTAATAATTTAGTTGAGGTTGTAGATGACGGGTCTTTTGGACAACATATGGCGTATAGTTATGTTAACTACGCAGGATCCAAAGCAACTGATTTACTTGTTCCATTCAATTTAAATGATCCAGAGTTTTCTAATCCTAATTTAGCGTTTGGATATGTATGGGGAACTAGCAACCCTTCCGAAATTTATTACAATTTTGCACGTTGGATAACTATTAGTGATATTTCAAATGGCTTACTGGATTCTCAAATTATTGATGATCCATATAGTACTGATCCCAATCAGAAAATATTAGTCTTTCCAAGCGTAAATGCTGCTATAGAATCTTATGAAAATATTCAAGGTGGTTATTCAGGATATTCTATGACTAGAAATCCGGATGAAATTTTTTTCAAATGGACCAATCATCATAGTTATAACATTGGTACTACTTACAGTTATGATACCTTATCAAGCTATATTCAAGGACCATCAATTAATATTATTTATAGTCCTTTTAAAGATGTAACTCAACCAGTCATTAATTCTCCGTATTCTAGTCCAACATGGACATTTAATGGTGTCAAAGGTTATCGCCTTGAAATTTTAGATTCAAATGATATCATTTTATCTAATGATCTTATTACAAATACAGATGGCACTATAACAATTCAAAGTAACTTACCCGTTTTTGCGGGTAAGTCACATTTAAAAGCTGTATTAATTTCCCCAACTTGCTTTAGGTCTAAAGAGATTAATTTTAATAAATTTGATTTTCAACTAACAACCAAAATTTTTTCTAACAAAGACAAAATTGTATTGTCAGGTACCGGACCTTCAAATTCTACAATTATTTTTGATTTGAAAAAGTATTTGGATTTTTCTTCGCAACCTGTTGAGTGTTCAACAAATTGTCAAATTCTCTCCAACATATCTGTTACAACTGATAGTTCTGGAAATTGGTCATATGATTATAATAACACATTAACTGATTTTACATATTCACTATCGGCTATTTCAGTAAATGGGATAGCATTGGACGTGCCTGAACGATTAGTTTTTCAGGTTAGATATCTATTTCCTGGCGTGCCCGATTTTTCTCAGCAAAATTTTAATGCACCAACAACGATCAACTTACCTGAAGTTGTATTTAATGAGCCTTTAAATAATAAAATAAACGGAAGTTTAGAAAATAATCCGGATTACAATCAGTATATACATTTATTTAATGGATTTCAACTTTTTGGAATCGAAAATGAATTGACTGATTATGTTAAACTAGAAATTATTAAACCTACTGGTTGGAATGATAGAGATGTTGTTGGTAGGGTTTATTCTTCAACTCAAATGGGATTACTTCCTAATAATTCAGGTTATGCACCAATTTCACCTGTAGAACAATTGTTCTTCTACCCCTCTGCTACTTATGATTATCAATTATATGGCACGTATGTGGGCTCAAATTCGTTAACTAATTATACACCAAGCCCTTATTTTCAGTCATTAGGAGTCAAATTAGCTTATGCATTCAATATGCAGGACTCAAGTAACCAGGAATATGGTGGTGTTCGTACTAATATATCTTCAGGATTAATTGGAGAGTCCAGTAATAATTATTTATGGACTTTAGCTCCAAATACACCTTCAACAACAAATCAACTAAACAGTTTATTCCCAATTTTCGGACAAAACTATAATTGGGATGAAAAAGTTCAGGGATTACATTCTACATATAAATATTTCGATTCACGTAGATTTGAGAATTATGCTAATTTAGTTAGTACTGTAGGGAGTGTAAATGTATCATCGGTTTCTGCAAGAAAAATAATTCCTACAGGTACTAATACCTACAGCTATTTAAATCCAAATTATATATCATCTTGGAGTAATGCTACACATGGATATCTTGAAAAATATAGTGGTTATCCAATTGAAATCGTTCATGGTACATACCCTTCATTTATTATTGGTGGAGGAAATTGGTCTCCATTAAATCAGTATGATAATAATAAAATTATTGACAATCGATTTGGCTATATGTCAAGCGTAAGTTTTAAAAAAAACAATTGGACATTTACTCCTTACACATATTTTCCTGATGGAATCACAGACAGTAGAGTTAAAGATATTAACCTACAAAATACTTTACGTAAATGGGAAATAATGAGTATACTTCACAACACTGCTTATTTATTAAAAGGAGATTTTAAGGAAAGTTTAGATCCAATTTATAGACCTTTTCAGGTATTATTAACGAGAAGAAGTGGGGTAGTTGACACCATTAATGTAACTGTTAAAATTGTACCAAGTAATGATTATTCAAAATTATTTTTGGGCAACAACACAACAACCACTTTCGTTCCTGCTGGGTCAAATATTCAATCTAATGACGTGCCTCCTGGATTTGTAGGCTATACAGATACTTTTGGAAATTATTTAGATACTCCTGGAAATGACTCTACACCTTCTCCTATAACTAAAACTTTTTCTTTTCAAGATTTTGATGATTATTCTGAAAGTATTCTTGATTTGAGATATGATTTTCCAAATCTTATAACTACTAAAACAATTGATAACAATACAAATATAACCACACTTGAGAATGATATGTTTGTATTGACTGTCCCTAATACAATAAATAATTTTAATACAAATGTTTCTGGGCAACTTGTTTCTCAACAATTTAGCTTAACTTTTAAACCTATTAACCGATTTACTCCTCAAGACATTGGTTCAGGTCTATTACGATTTGTATATAAAAATATCACAACCAATGAATTTCAAGGGTATTTTGCATTTGATTTCACCCCAACATTTATAGTTGATGATATTATTTTCTCAGGTATTTCTAATTATCCAAGTTTTACAAACAATGTGTCCTATTTTCCAACGAATAATTTGTTTACAATAAATGATGTAGATTATGTAGATGGAGATCAAACAATAAAAGGATTTAAATCTGTTACTTTAAAAGTAGACGGATTAGAATATTTTTTGGATGAATATATCAAAACAAATATTTCAAACGATTTAATTTTATTAAAAAACGTAATTACAAATGGAACTTTATTTAATGGTTCGGTAACTTATGTTGTTACACCAAATAATGATAAAACTTCCTCTACAATAAAATTTACTTTTCCTTCAGGATACTCTAATTTACAACTTAAGGATTTTATAAATTCATTACAATATCAGATAAAATTTGGAAATTTAGATAAATGGACTGATGGCCAAAAAACCATTACAATAACATCTATTCAAAAATATGCAACTACAAATTTTGAAATTACTAATCCATTGGTTGCCTATTTAAACGTAATAGGGAATGCAGATAAATATTTTGAAAATGACATCACAAAATTTACTATTTTCAATTCAACACATACTCCAATTGGTTCAAGCGTTTTCAATAATTCTTTCGATTTTTCTTCTGCTATTTTAACATTTAGTCCGCTTCTTAATGGAGGATCAAGCGCCTTGATACAATCAGATGATCAATATGAATTTATTGCCAATAATGTTTCAATTAGTGGTAACAATATAAGTGTAAATAATACCAATATTGGTACTTATTCAATTACAAACAATGTGGTCACTTGTACGCTTAATTCAGCTGCAAATCCAACTCTAGTGGATGAATTAATCAAGTCATTTACATATTCAAATATATCTCAAGACCCAGCACTTAAAGCAATTCAGATTGATTGGCGATTAAGTAAATTATCTAATGAAATAACTGGTTCAAATTTCTTTTTGTGTATTCCAATTAATGATCCTCCAACATTTAGTTTTGAATCTGTTACTAATAAAGAATTTTTGCCTGGACAACAAATTGGTCAAAATGGTTCGGTAATTGAGTATAGTAAAATTAAATTATTTGAAAAACTAAATTCTTCGAATAATTTAGTTGCTATTCCCGTTTCAATTTCTTCGATTGAGGCAAATCAAAGCATTAGCCAAATTAAATTTAATATTACAGCTTCAGATTCTTGGATTACAGTCAATAGTTATGTTCAAGAATATTTAATAATTAATAATAATGCTCATAAATTAATTTCGAGTACGTTTGTAGAAGATGGTCTCAACTTCACATTTAGTGTATTAGGTAATGTTTTAACTTGTACGTTAGATAATCCTCTTAATAAGTCTATACAAGATATTACAAATTTGTTATCAAGTATGTATTATTCGACAAATGCTCCTTCGCCAAACATCAATTCAAATCCAACACGAATATTTACATTTAAATCAATAACAGATAATGGTTTTAATGAAATCGCTTCAATTAATTCTATTTTCAATAAAAATTTCTCTAATTTAACGTATAACAATGATCAAAATACAATAATAATAACATTTAAGCCTACAGCTGTTTTAAATGCTACACCATACACTTACCTTTCTACTCCAGATTGTGGCACCATACTTCCAGATTATCCTACAAATAGAACAAAATTAGTTATATGGTCTGCATACAAAGAATCTCCAGGATACAATGAAACATCCCAATATATTAAAAAATTTAGCTTAAAAATAAGCAATGTTTATCCTAATTCAAATCAGACAAGTGGGACTGAAAAAATTGAGGTATCTGGGACATTATTAGACTTAGGATTAAGCACTTCTACCACTATTAATGGAGTACCAGTTTTAGTAAATTACAATCAAAATAGTCATATTACACTTTTGACGTTTGGTTCTGATTCAATAAATTTTGGTAATTCTTCTGGTACAACATTATCTTCTTTTATTTACGGAATAAAATATTTTAATACAGATGAAACGCCTGCAACAGACACAAAAACATTTACTTTATTAAATTTCGTTGATAATTTAGATGCTGTTTCTACACAGGAATGTATAGTTTATGTAAATCCTGTTGCTCCACCTGCACTTCCTTTCAGCATTTCATGGAAGCAAACTTATGAATCTACTCAAACTGAAGGAGGTCAGAGTACATATTATTTAGTTTTGAATGGTACTATTCCTACTTCAGCTAATGATTATATGGATGGAGCAACACCTTCATATCTACTTAAAATTAATTTTTCTAGATATGATAACCGGTTTTCGTTTTCATCTAATTCGTCATATTTTAAGACAATTAGTCTTCCACAAAGTACAGGTAGTTCAATAATGATTCAAAATAAATATTTAGTCATACCAAACAATGCCACATTAAACAATTTGGAAATTCCAATTACTGTTTCAATTTCTGATGACAATATTGTAAATACAAACAATTCTGTTGTTGAATTAATAATTAAGGAAATGAACTCAAATGTAGATAGTGACTATGTAAGTCCCACGCCAATTTATTTCCTACAATCAATTCCTAATCCTAAATTAACACCTATAGATAATGATATTCCTACTTTGACAATTACTCCTTCAACATCTACATTTTATGAAGGAGAATCAAATAAAATTGTAAATGTCAGTTTAAACATATTTCCTCAGGTAAACCCTACAAATGAAGTTGTAAAAGTATTTATAACAAAAATTAATATTGATGGCACTACAAGTACAGATAATACAGAAATTAGTGGATTTCCGGATTATTTTTTCTTTACAAATAAACAATCGGGTGGGGGATATGAAACAATAATTTCTAAAGATATTAATTTTAATACTTTATTAGACAACATTGCAGATGGAAATCAAACTGTTCGTCTGAAATTTACTGTTGAAAAAACATATAATGTTACTTGTAATGGATCTTTTCCATGTACAATTGATTTTAATAATCCTTCAACTTATAATGTTTCAACTACTGGTACAGTAACACCTTTCACGAATCTTTCTTCTACAGCATTAATAAATGTAAATGATATAGATGTTCCATTGATATTAAGTGAAAATAATTTAACAAGTCAAGATATTCCAGAGGGGGCAACAAAAAACTTTAAAATTTATTTAAATGACCTCCCAAAGAATATTACAATAACCAATAATGATCCATCTTTATTTGAAATTACTCAAACTAACTTAGCTTTTAGTGGAACAGGTCTAATCAATGGAATTGTTTTAAGTGTTAAAGCGATTGAAAATTCTAATTATGGAAATTTTACAGGAACTATAACCTTATCTGATCAAACAAACTTTTATAGTCAACCTTTAACTTTAAATGTTACAGGAATTGATAACGATGCTAAAGTGGTCATTTCTCCAACTACTTTTCCAACAGGTTTAACATGGACTGGTAATTCAAGTGTGACATTTACAGTTGCATTGGCTTCACTACCCACAAATAATGTAAGTGTTAGTTTATCAGTACCGGCTTATTCAATACCAAATCCTCCGGGCTCAGGTAATCCAGGTGAATCCAAAATGTATCCAATTAAACTTGGCACAAATCAAAACTTAATTTTGAATTTTACTCCTCAAAATGGAACTACTCCTCAAACAGTTACAGCTTCTGTTTTTTTAATGGGGCAAAATGGGAATTTATTAACTTCAAGTGCTACAAATTTTAATAATGGTATAGGTAACCTTACTTCACAATCTATTAATATTAGTACTAGTGCTTCTGCAGATCCTGTATACGCAGCTTTAGCGAATACCACTTATCCCTATTCAATTGCTCAAGCTGCGAGTACAGGGGGTAGTGAGGGAGGGACTTCGAGTGGCGCCACGACAATCACACAATTTTTTAATTCTTGGAAATGTATTCTTCAAAATGGGGAAGATCTAAGTAATGGAACAGTTTATTTACGTCCAGCAGGAGGTCCTCCTGCTGGTTCAGGAGCTACTTATAGTCTAATTTATACCTTATCCGATGGTAGTTTACAAACATATACAGTTACAGATTCTCGATTATCTTCTGCAACTCCACTTTCGTTTACTATTCCCAATACATTTTTACAAAGTTTAACAGCTGCTGATTATCCTAATGGTGTAAAATTTGAATTCAAGGCTTCTTTAGGTGGAAATTCAATGAGTTTTGGTGGGTCGTCTTTTACGATTGATAGATCACAAGCTGCTGGTTCAAACAACGATAATGGAGCAGTTCTATGTCCTATTGCACCTGCTGCTGGTCAAACGTCAAGCTCAACAGCCAATCTTGTTATGGGAAGTGCTCATAGCTGGACAAATATTATGACTGGTGGTACTGATGATTTACTGGATAATTGTGAAGCACAAACTAGTGGGAATTTAATATTTTTAGTGGATTTATCAAGTCTTAGCTCATCAATAGTTAACATTGAACAAGTTTATTTAAAAATGCAAACTCCTAGTGGAGCTTTGTTTTCTTTATCAAATACATCAGCCCCTTTTCCCGGAGCATCAGCGGGTTTAAGAAAATTTACAATTCCTTTAACTTCTCAATTACTACAGTTTTTAGTAACCCAAACTACTCCGGTTGCCTTACCAACTTTTTATATTAAACAAGGTAGTCAAGCAAATGATAGTGCCAATCCTCCTATTGGTAATTTTATGGCTTCGTTGGTTGTT
>Ga0222713_10003543_pt1 | contig 16151 bp, 21 predicted proteins | sample C33_649DmetaG_FD_165061 | JGI IMG/M metagenome (GOLD analysis project Ga0222713, IMG submission 165061) | Estuarine water microbial communities from San Francisco Bay, California, United States - C33_649D | ecosystem: Environmental > Aquatic > Marine > Unclassified | place: USA: California...
AGAATCAATTAGTTCTACAGAATGGGATTTAACCGTAGCTACAGAAAATGGAAGAAATTTTCAACAACGAGCTGATAATTTTGATGGTTTAGTTTATAATAATGAACAACAAAAACCAGAAATAGTAAATACTTATTTATCTTTAAAACCTGAAAATTTAAATATTATAATTCCTTATTATGTTCCTTCAAAACCAACAGAACAAGAATATCAAATAGGGGAATTTAGAAGATATTTTTGTAAAAAAGTTAATGAAATTATTTATATTGAAATTAATAAAACTCAATATGATTTGCTAGTTATTAAAGATCCTAGTATATTATGGCAGTTATATTTTCCATTTAATTTACCTTGGCAATTAACTGGAACCCAAGAACAAGTAGCTCGTACTAATAAAAATATAGTAGATTTAACCTCTGTAAGACTTCAATTACCTAAATTTGGAGATTATCTAAATAATAATTATCTTAAGTACTACAGATAAAAATGTACTTAAGTGTTTTGGTTAATAGAAAATAAGAGTCAATTAGACGAGTTTTGTCACAAGGGTTTTAAAGAAGCATTTGTGGAGATAATCCCATACTCTCCCTTCATACACCCAACTCAAAACTCGATTTGTGCTATTTACGTTCGTCCTACCCGAGATGTAAAAGGATATATGCTTCCTATTTTTCATACCGAGGTACAAGAAAATCTATTTGAAGATCAAGTTTACCGCTTACTTAAGGGATTAGATAAAATTTACTGCCGAGACAAAAAGGAATTTCTACACTATTTTCCTTTTAAGCAGCTTATTGACATTACCCTAACCTCCCCTACGTATATACAACCTACCCAAGCACACGAGTTTATATACAAGAAATACTCTAGCAGACCGGATGTAAACATACTTGTTCCTATTGTTAAACATTATGAGTATTGCGAATCTATTTTTGAGGAGCTAGAGCATCTAATAGGACAACCTGTTAACGAGTTTTATAACCACAAAGCAAGTTGGATGTTCTATGCCATTGAACAAACGGGACTTACCGTTGATATACCGCTTTATGAGCAATACTTTGAGCAGGACACGGAGGGTGTAGTTTATACTCAATACAATTTTAAAACGCTTACTTCACGCCCGTCAAACAACTTTAATGGAATAAACTATGCAGCACTTAATAAAGAGAATGGGTGTAGGAAAGCTTTTATCGCGCGTAATTCTTCGCTTGTTGAGTTCGACATTAGCGCTTACCATCCTACTTTATTGGCTAAGTTGGTTGGTTATGATTTTGGTAATGAGGACATTTATAGTCACTTTGCAGATGTTTATAAGTTGGATAGAAAAGATGCGAAAATCTTAACTTTACAACAGCTATATGGAGGAATTTTACCAAAATATCAAGAGCTTGAATTCTTTGGTAAAGTAAAAACCTATGTAGAAAATTTATGGGATGAATTTCAACATCAGGGTTTTATTGAATGTCCTATATCCGGCTTTAAATTTTATAGAGATAAGCTGGAAAACATGAACCCACAAAAACTTTTGAATTATTTGATTCAAAACTTGGAAACCTCATACAATGTTAATATATTGTGGGAAGTATTTAAGATAATAAAAAATAAAAAAACAAAATTAGTACTATATACTTATGATTCGTTTTTGTTTGATTGGAGCGACGATGAGCGCGAGGTTTTAACAGACATTCAAAAAGTATTTAAGAAATACAAACTTAATATAAAAGTTGCACATGGAATCAGTTATGACTTTAGACCTACCGTATGATATTTATGGGACAGACAATCCCGTAAACTTCACAGATTTGAATAATAAGTTATTTTGTACATTTACTACGTTAGATGGTGTAAATGATTTGGTAGACTCTATCCAAAGGAGTTATACTGTGATGTACAATAAGATATTTGTGCTAGAGGTTAAAAATAACAATGAGTACGTTTTAACGTATAACATTGAAATGGCTAATATAGCTAGCATCCCAGAAAACACGATTTTGGTTCATCGTAAAAAAGAATCAAACACACTTTACACAATTAACGCCCTAAACGAGCTTATTAAAAGCTTAAATGGTGGGGTGGTAGATACACGTTTCCAGATCGACTGGCAACACTATAAAAACACCATTTTGCTCACTCAGCAAAACGAGCTAAAGCAGCTAAGAACTAAGATTTACGAGATTATCGAACTTTAACTTGGCTACCCAAAATCAGTTTTGTACATTCAGTTATTAATCAAATAAGTTATAAAAAATGGATTTAGAAGCAATCAAATCGCGTTTGAACGCAATGCAAAAAACCTCAAATGGTAACGGAGGCGAGCGCGCCTCTCTATTCTGGAAGCCCACAGTAGGCAAACAGACAGTTCGTGTTGTACCTTCAAAGTACAACCCCTCAATGCCCTTTAGTGAAATTTTCTTTCACTATGGTATTGATAAGCCTGTAATGGTATCTCCTATCAACTGGGGAGATAAAGACCCAATTGTTGAGTTCGCAGCTCAATTGAAAAAGACCAACGATAAGGAAAACTGGAAGTTGGCTAAAAAAATCGAACCAAAAGCTCGTTACTTTGCCCCAGTAATTGTACGTGGTGAAGAAGACAAAGGTGTTCGTTTGTGGCAGTTCGGTAAAGAAATTTACGAGACGTTCTTGCAAATGGCAGTTGACGAGGAAGTTGGTGATTACACTGACGTAATGGAAGGTCGCGATATCAAATTAACCACTGTAGGTCCAGAATCAACTGGTACCCCTTACAACAAAACCACTATTGCTCCTTCAATGAAGAATAGCCCGTTGGGTGAAGCTGAGCAAATCCGTTTGTGGAAAGAAAATCAACCAAATCCTAAAGATTTGTTTAAGCCATTTAGCTTTGACGAGATGAAGATCGCTCTTCAAAACTGGTTGAACCCACAAGCTGAAGAAGGTGAAATCATTGATGACGAGAAGGAAATAGAAGAAGCACCTAAAACAAACTACTCAGTTAACACTTCAACTGCAGCTGTAAAGCAAAGCAAGCTTGATAAGTTTGATAGTTTGTTTGAAGAAGAATCTGACGATCTGCCCTTCTAATCATGGCTAAAAAACGTAGTGAATCACTTTCAGCAGCAGTGTCTGCTGAGATCAAGGCTGGATTCAGTCTTGATAAATTTAAGGATAAAAAGGGACTATCTGGTTCGGTTAAATTTAAACCCCAACAATGGGTCCCCCTTTCACCAGCATTTCAGGAAGTAACAAGTGTGCCCGGTATTCCTACCGGCCACATTGTTCTTCTTCGAGGCCACAGTGATACAGGTAAAACTACTGCGCTTATTGAAGCAGCAGTTAATGCCCAAAAAGCAGGTATTCTACCGGTGTTTATCATCACCGAGATGAAATGGAACTGGGAACATGCCACCCAAATGGGGCTCCAGATGGAGGAAGTGTGGGACGAAGAAACTGGCGAACTAATCGATTATAAAGGTTTTTTCCTGTATGCCGACCGCGAGACTATCCACACTATCGAGGATGTAGCAGCTTTCATTTTGGATTTGCTTGATGAGCAGAAAAAAGGTAACCTACCATATGATTTGATGTTCTTGTGGGACTCAATCGGTTCAGTACCTTGTGAGTTGTCTGTTACCTCTAAAAAGAATAACAACGAATGGAACGCAGGTGCTATGAGCACTCAGTTTGGTAATGGTGTAAACCAGAAAATTACATTGTCGCGTAAAGAGTCTTCAAAATACACAAACACACTTGTTGCAATCAACAAAGTATGGACTGCAAAACCTGAAATGCCTATGGGTCAACCTAAGTTGATGAACAAAGGTGGTTTTGCGATGTGGTTTGATGCTACATTTGTAGTTACTTTTGGTAATATCGCAAACGCTGGTACAAACAAGATTAAAGCAATCAAGGATGGTAAGCAAGTAGAATTTGCTAAACGTACTAATATCCAGATTGATAAAAACCACATTAACGGAATTACTACAAAAGGTAAAATCATCATGACACCTCACGGATTCATTGATGATACAGATAAAGCCCTTAAAGAATATAAGGACTCGCACGCCAAAGAATGGAGTAAAATTCTTGGTGGAGGAGATTTTGCTATCGTAGAGGAAGTTGATACCTTCGAGCCAGCAGAAACATACGTACAAGAACCGGAATAAGATGGATACAAAAGATTTACTAGCACTCCTTAATAATGTTGTTGAGGAGAATGAGACAGAATCCCTTAATAAACACGACCGCGTTCTTTTAATTGATGGACTAAATCTATTTTTCCGTAACTTTGCAATGCTGAATTTCGTCAATGAAGACGGGGTTCACGTGGGTGGTTTAGGTGGATTTCTTCGCTCATTAGGCACTTTAGTAAATCGAATTAATCCAACTTCGGTTTATGTAGTATTCGACGGAGTTGGTTCTACGGTTAACCGTAAGAACCTTCTCCCCGAATACAAATCTAATCGTAATTTAACTCGAATTACAAACTGGGATATTTTTGAAAATCTAGATGACGAGCACGCGGCCAAAATTGACCAAATTGTGCGTTTAATCCATTATTTACAGTGCTTACCTGTTAAGACCGTGTCACTGGATAAAGTAGAAGCTGATGACATTATAGCGCATTTAGCAACTAAATTAGCTAATGATTATGGTTCAAAGGTATTCATAGTCTCCAGTGATAAGGACTTTATCCAACTTGTAAACGAAGATATTATTGTATATCGCCCAATCGAAAAAGATTACTACACAACAGATACCGTAGTAGAAAAATTCGGTATACCTGCTACAAACTTTATTTTGTATAAAGTGCTTATGGGAGATAATTCCGATAAAGTAGCAGGTGTAAAAGGATTGGGTGAGAAAAAATTACTCAAGTTATTTCCTGAATTAGCAGAGCGTACTTTGACTCTTGATGATATTTTTGAAATTAGCGAAGCTAAACTTAAACAAAATGTCATTTATGCTCGAGTATTGGATGCTCAGGACCAGCTTGAAAAAAATTATAAGATTATGAACTTGCATAATCCAATGTTAGATGATATTGAAAAAGAATTTCTTGATGCTCTTATCGAGTATCCGTTACCTGAACTTGACGTTGTAGAATTTCTTAAGTATTATCACGAGGATGGTTTGAAGCACTTAATCAAAAATATTGATTACTGGATTCAATCCACATTTAAAGATTTAATTAGTTATAGTAAATAAGTTATATGACACTTACAAATATTAATCAATACGGGCCTGGCTTTCAGGTTAAAGTATTAGCTGCGCTTTTGAGCCATAAAGAATTCCTGATTAATATCCATGATATTATTAGTGAAGAATACTTTGAATCGCAAGCACATAAGTGGTTAATTAAAGAAATTTTAAAATATTACGATAAGTACCATACAACACCTTCACTTGAGGTACTAAAAGTAGAATATAAAAAAGTACAAAATGAAGTTCTACAAATTGCTATTAAAGAACAACTTCGCGAAGCATATAAAGAATCAGATGATTTGGCTTATGTTGAAGAAGAATTTTCTGCGTTTTGTAAAAACCAGATGCTTAAAAAAGCGTTGTTGCAGTCAGTAGATTTACTACAAGCCGGAGACTATGATTCAATTAAATTTATGATTGAATCAGCAATGAAAGCTGGTCAAGATAAAAACTTAGGTCATGAATACAATAAAGACATTGAAACACGTTATCGTGAAGAACACCGAATCACTATCCCAACTCCTTGGATTGAATTCAACAATCTACTTCAGGGGGGTCTCGGAAATGGAGATTTTGGTCTTATATTTGGTAATCCAGGAGGTGGTAAGTCTTGGGCGTTAATTGCTCTAGGAGGTCATGCTGTTAAAATGGGTTATAATGTAATCCACTATACTTTGGAACTAGGTGAAGATTATGTTGGACGTCGATATGACGCTTTCTTTACAAATATCCCAGTAAACGTAATTACAGCTAATAAAACCAAAGTAGAAGAGGTAATGGGTAAACTACCAGGTAATCTAATTATCAAAGAATACGCGCCAGGTAAAGCATCCATATCTACGCTTGAATCTCATATTCAAAAATGTATTGATCTTGACTTTAAACCTGACTTGATTATTATTGACTATGTAGACCTTCTTCGCTCAAAGAAGTCAAATCGCGAACGTAAAGAAGAGATTGATGATATTTATGTTGGCACTAAAGGATTAGCTCGCGGGCTAAACATCCCAGTTTGGAGCGTCTCTCAGGTTAACCGCGCCGGTGCCAAAGACGACATTATTGAGGGTGATAAGGCCGCCGGTTCTTATGATAAAATCATGATTACCGACTTCGCAGCGTCTTTGAGTCGCAAAAGACAAGATAAGGTTAACGGCACAGGTAGATGGCATATTATGAAAAATAGGTACGGAATGGATGGACTTACTTACGGCGCGAAGATAGACACATCAACAGGTCATTTTGAAATGATCTCCGATGCCGAACTTGAGGAAATTACCCCTGCTGAAACCAAATCTAGTTTTGGACAAGTCTCAGATTCTGAAAAAGAACAACTGCGACAACACCACAACTTTTTCCTAAATAATTAATAAACTTTTACAATGGCAAAGAAATCAAATCTGTTGCATGAGAGGATTGTCTACAAACCTTTCGAATACCCACAAGCTTACGAATATTGGCTTTCTCAACAGCAAGCACACTGGTTACACACTGAAGTTCCAATGATGTCTGATTTGAATGACTGGAAGCAGAATTTAAGTGAAACAGAAAAAAACATTATTGGTTCAATCCTAAAAGGATTTGCCCAAACAGAAACTATTGTAAATGATTATTGGTCAGGATTAGTAACAAAATGGTTCCGTAAACCAGAAGTTATCATGATGGCGACTACCTTTGGTAGTATGGAAACTATTCACGCTGAAGCTTACTCTTTATTAAATGAAACACTTGGACTTGATGACTTCTCAGAATTCCTTGAGGATGAGACTACAATGGCAAAAATTGAAAATCTTATGCTTGTTAGGGATAGTTTTGATGGCGAAAAAGATCTCCACGAAATTGCCAAATCATTGGCTATATTCTCAGCCTTTACCGAGGGCGTTAACTTATTCTCTTCATTCGCCGTACTACTCTCTTTCAAAATGCGAAACAAGCTTAAGGGAGTGGGTCAAATTGTTGAATGGTCTATTAGAGACGAGTCGATGCACTCAGAAGCAGGATGCTGGTTATTTAGAACCCTTGTTGAAGAAAATCCGTTCCTCAAAACAAAAGAACTAGAAGCAGCCATTAATGAAGCAGCGTTATTGTCTCTTAAACTTGAACTTGACTTTATCGATAAGGTTTACGAACTTGGTGATTTAGAAGGATGTTCAAAATATGATCTACAAAATTTTATCAAAAACCGTGTTAACACAAAATTGGGTGACCTTGGTTACAATCCAATTATTTCAAACATTGATATGACAGCTGTAGAACGTATGAAATGGTTTGATGCTCTTTCAGCAGGAAAACAACACACTGATTTCTTTGCTAACCGAGTGACTAATTACTCTAAAGGACACATGACTTGGGATGAATCAATTTTTTAATTAAACAAAATGGACAATAATTTAGTAGCTGATTTTACTACTTGGGAACGTGGTAAAGATTATCCCGAGTACATGGATGAGGTAGCACTTAGTACTATTTCAAAGGGTTATTTACTCCCAGGTGAAACACCTAAAAAAGCATACAGACGAGTTGCTCATGCAGTTGCAATGCGTCTAAATAGACCTGATTTAGAAAATAAATTTTTTAAATATATTTGGAATGGATGGATTGGACTCGCATCACCTGTTCTCTCTAATACTGGCACTGATCGTGGTTTGCCTATTAGCTGCTTTGGAATTGACACTCCAGATAGTATCAGAGGTATTGGCCTTACTAACGCAGAACTTATGCGTCTTACTTCGTACGGTGGTGGTGTGGGAATTTCCCTTAGCCGAATTAGACCAAGAGGAACCCATATCACAGGAAATGGAAAGTCCGAAGGCGTTGTACCATGGGCTAAAATCTATGACTCCACTATCATTGCCACTAACCAAGGTTCTGTTAGAAGAGGAGCTGCATCCGTAAACCTAGATATCAATCACCTTGATATTCACGAGTTTCTTCAAATTCGTAGACCTAAAGGAGATCCAAACCGTCAATGTCTTAACTTACATCAGTGTGTAGTTGTTGATGATGCGTTTATGAAGCGTTTAAATGACCGAGACAGCGAGGCTATGTCATTGTGGTTAGAAATACTTAAATCACGAGTTGAAACCGGAGAACCATACATCATGTTTAAGGACAATGTCAATAAAGACAATCCACTAGCATATCGTATGAATAACCTAGATGTTTCAATGACTAACATCTGTACTGAAATCACACTTCATACAGACGAGGAACATTCATTTATCTGTTGTTTGTCTTCACTTAACCTAGCTAAGTATGATGAATGGAAAGATACAGATGTAGTTGAAATGGCTATCTATTTCCTTGATGGTGTGATGGAAGAATTTATCCAAAAGACAAATGGTAAAGAATCAATGATTCGTTCTCATCGTCACGCTAAAAAAGGTAGAGCATTAGGTTTAGGAGTAATGGGTTGGCATACTTTCTTACAACAAAAGAATTTACCATTCAACTCAATTGCTTCAACAGCTTGGACTCATACTATTTTTAGCCAAATCAAAACACAAGCAGAAGCTGCTTCACGTAAAATGGCTGTTGAATATGGTGAACCAACTTGGTGTAAAGGTACTGGAATGCGTAATACACACTTGTTAGCAATTGCTCCTACAGTTTCTAACTCACGTATCAATTCATGTTCAGCAGGTATTGAACCTCAACCAGCAAACGTTTATGTGTTTAATGGTGCTAAAGGAACATTTATTGTTAAAAATCCAGAACTAGAAGCAGTACTAGAGAAAAAAGGACATAACACAAGTAAAGTATGGGATCAAATTCTAGCTGACAATGGTTCAGTACAGAATTTGTCTCATGAAATTTTAACTGAAGATGAAAAGGAAGTATTCTTAACTTTCCCAGAAATCAATCAGTTAGCTCTAGTTCAACAAGCTGCTATTCGTCAAAAATATCTTGACCAAACTCAATCACTTAACTTATCATTTGACCCAACTGATTCACCAAGATGGATTAATCAGGTGCATATGGAGGCTTGGAAATTAGGAATTAAGACATTGTATTATTTGCGTACAGACTCAGTAATTAAAGGAGATCTTGGATCTCGTACTGTAGATTGCGTTTCTTGTGACGGCTAGTAATATTTATTACCATAAACATTAAAATTAAAGTAATGGAATTTTTAAAAAAACTTTGGGCTTGGTTACTAAGTCAAACTACAATTGATGAGCAAGTTGAAGCTAAAGTAGCTAAAATAACTAAAGAAGTATCTGAGGTTAAAGCAGCTATTGAAAATGTAGTAGATGAGGCTTCTGACGTAGTTGAAGAAGTTAAGCCAAAAAAAAGAGGCCGTAAAGCCAATTCCTAAGAATTTTTAGTATTCTTTACGGAAAACAGAGAGAGCATCTAATGCTCTCTTTTTGTATTTATAATAAACCCAAATTTATAAATTATGAAACTGCCTATCACTTTTGAGCAATTTTCAAAAGATCCTACCAAAGGTCTACTGTTTTTAGTAATTGTTGCGATAGGTTATTTATACGTTGACATCAAGTTAAGTAATTCTGATTTGATTGGCAAGTACGATGAGCGAGTAGCGACTCAAGACCAAAAAATTGAGTTATTAACTGAACACGTCCGTAGAAGTGATTCTACACTAGGTTACATGATTAGCAAAGTTGAAATGATGCAAATCATGAGATAATGGATATAAAGAAAACTTACATTATAGGAGTAGCAGCTATAGCTTTAACTACTACTATAATTTCAGTTACGGCTCAAAAACCAAAAGAGCCTAAAGTTGATGAAGTTGAGTTCCTACTTCAAAAATCACAGGAACAAATGAAACAAGCCACTAAAATGGCTAAGGCTATAGATAAGTCTACTACAGATAAAGTTGTTGGAATGAAGGAGTCAATCCAGACGTTACAAGAAGAAAAACTAATTTTAACAACTCAACTAAATGAAGTCAAGGCTATTATCGATTCTGCCCCTGTTGCTGCTACTCCTTTTGAACTCGAATCTGACGGCTCAAACTAGGTACCCTTACGAATTAGTTAAAGGTAAAGATACAACTGTGACTATGCTTAAGTCACAGGCTGTTTATCTTAATCAAACTATTGCTAAACAAAAAACTAAGCTTAATGAATCTAAAATTGAATTAGATTCTATAAAAACTCAGTATGGTAATTTAGATTCTAATTTTTTCTATTTAGGTGAATATGCAGCTAAACAAAGTGCTAAAGTAACTGAGTTAGATTCAATTATTAAAAATCAAAAACCAATTACTAGAGTTGATACTATAGTTAAAGAAATACCTGTACCTAGTTTACCTCCTGTTAAAGGTTTATCAAGATGGGGTATGAGTTTTTCTAGAGGTTCTTTAAATTCTTATAGTGATTTAAGAAGTGAATCTATTGATGCTATAGAAGGTAGTACTCAATCCCTAACATATGCTCCTGACAAACATTGGGAAGCTAGAGGTGTATTAACACAAGGTACTATTCGAGGTATCAGAACTACCCCAGTAGAAGGCACTCAAAAATTTGGAGCTACCCTTTATTCAGCTGAATTAGTTTTAGCTTATAATTTTGTAACTGGAAAAGATGGTGGAATTACAATTTATGGAGGTAATGGATTTGTTCATGCTCATCGTTATTTAACCTCAGCAAGTAATCCACAATATCCTTTAATGGAAATAAATAGTGCTGGTGGTGTTTGGGCGACTTATACTACTTTAGGAGGGGAAATTTATGTTAATCTTACTAAATCAGTAAAAGCATTTGGTGGTACTAAAGTAAGTGTTTATTCAACAGATGATTTAGATGCTTGGGCTTCTTACGATAAAGGAAATCCTGATATTATACAATATACTTACGCTGGTCTCGCTTTCAGATTTAGTAAGTAATATTTATTGTAAATGTTTTTAATTAATAGTTGTATTAAATTAACCTTTTAAATTTAAATTATGGCGTTTAAGGACATTTTTAAAGACAAAAACGACTACAACGAAAAAACAATCGTTGGTTTTATGTCATTCTCAGTAATGAGCATCGCAGCTTTAGCTGACGTTGCTACAGGTATTATGGGTCAACAACTTGTAATTAGTGATACAATTTTTAATTCGTTTGTAATAATCGTACTTGGTTCATTCGGTATCGCTGAGGCAGGTAAGATTTTTGGTAAAAAAGATAAAACAGAAGAATAATGAGTTTAAAAAGTTTACAAGAGAAGATCGGAGTAACCGCAGACGGTGCTTTTGGTCCAGGTACAATGAAAAAGGCAATGGAGTTTTATAAACTTACTCCGATAAGAGCAGCTCACTTCTTTGCTCAAACAGCTCACGAGACAGGCGGTTTTAAAGCCTTCTCAGAAAATTTAAATTACTCAGCTCAAGGTCTACAAGGTATCTTTGGAAAATACTTCCCAGGCACACTTGAAGAGTCTTACGCTCGTCAGCCAGAAAAGATCGCTAACAGAGTTTACGCTGACAGAATGGGCAACGGAAACGAAGCTTCAGGCGATGGCTGGAAGTACAGAGGTAGAGGAGCTCTTCAATTAACAGGTAAAGCTAACTACGAAGCATTTGCTAAGTATTTAGGCAATGATGAAGTTTTAAAAAACCCAGATTTAGTTGCTACCAAGTATGCTTTTGAATCAGCTATGTTCTTCTTTGAAAGAAATAAGTTGTGGACTATCTGCGATAAGGGTATCAACGACGCTGCAATTCTAGAACTTACAAAGCGTATTAATGGTGGTACTCACGGTTTAGAAGATAGAAACGCTAAAACTAAAAAGTACTACGAATACGTAAAATAAACCAACTATGAAACTTAACCTCCCACTATTGGCTATTACTTCACTTTCCGCCGGTATCACCTTTATGTGTTCCTACTTTATGGAACTAACTATGGCTAATTCTGATCAGTATTTAGCAATAGTGGGGGTTATGTTTTTAGATGGTATCTTTGGTATGATTGCTGGTACTAGAAGAGAAGGATTTCAAACACGTAAAGCACTAAGTGTACTTAAAAACACAGTTGCATGGATGGTAATTTTAACAGTTATATTAATGGTTGAACAAGGCTTTGCTGGTACAGCTTGGCTTAGTGAAGTAATTGTTGTACCTTTTATGGTGTTCCAGCTTGTAAGTGCGCTTAAAAATGCATCTATGGCTGGTTTTATCAAGGTAGGTTTATTAAACGAAATCCTTGATAGAATAGATAAACATAAAGGTATCAGAAATGAAGAATCTAAAGAATAAAATATTTCCGCTTTTAATAGCATTCTCCGCCCTGTCAGTGTCTGCTTCGGCCGCTTTCTATTCAGTTAGCGGCCTTAGCAAACTCTTTGCGGGTGCATCACTTGAGGTTATTATTATGGCCTCTTCACTTGAAGTTGCTAAATTAGTAATTGCTTCCCTACTTTACCAATATTGGGATACAATTAACAAAGCACTTCGAGTATATTTAACAGTAGCAGCAGGTGTACTTATTTTAATCACCTCAGCTGGTATTTATGGTTTCTTATCTGCTGCTTATCAAGAAACAGCAAATAAAGAAGGTATTGTAACTCAACAAATTACTGCTTTAGAAACTAAAAAAGCACTATATGAGGAAACAAGAGATAACCTTTTAGCAGATAGAAAATCAAACAACGAACTTAGAGGTACACTATCTAAAGGTTCAACCACTCAATATACAGACAAAAATGGTAATCTAGTAGTTAGAACTAATAATTCAGCTATTAGAAATATTGAATCTACAGCTAAAGAAAATGAAAGACTAGCTGCTAAATTAGATGTTGTAAATGATTCTATATTTGCTCTTGAAACCCAAATTCTAGAAGCTAAAGTAAATAGTGAAGCCACTAGTGAATTAGGTCCACTTAAATATCTTTCAGAACTAACCGGGGTAGAAATGAACCGTATCATTAACTGGCTCCTTTTAGTAATCATATTTGTATTTGATCCTCTAGCAATCGCTCTTGTAATTGCTGCTAACTTTGCTTTTGCTCAATTACGTCCTAAAAAAGAAGAACAAGTAGAGGATAATGAAGGAACTGATATCTATACTGAAGAAGATCTTAGTGATTGGGATTCAACTTTAAATGATGGTTTAGACGATTTACCTTGGGAAGAACAACCTAAAGGAACCCCAATATATTTTGATCCTAAGACAGGTAGACCTTATATTATAGAAGAAGATGAACCCGAAGAAGAAGATGAAGATTTAGAACCTCAAATTGAAGTTAAAATGAGTGGAGAACCATCTTTAGAAGCAATTCAAACTCTACAACTTACTGAAGATGAAAAAAGGTGGGACTATGATGGTGATGGTATTTTAAACGATGAAGAAAGACACAGATATAATATCTATAAAGCAGACGCCGAAAGATTCTTTAAAAACCAAAGTATCTCTTCAGATGCTAAACAAAGAATGAGAGACTATTTGGACGGTAAAACAAAAAGATATTTTTAAAATTTGGAAGCCCGAAAGGGCTTTCGTACATTTATCTAAATAAAAAATCAAGTTATGGAACCAAAAGAACGAGTAAAATTGCTAGATGAATTGATGACAGTAGTCCAAGTTATGGACGAGTTGTATCAGTATCACCCTGAAAACCCCAAACAAGTAGATGTGGTATCAGAATTCAAGGCGATGGCAGAACGCAAAGCCGAAATCGAAGCAAAACTGGGTTAATAAGGCAGAAGCAGAGGAGTTGGTTACCTACTCCTCTCTTCGTACCTTACGTGACACATTAAAGAATAACCCAGGGACAATCGAAGATGCCTTTTAATTGCTTTTTAGATAGTTTTATTACCCAACCCGAAGAGGTTGTTGATAAAGAACTATCAAAGCTTAAACCTCTCAATTACAATAAGTTTATGTGGTGGCGTACTCACGCTCAACCTGGTGCTCCACTAGGTAAGCGTTCCCCGCTAAAAGACCGCATTGTAAACGGTGACTTTGATTTTTCATGCTACTATTGGCAAGCACAAAGTGCTGCGATTAATGCGCGTAAAAAGCTCGATTTAGATAAAGATGATTACCAAACACAGTACGAAAAAGTTACTGTTGATGTTGCTCGTTACCGTCGTTTGCTAGCGGATTTCGAAAAGGAAGAAAACGCTCGTATCGAGGCTATTGTCGATGCTTTCACTACTTCATTTAAAATTAGTAGGGAAGAATTGCTTGATAGATTGTGTAACTGGCCTTTTGATTTATTATCATTTTACGAATCTCTTGAAGAATTCGGTACTCCTACTGCTGTAGAAATTCGTAAACGTGGTCGTCCTAAAAAGACTAAAATTTAGTTTTTTTCTAAAAGTGGTAATATGTATAACGGTAATAAACCAAATTAAATATTATGGCAACCGTAACATATACAGTTAGAGATTTCTTTGCTATTCCTACAGGTGATGTAGGTGGCCCCATTCCATCAGGAGTCTATGTAGTAACAGGATCAAGTAGTAACTTAGTTATTAATAATAACCGAGGTGATTTAGCTTCTGATGATCCTTATGGTACAGGACAATTATCAAATTATGGATGGTTTGCTGGTCCTAATACTTCAAACGATTATGAACTTGATGCCAAGGGATGGGGTATTATTGTAGGTGGGGATCCTAACTATACTGGTATTACAGCAGCAGACGGTAGAACTTCATATATTTCAATGTGGGGATTCCAGGGAGATCCAGGTGATCAAACAACATATGATACAGCATTTATAGCTTTAACAAATAAAATATTTGGTACTTCTTATGTCAATACAGGTTCAGCTAAAACTAAATTACAAGGTGAAGGGTATTATTATCAATATCCACAAGATTTAGATGGTCAAAGTCCACAAACTGGTAATGGATCTGACTCATAATTTTAATAAAATAAAATTTTAAAAACAAGGGAGAACTTTTATAGTTTTCCCTTGCTTTATTTAAAAATAGGTTGTATATTTATTTAAATAAAAAGTTATAATGATAAAGGTTAGTCACGAAACTCCGTTATGTCTACTAGATGATAGTCGTCTATTTAATGATTACGATTATTGTCTTCCCCACTTGCTTGATCAAGAACAAGGCTATCAAGATTATTTCTTGACCTCATCAGCACAAGGTCGATATATTATTATGGATAATTCACTTCATGAGCTAGGACATGCTTATGATGAAGATCGTTTACTACACTGGATTAGTGTATTACGCCCCCAAGAATTTATTGTTCCTGATGTTTGGCAAGACCGAGATAAATCAGTAGTAAATGCTCGTAAATGGGCTCAAATTAAACTACCACAAGGAGTAGAAAAAGTAGCTGTAGTTCAAGCAACTACAATTCATGAAGCTGCTACTTGTTATCAAACCTATAAAGATCTAGGTTACAAGAAAATTGCATTTTCATATGGTGCCTCTTATTACAATGATGTAGTACCTCACCCTAACCAAAATCTAGGTAAAGCAATTGGTCGTATCTCTGTTATCTCTGCACTTCATAAAATGAATGTTATTGAAAACAATGACCGAGTACATTTGTTAGGTTGTCAAGTACCTCAAGAATTTGGTTGGTATCGAGGATTCCCGTTTGTTGAATCAATTGATACTTCAAACCCAGTAATGGCTGCTTTAGAGGATATGCGTTATAGCAATTCAGGTCTAACTGAAAAACCTAAAGCAAACATGAACGATTACTTCTTTATGTTGTCTGATCAAGTTGACTATGAGCTCTTGTCTTATAACATTCTGAAATTTCGTGAAATTAATGATCTGTAAAAATAAAATTATGCCTACATTAACTGTAATAGAAAGAACTGAACGCATCTACCAAGTAGCACTTACCGAAGAACAGTACATTCTAGCTGAAAAAGGCGGCGAAGGCTGGAATGAAGTTTATGAGGAGATGTGTGGTAAATTAGAATTAGTAGAAACAAAAGAAGGTCCGAATAGTAGGTTTATTTTAACCGGTGATAAAATTAAATAGCGTTTGCCTATACGCTCACAATACCTGGCACATTAAATATTTATA
>Ga0222713_10003545_pt1 | contig 16149 bp, 9 predicted proteins | sample C33_649DmetaG_FD_165061 | JGI IMG/M metagenome (GOLD analysis project Ga0222713, IMG submission 165061) | Estuarine water microbial communities from San Francisco Bay, California, United States - C33_649D | ecosystem: Environmental > Aquatic > Marine > Unclassified | place: USA: California...
GTCGGGGTTACGCTGGGGGTGCTGATCGGCGTGTTGCCGGGACTGGGCGGTGCCAACGGCATCGCCATCCTGCTGCCGCTGACGTTTTCGATGGAACCGACTTCCGCAGTGATCATGCTCTCGTGCATTTACTGGGGCGCGCTGTTCGGTGGTGCGATCACCTCCATCCTGTTCAATATTCCCGGTGAGCCGTGGTCGGTGGCGACCACGTTCGACGGTTATCCGATGGCGCAGCAGGGGCGCGCCGGTGAAGCTCTGACCACGGCATTTACTTCATCGTTCGTCGGGGCGTTTTTTGCGGTGATCATGATCACCTTCCTGGCGCCACTCGTCGCCAAGTTTGCCCTGCAGTTCGGCCCACCGGAATTTTTCGCGGTCTTTTTCCTTACTTTCTGCAGTTTCATCGGCATGGGCAAGGAACCGCCATTCAAGATCATCGCGGCGATGATGCTGGGGTTCGCCCTCGCGGCAGTGGGTATCGACACGGTGACCGGCCAGTTGCGGCTGATCTTCGGCTGGCACGAACTGATGCGCGGGTTTGACTTCCTGATCGCGGTCATTGGTCTGTTCGGTATCGGCGAGATCCTGCTGTCGATGGAGGAAGGGCTGTCGTTCTCGGGACGCACGGCCAAGATCGATCCGAAAATCGTTCTGGCCACGTGGAAAAAGCTGCCCAAGTACTGGGTGACTTCGCTGCGCAGTTGCGTCATCGGGTGCTGGATGGGGATTACTCCGGGTGGTGCGACTCCGGCCTCGTTCATGAGTTACGGCATCGCCAAACGCATGTCTCCTGATGGCCAGAAATTCGGGTCTGGTGTCCAGGAAGGCGTGGTGGCGCCGGAGACGGCTGCGCATGCCGCCGGAACTGCGGCTCTGCTGCCGATGATCTCGCTGGGCATTCCCGGATCACCCACGGCGGCGGTTTTGCTGGGCGGGTTGCTGATCTGGGGTCTGCAGCCGGGGCCGCTGCTGTTCGTCGAACAGAAGGATTTCGTCTGGGGCCTGATTGCCAGCATGTATCTCGGCAATATCGCCGGCCTGATCATCGTGCTGACTTGCGTGCCGCTGTTTGCCGCGATTCTGCGGGTGCCGTTCTCCATCATTGCGCCGGTGATCATCGTGATCTGCGCTGTCGGGGCCTACACCGTGCACAATGCCATGCTCGACATCTGGTTCATGCTGCTGTTCGGAGTGGCGGGTTATGCCTTCAAGAAACTGGCTTATCCGCTGGCGCCGCTGGTGCTCGCTCTGGTGCTTGGCGACCAGGCCGAGAGCGCCTTCCGCCAGGCCATGCTGATATCCCAGGGCGACGTGCGCATCTTCTTTTCCAACGCGCTGGTCGGCAGCATCATGGGCCTTGGTTTGTTGATGCTGTTCTGGCCGCTGCTGGTTAAGGCCATCGCCAAACTCAAGGAAAAGGCGGCCTGAGCGGACGGCGGATCAGTCACGATTCCGGGTTTCAAAAAAACAAAGGGCGCCATGCATGGCGCCCTTTGTTTTTGCAGCGACAATCGGTGTGGTTGATAATCTCCCGTCTTAACCTGCGGAACGGGTTATTTCTTTTTTGCCGCTGACGGGTTGAGGCTGGTGATGCGGCCGCTTTCGGTGCCGGCAGTCTCGTCGATGATGGCATTGATCAGCGTCGGTTTGCGCGAGCGTACGGCTTCTTCCACAGCCTTGCGCAGTTCCGCCGGCGTCTTGGCATAGACGCCCACGCCGCCGAAAGCCTCCATCAGCTTGTCATAGCGCGCATCCTTGACGAATACCGTGGGCGCCACGTCAGGGCCGCCGGCGGCATTGACGTCGGTTCCCTTGTACACACCGTTGTTGTTGAAGACCACCACGCATACCGGCAACTTGTAGCGGCAGATGGTTTCCACTTCCATGCCGGAGAAGCCAAAGGCGCTGTCGCCCTCGACGGCAATGACCGGGCTGCCGTCACCAACGACAGCTGCCGCCACGGCAAAGCCCATGCCGATGCCCATCACGCCCCAGGTGCCGACGTCCAGGCGCTTGCGCGGCTTGTACATGTCGACGATGCTGCGGGTGAAATCGAGCGCGTTGGCGCCTTCATTGACCAGGTAGGCGTCGGGATTGTCCTTGATCAGGTCGCGCATCACGTTCAGCGCGCTGTGGAAGTTCATCGGGGTCGGGTTCTTGGCCAGCGTCTCGGCCATCTTGGATATGTTCTTGTCCTTGCGCTCGGCAATGGCACCCAGCCAGTCCGCCGAAGGCTTGGGCCAGTTGCCGCCTGCGGCCTTGATGCCGCCGAGCATGGCAGAGACACAGGAGCCGATATCGCCGACCACCGGGGCATCGATGCGCACGTTGCTGTCGGCCTCCTGGGGTGAAATGTCGATCTGGACGTATTTCTGACCGCCCCAGGCCTTGGAGCTTTTGCCGCCCCAGGTCTTGCCTTTGCCGTGCGACAGCAACCAGTTGAGGCGAGCGCCGATCAGCATGACCACGTCGGCTTCAGGCAGTACGAACGAACGCGCGGCCGCAGCTGATTGCGGGTGGGTGTCGGGCAGCAGGCCCTTGGCCATCGACATCGGCAGGTAGGGGATGCCGGTCTGTTCGACCAATGCACGGATGTCCGCATCGGCGCATGCATAGGCCGCGCCCTTGCCGAGGATGATCAGCGGGCGCTTGGCACCTTTCAGCAGGTCCAGTGCGCGCTGCACGGCATCCGGGGCCGGAATCTGGCGCGGTGCCGGATCAACCACCTTGATCAAAGATGCCTTGCCGGCATCTGCGGGCATCGATTGTGCGAACAGCTTTGCCGGCAGGTCGAGATAGACGCCGCCCGGACGACCCGAAACCGCCGCACGGATGGCACGGGCAATGCCGATGCCGATGTCTTCCGCATGCAGCACGCGAAAAGCGGCCTTGCACAGCGGTTTGGCAATGGCGAGCTGGTCCATTTCCTCGTAATCACCCTGCTGCAGATCGACGATCTCGCGCTCGCTTGAGCCGCTGATCAGGATCATCGGAAAGCAGTTGGTGGTGGCGTTGGACAACGCGGTCAGGCCGTTGAGAAAACCCGGGGCCGAAACGGTCAGGCAGATGCCGGGTTTCTGGGTCAGAAAGCCGGCAATTGCAGCGGCGTTGCCGGCGTTCTGTTCATGACGGAAGGAGATCATGCGGATACCCGCGGCCTGTGCCTTGCGGGTAAGGTCGGTGATCGGAATTCCGGGAAGACCGAAAATGGTATCGATACCGTTGAGCTTGAGCGCATCGATGACCAGATTGAAGCCGTCGGTTGTTTCCTGAGCCTGGTTATCCGGGGTTGTTTCGGGTAGCTTGGAATTCATGTCGGGGTGCCTCGTGTCACTGCCGTCGGTTTAACTGAAATTTTCCGTCGTAAATCCGCCACGTTGGTGCATGGATTCGGGTTTCTTCGGGGTTAGGCGGGCCGTCGTCGCCGGAATGGGCTAGACCGGGCCGCAGGCGGTTTTTTAGTCCGCCCGTATCATAGTGGGCGCAACGCAAGCTGACTCTTGACCCCGGTCAATTTTTGCGACTTGCGGGAAGGCCGACCCTGCGGCGCAGGTATTGCAATGCATCAATCCGGGCGGTAATTCCGCACCGTGAGACCTGCTAAATCTTTCCCCGCCGTTTCAGCCTGCTCAGTGTTTCAGGGGAGAGATTCAGGTAAGACGCCAGTTCTTTTTTTGGCAACCGCTCCGTCAGGCTGGAGTGTTTGCGCATGAATCGCTGGACCCTCCCTGGGGCGTTGAGCAGGTGCAGGGTGATGGTGTGGGCCATCACTTCACTCATCAGTCTCATGACTTCAAGTTCGAATTCCGCCTTGATTTTGGCATGTCTCTCGAGAAAGGCAGCCCATTGCAGCATCGACAGCTTGGCCGCGCGCACCTTGGTAACAGCGCGGATTGAATAAGGCATCGGGGTTTTCAGGCGCCATGCCGCATAACTGGTGTCGATGTCGCTCTCAGGGGCAAAACGCAGAATCATTTCCTTGCCCTGGGCATTGGAGACGGTGCGTTTGAGGATGCCGTCGATGACAAAATACTGTTCCATCGAATGTGTTCCCTGGTGCTCCAGCGTTTCCCCCTTGGCGTAATCGCTGATTTCAAGCAGGGGCTCGAATTCCTGCCACTGCGTCGTGTTGAGGTGTTTGAGCACGAGGTTCTGCCGCAGCTGCAGGCGAATGATTTTGGACTGGGAGTGAAGTGCAAGCTGGGTCATGGTCGGGGCCGGCGCCGGAGGATTGCGGATTGTATAACTATCTGTTTATTCGACGGGTTTTTGAAAAGGAATCTTGACTCCGGTCAAGGCCGCGAGCGGCGCGATTGCCTATAGTTGCGCGCTCCTGCCGGAGGTGTCATGTTGCTCCAAGCTCGGCGCAACAATTCCTGGCCGGCGTCCGATTTTCAGCCGAAATCACTGCGGCAAATATAACGCAACATGCGGGCGGTTTTTGCCCGTCACGATATTTGGAGAGAGAAATGGAAGCTTTGAAGGGTGTCCGGATTCTCGACATGACTCACGTGCAGGCCGGTCCCACGTGCTCGCAATTGCTGGCCTGGATGGGGGCGGACGTGATCAAGTTCGAACCGCCCCAGGGCGATGCAACCCGTGGCCAGTTGCGTGACGTGCCCAACGCGGACAGCCTTTATTTCACGATGCTTAACTGCAACAAGCGGTCGATCACCGTCAACATGAAGAGTGCAGAAGGCAAGACGGTATTTGTCGACCTGCTCAAGAAATGCGACATCATGATGGAGAATTTCGGCCCAGGCGTGCTCGAGCGCCTCGGTTTCACGTGGGAGAAAATTCACGAAATCAACCCGAAGATCGTCGTCGGTTCAATCAAGGGTTTCGGCTCCACCGGTCCCTATGCCGATTTCAAGGCTTATGAGAACGTGGCGCAGGCCATGGGTGGCGCGATGAGCACCACCGGCGTGCCTGATGGTCCCCCGTTCGTCACCGGCGCCCAGATCGGCGACTCCGGCACCGGTTTGCATCTGGCTATCGGCCTGCTCGCAGCGCTGCATCACGCCAACCGCACCGGGCAGGGACAGTATGTCGAAGTCGCGATGATGGATGGCGTGATGAACCTGTGCCGGGTGAAATGGCGCGATCACCAGCGCCTGACGCGCGGCGACCTTTCCGAGTATTCAGTGCCGACCTACAAGGGCATGGGCGAGACCCCTCGTGCAGGAAACGATTCAGGCGGCGGGCAACTGGGCAATGCCATTCATTGCAAACCTCATGGCGCCAACGACTGGCTCTACATCGTCGTGCAGGAGGCAGTGTGGGATGCGCTGGCCAAGCGCATCGGCCCGGATCTTGGCATGCCTGAACTGGCGGCCGATGCCCGCTTTGCCACCATCGGAGAACGGCGCAAGAACCAGCAACTGATGTGGACGCTGATCAACAAGTTTGCCGAGAAGTACACCAAGCGCGAGTTCATGGCCATCCTCAATCCGCTCGACGTTCCGTGCGGACCGATCATGTCCACTGAGGATCTGGCGAACGATGAGCATATCCGCGGCCGTGACATGTATGTTGAACTCGATCATCCCCAGCGCGGAAAGTGGTTCAACGTCGGCATGCCGATCAAGTTGTCCGCGTCTCCCGCGGTGATCAAGCGTTCCCCTCTGCTCGGAGAGCATACCGATGAAGTTCTCAAGGAAGTGCTCGGCTATTCGGGAGAGCAGGTGGAGAAATTGAAATCGGCGGGGGCTTTTTCTGCGCCGCCCAAGAAAAAAGCCTGAGCTTCGGCCGACATCAGGGGAAAACGGACCATGAAAATTGCAATCATCGGGCAGCAGGATTTCGGCAAGGAAGTACTGGCTGCTTTTCTTGCCCGCAAGGATGAAGTAGCCGGCGTATTCTGCGCGCCGGAGAAACCCGGCGCGAAACCCGATCCGCTGCGTACGGCTGCCGAGGAACAGGGGCTGAAGGTATTCCAGTTTCCTTCGCTGCGGGTGCCCGAGGCGCACGATGCACTGAAGTCGCTGAATGTTGACCTCGGTGTAATGGCCTACGTCCTGCAGTTTGCACCGGACTCTTTCGTGCACCTGCCGCGGCTGGGCACCATCCAGTATCACCCTTCGCTGCTGCCGAAATACCGCGGCCCGTCGTCGATCAACTGGCCGATCATCCGCGGTGAAACGAAAACCGGGCTGACCATTTTCCGGCCGACCGAAGGCCTGGATGAAGGCCCGGTCATCCTGCAGAAAACCTGCGATATCGGTCCCGATGAAACCATAGGCGAGGTGTATTTCAACAAGCTGTTCCCGATGGGCGTCAAGGCCATGATCGAAGCCGCGGACCTCGTCTATGCCGGCAAACATACGGAAACCGTTCAGGATGAATCCAAGGCCAGCTATGAAGGCTGGTGCCGTGCCGCGGAGGCCCAGATTCACTGGGCCAGCCATGTTGATTTTGTCTATAACGTGATCCGTGGCACCAATCCCGCTCCCGGCGCGTGGACTACCCTCAACGGCAAAAAAGTGCAGATATTCGATGCCCGCAAACAGGTGTTCCGCACCTTTGGCGACGTTCCGGGCAAGATCGGCGAGGTCGCGGAAATAACCGATAAAAGTTTCAAGGTGGTTGCTCAAGGCGGCGTCATCGAAGTGCTGAAAGCCAGGGGGGAGGACGGTAAAAAACTGGGGGGCGGCGACTTTGCCCGTGCCCAGGGATTGGCGAAAGGTGCTCTGCTCGGCAGTTGAATTTACAAACCAGCACTACTATTGAAAAAGCCACGCCTAGCGTGGCTTTTTTATTAACTACATGTTTTTATTGAATTAATTTACAAATCCGGAGCGCCGGTCAAGGAGGCCCCAGGACAGGACCCATTCATCCGCACCGAAGTGCCGGCCGTCGGCTGCACGTTTGGGGTTCGTGACGTACTGCACCAAGTGACCAAAAAAACATAATCATCCGGGGCCAATACCGTAAAATCTCTCAAAATTCGTCGTTAACCCATTCAACAGAAACATAAAAACGGGACGGTTCGGGCGAAAGGGATGAAAAAACTGAGCTTCTGGAAAGCCGACTGGTTTCTCGGGCTCATCGTTGTCGCCGTCATGCTGGTAGCGACGCGGGGGGATCTGATCCAGAGCCTGGAGCGCAAGGCCTATGACCTGGGTGTCCAGGCGGCTTCGCGGGCACCTTCCGATCGCATTGCCGTCATCACCATAGACGACGCCAGCATCGCCAATATCGGCCGCTGGCCCTGGTCGCGTGATGTTCACGCCAAAATGATCGACCTGCTGGCGGGTGCCAAGGCCAAGGTCATCGCCAACACCACCTTCTTTTTCGAGCCGCAGCGCGATGCGGGTCTGACCTACGTCGAAAAACTGCTGGCCTTGCAGAAAGAATTGCCGGCCGAGGTGGCGGGGCAGGAAGGGATTGCGCGCATGGCTGGCATCCTCAACGAAGCCGAGCAAACCCTCAATACGGATCGCAGGCTGGCCGAGAGCATCAGGCGCGCAGGCAATGTCGTGCTGCCGATGGTATTCCAGCAATTGACGGAGCCCCGCGGCAACCCCGACAAGCCGATGCCGGACTACGTGGCGGCCAACAGTGTTGCGGTTACACAGAGCGGGAGTGCACTGCCGCCGTCGGGGGTTTTCCCCCTGTTTCCGATCGCTGAACTCGGCCAGGCGGCGAGCAGCATCGGACATCTGAATGCCGACAGCGACGTGGATGGTGCCGTACGTGCTGAACCGCTGATGGTGCGCTATTACGACAAGGCATTTCCGGCATTGTCGGTGCTGGTTGCCGCGCGCAGTCTGAATCTCGGCATTGCCGATATCAAGCCTGCGTGGGGAGAGTCGCTGCAACTGGGGCGTTTGAGCGTGCGCACCGACGCCGAGCTGCGCATGCATAACTTCTTTTATGCGAACCGGGACGGCCGGCCGCCGTTTCCCGTCGATTCGTTTTTCGACGTGCTCAGCGGCAAGGTGCCCGCGGCGAAATACCAGGACAAGATCGTGCTGATTGGGGCGACTGCTGCGGGGCTGGGGGCTGCGCAGGTGACCCCGGTATCCCCGGCGACCGCCCCGGTGCTGACCCTGGCGCATACCGTGTCGAGCATACTCGGCGAGCATTTTTTCGTTACTCCGTCCTGGGGGGTGTGGGCCGAGATCGGCGTATTCCTGATGGTCGCGCTGTATCTGATCGCGGTGCTGCCGCGATTGAAAGCCGGTGTCGCTTCCGTGATCAGCATCGTGATCGGTGTTGCACTGCTGGCAGCGCACTTCGGTTTGATGATTTCCCAGCTGATGTGGATACAGTTCATGGGCTCGGTGGCGTTGCTGGCGGTTGGTCACGCGGCATTGACCACGAAACGCTTCCTGGTCACCGAGCGCGGCAAGGAAAAATCCGATGCCGAATCTGCAGAATCCAACCGCATGCTCGGCATCGCCTATCAGGCTCAGGGGCAACTGGACCTGGCCTGGGACAAGTTCCGCCAGTGTCCGCTCGAAGATCCGGTGATGGAAAATCTCTACAGCCTGGCCCTGGATTTCGAACGCAAACGCCAGTTCAACAAGGCGGAATCGGTGTTCCGCTACATGGCTGAATTCAACCCCAAGTTCCGCGATCTCGAACAGCGCCTGACGCGGGCCAAGGCTCTGTCCGAAACCGTGATTCTCGGCGGCGCGCAGGGACATCCGGGTGGCACCGTGATGCTGCCCGGAGGGGGCATGGAAAAACCGATGCTGGGGCGTTACCAGGTCGAGAAGGAACTCGGCAAGGGCGCGATGGGCGTCGTTTATCTCGGCAAGGATCCGAAAATCGGCCGGGTGGTTGCGATCAAGACCATGGCGCTGTCGCAGGAATTCGAAGGCGATGAACTGGTCGAGGTCAAGGAACGGTTTTTCCGCGAAGCGGAAACCGCGGGTCGCCTGACCCATCCGAACATCGTGACCATTTACGATGCCGGCGAGGAGCACGATCTTGCCTACATTGCAATGGAATTCCTGAAAGGCAAGGATCTGGTCCCCTACACCAAACCCGACAACCTGCTGCAGGTTCAGCGGGTACTGTCGATAATCGCGCGCGTCAGTGAGGCGCTGGGTTATGCTCATCAGCAAAATGTGGTACATCGGGACATCAAGCCCGCAAACATCATGTATGAGGCTGAAAGCGATACCCCAAAAGTGACTGACTTCGGCATCGCACGCGTTACCGATTCCTCGAAGACCAAGACCGGCATGGTGTTGGGCACGCCCTCGTACATGTCCCCTGAGCAGTTGTCCGGGAAAAAGGTTGACGGACGCTCCGACCTGTTTTCTCTGGGAGTCACGCTCTACCAGATGCTGTGTGGAAGCCTGCCGTTCCAGGGTGAATCCATGGCGCAGCTGATGTTCAAGATTGCCAATGACCCACATCCGGACATTCGTACCGTCAAAAAAGGACTGCCGACCTGCGTGGCGGTAGTGATCAACAAGGCATTGGCCAAGGATCCGGCTCAGCGCTATCAGAGCGGTGAGCAGATGGCCAAGGCCATCCGTCTTTGTCTGGGCACTTTGACGGCGGCGTCCAAGCCCGCTGCTGTTGCTTCCTGAGGTATTGAAATGAACGATCTGTCCGGCACCATCGAAATTGCGACAGCAACCCATCAGGGTATGGTGCGCTCGCACAATGAAGACAGCATTGCGGCCGATGCCGCCACCGGACTCGCCGTCCTTGCCGACGGGATGGGTGGTTACAACGCCGGCGAAGTGGCCAGCGGCATTGCCGTGGCGATGATCAGTTCCGAACTGAAGAAAGCGCTCTCATCTGCCGAGGAACTCGACATAGCGAAAGTGGAGCGCCTTGTTGGTGAGCACGCAGTGCGCGCCAACAATGCGATCTACCAGGCATCGCAGAGCCAGCCCCAGTATGCGGGAATGGGGACTACCCTGGTGACCGCGCTCTGGCATGACAACAAGATGGTGGTGGGTCATATCGGTGATTCCAGGCTTTACCGGTTCCGGAATTCAAAGCTGGAGCAGGTGACGAAGGATCATTCGCTGCTCCAGGAACAGATTGACAGCGGATTGATCACCAAGGAGCAGGCCCGGCATTCGCAGAACAAGAACCTGGTGACTCGCGCAGTGGGTATCGACCCCGATGTGGAGGCCGAGGTCCACAGTTACGATGTGCAGCCCGGTGATATTTACCTGCTGTGTTCGGACGGGCTCAATGACATGGTCAGGGACGAGGACATGCAACTGACGTTATCATCCCTGCAGGCCAATTTGCCGCTGGCCGCAGAGCAGTTGGTACAGCAGGCAAATGACAATGGCGGGCGCGACAATGTTTCGGTTATTCTGGTGCGTGTGCAGAAGAGTTTTGCGGCGCGCGGCGGACTGGTCGGCAAGTTGAAGTCCTGGTTCAGGTAAAGTAACGGGTAACGGGGAAATCAAAATGGCGAAACTGATACTTTCTCTTGACGGCTCCATGATCCGGGAGGTTCCGCTCGACAAGGAGCGGATCATGATCGGGCGCAAGGCTTCCAATGACATCCAGATCGAAAATCTGGCCGTCAGCGGCGAGCATGCCTGCATCGTCACCATACTGAACGACTCTTTTCTCGAGGATCTGGGTTCGACCAACGGAACGCTGGTCAACGGCAATCCGATCAAGAAACATATCCTGCAGAACAGCGACGTGATTGAAATCGGCAAATACAAGCTCAAATACGTTGCCGATGCTCCTGCGGCGGGCCAGGCGGCCTCGGAGGATTTCGAGAAAACCATGATTCTGCGGCCGTCGGCCAAACCGGCGGCTGCCCCTGCGGCACCGCCAGCGGCTGCTGCGCCTGCCAAACCCGCTGCCCCGGTTGCAACCGCTGCAGCCCCTGCTGCAGCACCGGCACCGGCTGCTGCTGCCAAACCGGCAACACCTCCACCCACGCCCAAGCCGGTACCGCCGGCTGCTCCTGCGGCGAAGCCGGGTGAAGGCCAGCCACTTGCCGCAGTGCAGATTCTGACCGGACCCAGTGCCGGCAAGGAACTCGAGCTGACCAAAAATCTGACCACGCTAGGCAAGCCCGGGCTGCAGGTTGCGGTCATCACCAAACGGCCCCAGGGCTATTTCATTACCCATGTCGAGGGTGCCAAGTTTCCCGTGGTCAACGGCAAGACCATCGATGCGCAGGCGCAGCCGCTGAAGGATCACGACGTCGTCGAACTTGCCGGCGTGAAGATGGAGTTTTTCTTCAAGAAGTAGCAGGCATGCGTCCGGAGAAGCCGGACGAAGTTCCGGCGGCAGGAAAGATCCGGGCGTGCCGTGCTTTACGCAGGCGCGGGACGTGACTGGCCGTCCCACCGAATTCGAGCGTCCTGACAGACGGACGCGCAGCATAGGATGACAGGGTGAGAAAACATCTCGTACGCATCGCGATAGGGCTGGCCGTCGTCGGCCTGTTTCTTGCGCATGCGATACACCTGGTCCGCATACCCCTGATTGATCGTCTCGAGGCGATTGTTTACGACACCCGTTTGCGGCTGACGATGCCGCGAACGGTTGATCCGCGGATTGTCATCCTCGACATCGACGAAAAGAGCCTGCTCGAGCGGGAGAAGGGTGGCGAGGGTCGCTGGCCCTGGCCACGCGACCGGCTGGCGCTGCTGCTCGACAAGCTGTTCGACAAATACGGCATTGCCGTGGTGGGGTTCGACGTGGTGTTTGCCGAGCGCGATGAGTCCTCGGGCATACGGGTTCTTGAACGCCTGGCACAACGCGAGCTGAAAGGTGTTGCGCAGTACCAGAGTGTCCTGGACAGGGTCAAACCCCAGCTCGAATACGACGATATTTTTGCCGGCAAAATGAAGGGCCGCGCGGTGGTTCTGGGGCATGTGCTGCTCAGCGACGATCCGGCCAGCGCCAGCCGCAAGGGTATGTTGCCGCCCCCGGTGCTCCCGGCAGGTGCCTTCGGGGAGCGCAGGGTAGGCGTGACATCCTGGACGGGCTACACCGCCAATCTTGAAGTTCTGCAGCGGGCTGCGGCCAGCGCCGGACATATCAATACGCTGCCGGACGAAGACGGCATTACCCGTCGCGTGCCGATGCTGGTTGAACATGCGCAGGCATTCTACGAGCCGCTGTCACTGGCCATGGTGCGTGTCATCACCGGAAAGCCGCCGGTCACCCCGGTCATCAGCGACGATGGCAAATCAACAAATTACAGCGGACTTGAGTGGATCAAGGCCGGCTCTTTCCAGATACCCGTTGATGACCAGGCTGCGGCACTTGTTCCCTATCGCGGCGGCAAGGGCAGCTTCCGCTACTTTTCGCTGGTCGATGTGATCAACGAACGCGTGCCTGTCGGAGTGCTCAAGGGCAAGATCGTGCTGATCGGCACCACGGCTCCCGGGTTGCTTGATTTGCGGGCAACCCCGGTGGACCCTGTTTATCCCGGAGTGGAAATTCATGCCAATCTGATCGCCGGCATACTTGACGGCAACATCAAGCAGCGTCCTCCCTATGTGGTGGGCGCGGAATTCGTGCTGTTGCTGCTCGCCGGTGTCGCTCTGGCACTGCTGCTGCCCCTGCTGACACCTTTCAAATCGATGCTGGTGGCGGCACTGGTGCTGATAGCAGTCATCGGATCGAACCTGGCCGTATTCCATATGGGTCATCTGGTGTTGCCGCTGGCCTCCGGTTTGTTGCTGATCCTGGTGCTGTTCACGTTCAACATGGCCTACGGCTTCCTGGTGGAGGCACGAGGCTCGCGGCTGATCGCCGGTTTGTTCGGCCAGTATGTGCCTCCGGAACTGGTCGAGGAAATGGCCCGCAATCCCGAGCAGTTCAACATGCAGCCGCGCGCCGAGGAGCTCTCGGTGCTCTTTGCCGACGTGCGCGGATTTACCACGATTTCAGAAAGCCTGAGTCCGGAAGACCTGTCCACTTACATCAACGATTACCTGACGACGATGAGTCTGGTGATCCGCGAAGGGCATCGCGGCACGCTGGACAAGTACATCGGTGACGCGATCATGGCATTCTGGGGTGCGCCGGTCGCGGACCCGAATCATGCACAGAATGCCGTGCTGGCCGCGATCAACATGATGAAACAGGCGGTGGTCCTGAACAAGAAGTTCGGCGAGCAGGGTTGGCCGCCATTCGCGATCGGCATCGGCGTCAACTCCGGGACGATGCGGGTCGGCGACATGGGTTCGCAGATCCGCAAAGCCTATACCGTCATGGGCGACGCGGTGAACCTCGGATCACGGCTCGAGGGCATCACCAAGCAGTACGGAGCTGACATCCTGATCGGCGAAGTGACCAGGGCGAAAATCAGCGGCATCGTGCTGCGTGAAATCGACCAGGTACAGGTCAAGGGCAAGGACGAGCCGATCACCATTTACGAACCTCTGGGACTGGAAGGCGAGGTTGAGCAATCCCGGCTCGATGAAATCAAGCTGTGGGAGCAGGCCCTGCGCTATTACCGGTCCCAGGATTGGGATAAGGCCGAACTGCAACTCATCAATCTGAAGAAGGTCGCGTCGAAACCCTACTTGTACGACGTGTTCCTCGAACGCATTGCCGAATTTCGCGCCGACCCACCGGGTCCCGAGTGGAAAGGCGTGCACAAGTTCGAGACCAAATAATGAGGCTGCGCATCCTCGGTTGCAGCGGCGGCATCGGCGGGGATTTGCGGACCACCGCGATGCTGCTCGATGAGGATGTACTGATCGATGCGGGTACCGGCGTCGGCAATCTGACGCTGCCGGAAATGGAGAAGATTGACCATATTTTTCTGACCCATTCGCACATGGATCATGTGGCCTGCATCCCGTTTCTGCTGGATACCGTCGGTTTCCAGCGCAAGCGCCCGGTAATACTGCACGCGATCCCGGAGACGCTGGATATCCTCAGCGAGCATCTCTTCAACTGGAAGCTGTGGCCGGACTTTCGCAAGATTCCCGGTGAGGAAGCGCCCATCCTGCGCTATTCGCCGGTTCATGTCGGAGAAGCGGTGCGGATTTCCGGCGGGCGCGACATTACGCCGCTGCCTGCGAATCATGTGGTGCCTGCCGTGGGTTATTGCCTGGATTCGGGCCAAGCCAGCCTGGTCTTTACAGGAGATACCACGAGCCAGGACGAACTATGGAAATATGTAAATAAAATCAATAACTTAAAATATCTCATCATCGAGACAGCGTTGTCTGATGAAGAACGCGAACTTGCGGTAATCTCCAAGCATCTGTGTCCGTCACTGCTGGCGGCTGAAATGGCCAAGCTGAGAGGGGATCCGGCTATTTATGTGACACACTTCAAACCGCGGGAAGCGGACCTTATCATGGCGCAGATAGAAGGTTTGGTGCCCCAGCGCAGGGCCCGGATGCTGGAGCAGGAACAGGTTTTCGAGTTTTAAGTTCGGCGCGGGAGATTGCGCCAGCAGTAACAGAAACAGCGAGGTGATCATGAGCACCGTACTTCAGAGCAAACCGGTGGCAGCGGACAATCTGGCTGAAAAACTCAATTTTCAGCAGAAGCTTCAGGCTGTTACCAACAAGATTCACGCGACCAAGAATATTGACGAGATCATTCTCGAGTTGTCACAGGAGCTGTGCAACCTCTTCAATGCGGATCGCCTGACGATTTATCTGCTCAGTGAAGACAAGGGCTCGATCATCTCCAAGGTCAAGACCGGACTTAACTCCTTCAAGGACATCAAGCTGCCGATCAACGAGCAGTCGATTGCGGGGTTCGTTGCGGCAAACAAGAAACTTGCCAACATCCGGGACGTTTACGATGAGTCCGAGCTCAAGGCGCTCAGTCCCCAGCTGAATTTCCTCAAGGCGGTCGACTCCAAGACCGGCTACCGCACCAAGCAGATGCTGGTGGCCCCGGTGATCGAGGCCAAAACCAAGGACCTGATCGGCGTAGTCCAGATCATCAACAACAAGTCGGGTCAGCCTTTCCCGCAGATGATGGAAGAGGGCGTCGGTTCGCTGACCGAGACGCTGGCGATCGCTTTCCGCCAGCGCCAGGGTCCGATGATGCAGGTGCGCAGCAAATACGACGGCCTGGTGACGAATGCGGTCATATCAGGTGAAGAACTGGAGTTGGCGCAACGGTCGGCGCGACGCAAGAATCTGGATGTCGAAACCGTGCTGACCGATGAGTTCCAGGTCAAGTTGCCGGCCATGGGTGATGCACTGAGCAGTTACTTTGGCGTTCCCTACGAGCCGTTCAAGCAGGACCGGATCAAGCCGCCGGATCTGATGAAGAACATGAACCGCGAGTTCTGCCAGACCAACCAGTGGATACCCCTGGAAGACAGCAAGGAAGGCATTGTGGTAGTCACCACCGATCCGGAGCGGGTCAGGGCTTCGCGGATGGTCAGCAACGTCTATCCGAAAAGCAAGATCGCCTACCGTGTCACCACCAACAAGGAATTTGCCAGCACGCTCGACCAGATGTTCGGTGGCAACAGCGGGCTTGAGGATTCCGGCAACATCGACGACTTGCTGGACACCCTGGATGACGAGGTGGAAGGTGAGGGAGGTGGCGGCGAGGATGTCGCTTCCGCCGCTGCCGACAACGAACTGGTAAAACTGGTCAACAAGATCATCATCGATGCCTACCAGCAGGGAGCCTCGGATATCCACATCGAGCCCTATCCCGGCAAGGCCAAGACCGAAATCCGTTTCCGCAAGGACGGTTCGCTGCAACCGTACATCCAGGTGCCGGCGAGCTATCGCAATGCGCTGTCCGCGCGCCTGAAGATCATGTGCGATCTGGACATTTCCGAGCGCCGCAAGCCCCAGGACGGCAAGATCAAGTTCAAGAAATTCGGTCCGCTGGACATCGAATTGCGGGTGGCCACGATTCCTTCCGCCGGAGGCGTTGAAGATATCGTGATGCGTATTCTGGCCGCCGGCGAACCGATTCCCCTCGACAAGCTCGGGCTCACCAAATACAACCTCGAAACCCTGAAGGAAGTCGTATCCAAGCCGTATGGACTGTTTTTCGTCTGCGGCCCGACCGGCTCCGGTAAAACCACCACGCTGCACTCGGTGCTGGGTTACCTGAATACCACGGATACCAAAATCTGGACCGCCGAAGATCCCGTCGAGATTACGCAGAAGGGATTGCGCCAGGTGCAGATGAATCCCAAGGCGGGCATGACCTTCGCGGTGGCGATGAAAGCGTTTCTCCGTGCCGATCCGG
>Ga0222713_10003547_pt1 | contig 16143 bp, 18 predicted proteins | sample C33_649DmetaG_FD_165061 | JGI IMG/M metagenome (GOLD analysis project Ga0222713, IMG submission 165061) | Estuarine water microbial communities from San Francisco Bay, California, United States - C33_649D | ecosystem: Environmental > Aquatic > Marine > Unclassified | place: USA: California...
TAGCAACAGTTAAAATATTTGCAGCAGTAGTGCTGTCTGTAACAGTATCTCTAGCATGTAATATTATATCAGAACAGCCAGTTTTACCAGATCCGATTGTATAACTGAAGAATGCTACATTAGAAGCGCCATTAGAAGCTACAGTAACAGTATTGGCTACAAATGTTGTATTTGGTATTGGATTTTGTACATATTGGACGATAGAGTTCGCAAAATTTGTAACTGTAATTGTTTGTGTTTGAGCAGTTGCTGATGGATTGGTAAGTACAACCACCCTGTCATTTGCTGACAGGGCAGTAGCTACACCAAGTTGAGACGTTTTTTTAGCGTCGTTCGACATAATCTAAGATCTCAACTATCAAGAGTCAGGAAGTCTTGCGTCGTCACCAGCGTCGGCTACTGCAGCAGGTGTGCCATAAGCAGCTGTCTGCGCGCCAAGCGATCCCATGGCTACGAGTGTCTCGTACTGAACACGACCAGCGCGCCCACCAGTGCCTTCAGTGCGGAGAACCCAACCAGCGTGAGTTACGCCACGGTTCTTTGCACCACCAACTACAACATAACCAGTTGCAGTGTCACCAGTTACAGTGTGAGTTTCACCAGGATTGGTTACACGAGCATCGGTTAGGTCGATATTTGCGCCAGTTGCAGTTAGTGAAAGAGCAATCGCAGTTGTATTGGCAAACGAAACATAGTAGTATGTGTTGCCCGAAAGCGGAGCAATTGGAGTGTTGCCCGAAGGAACACCATAATACAATCTGTCACCAGACTGGAACTTCGAGTTAGCAGTAGAAATAAGGATTACGTCATTTGTATTGCTGAAGCCAGTTGAGTTAGCTGTAATGTTGATAGCTGATGGAGCAGCAATAGTTACAGTTGGGTTAACAGTGTACCCAGAACCAGCCTGGTTGATAAGAAGGCTAGTAATGCTGCCACCAACACCAGCTGTTACGTTTGCAAAAGCATTTACTGCAGTAGCATTGGTGCTACCATTTGCAAATGATAGAGTAACAACAGCATTACCTGTATAGCCAGAACCACCAGAAGTTACTACAGCGGAAGCAAGGTTGCCGCTTGAAACTCCCATTTCAGCTGTGTCGACGCCGAATACACCAACCGCAACACCTGGAATGAAAGCGCCAAGAGTTGTGTTACCGAACATGTTAACGTCGACACCAGCGCGCGATCCAGCAGATGTATTACCAAAGTGAGCATTAGCGCCATCAACGCGATTGACCTGGTCGCCCTTCACAAGAGCGTAGGTGCCGATTGGCGCACCGTTAGAAGTTTCTTTAGTAGTACTGCCATTAGCAGTTACTGACTGATCATTTCTACCCCATTGTGCCATTTAAATATCCTCCTAGAGAAAGTTTTTATTATTTATTATTCGTCGATAGTAAGCATGTCGAGTAGATATTTTGACTGCTTACCGATTTTCTTTGCTTTACCCCCAACAACTACTAAATTGTCTTCTGGGTTTATGCGAGCTCTTGGCTGCGCTGGGGCTACAACTCTATTGCCATTTCTAACTATTTGTTTTTCAGCTGCGGATCTAACTTCTTGAAAAGATACGCTTTGGTTTTGTTGTGGTTGAGATGCTGGTTGCTGTTGTTGCGCCGCAACTGCATTTACGTCAATTACATTACCACCGATTACGATAGGCATTTTACTTACCTTTATTAAAACCGCCAAGAGAGATCTTTGGCTTTTGAACTTCTTTCTTACCAGCAATCACATCACGCATTGAGTCTGCACTCTTGTGAATACGCTGTGAAAACGAGTGTTTATCGAGCGATGTTTTTAGGTTATCATACATGGCTAGCAAACGATGAGCAGTTGCTGGCGAAAGATTAGCTTTCTTACCGTCAACAAATGTTACTGGTGCTTGACCGCGCAATGTAATAACCTTACGAAGCTGCATGATGATATTGTCAGAACCAGGATCCTCTGCGGTCTTATTCTTTGGTGGGCGACCGCGACGAGCCTCATCAAGCTCTGCTTCTTCCTTATGAACAGGAAGTTCCTTACGCTTAGTACCAGCAATTTTCTCGAGTTCTGATCGCTTCATGAGAGCCATACGATTAACAGTTCCACCCTTCTTACCGCCAGCATATTCACCACGCTGTGTGGCAAGAGCAGCACCAGCTGCCTTCTGCTGTGCCTGTGAAACTGCTTTGGCTTCTTCTAACTCTTCGTTCGCCTTTATAGCTTTTTGTGCTTCTTTTTGACGATCGATTGCTGCCTTCTCGCGCTCTTTCTGTGCGCGCTCGCGCTCTTTTTCCTGCTGGTCGCGACGTTGTTGCGCAAACTTATCAAGCTGCACTCTACGACGATCGGCGTCATGTTGAAGATGACTTCCGCCCTTCATATGTGAAGAACCAGCAGACTTCATTGTTACTGGAGTTTGTCTTACAGAACCAACACCGCCAACGAAACCTTCTTTTAGCTTCTTCTCAGTTTTGAACATATCGGGCGAGCCAGGAGCGTTTACGTTAGGCATCGATGGCTTATTGGTCGAAGATGGAGCAGTGTTGCCACTAGAAGTCGACATACTCTTCAAGGCTGCTGCCACAGCATTTACCTTATCGATATTGTCGTCTTCCTTTACTTTTGCCTTCTTTGAGTCGCTGATAGTGTAGTCAGCAGTCGAATGAGATGGGCTGAAACCACTTTGATCTTGGTTCTGACCACGTAGAGGACTCGAAGTTGCAGTTGTTGCAATCGAATCCTTCGTTGCTTTTTTCTCGTCGAGATACTGACTAAACTTAATCATCATAGACCCTTTGAAATTTCCTCGAGACGAGCGATTTCATCTGCTGAAAGCTCTACTTCTTCTTTTGCAAGACGATTAGTTGCCCTTCTAATTCCTGTCATTCTATTCACATCTCTATTAAGAGCCCTTTTCTTAATAGCCGTTGAATTAGACTTAGCCATTGTATAGCCTTGCACAGTGCGAGAATCGCCAGCTTTGTTTACATAGCTAGCAAGAGTTTGCTTTGACAGCTCATCAAGCTCTTCAACTTCCTCGTGCATCTTAGCATCATACTTCTTAGCGAAATGACCGAAGTCCTTCTTTACATAGGCAGCATTGTTTTCGTTGCCATAAAGATGACGACCATGCTTCGAGTCAAGATAATGCTTTACCATTACGTTTGGATTCTTAGCATTCTTGAGGTGATCAGCTGCATGCTTCTTTACAAGCGAATGAGCCTTGGCATATGCCTTACCAGCTTCAGCCATCTTGTCCTCGCCCTTGGCAGCGTGGTGTGCTTCGCCATGGTAGCCGTGACCTTCGTTGCCAGTTTTTACAGCTTCATCGATCTCTTCAACTTCTTCCTTTTGAGAAGCAGCGATACGGAATCTCCAAGACTGATCGTTGCGCTTTTTCATCATTTTATCTTTATAAAGATCGCCACCCTTCTTCTCACGATCGCGATAATCAGCTTCAGCCTTTCTGGCTGCTGTTTTCAAATATTCCTTTGATACTTCATCGATCTCTTCAACTTCTTCCTTGGCGGTAAAAGCTGTACGAGCCTTATCGTGCTCTGGCTTTGCCTTCGCTTTTGTTTCGCCGCGAAGGATCTTAAAATCGTGACCGTCGAGCTTACCGTTGTTATTCTTATCGAGCTTCTTCTGCCCACCCTTGAGAGCTTCAGTGACAGCATCGATAAGATCCTGTGGAAGCCCAAACTTATTGTCTGATCTCATCATAGTTTCTTCCTTCGTTACTTTTTTTGTTTTCTTTGGCTTATCATCGGAATCAACAACAACCTTATCGTCTGTCTTTGGTTCTAGATCAACTTCGGTCTTGCCGCCACTCATCTGATCTTCAGGCTTCTTTGCGTCGCCACTCTTGGACTTTTTCTTATCGTCCTTGTCGTCGGCGTCAGCATCAACCTTTTTGTTCTTGTCATCCTTGTCTTCATCATCTTCTTTGTCTTTTGCTTCGGCGATAGCATTTTCTTTTAAAGGATTATGTTTTGGTTTATTTTTTGAAACCACAAAATGTTCATCTGGTTCATCTTTTTTAAATTGATGTAACCACTGATCTTTTGTTTCTGGTGTCACACTTCTTTGATGATCCCAAAGACCGCTTCTTTTATTATATTTAAATAAACCATGGTTCTTATCTTCATCGATAATCTTTGTCTTGATCTCACCCTGCTTGGCGAGCTTTGACTTATCGTCGAAATTCGATGGCGCTGTGTCAGGACGACCAACATTCACTACCTTGCGGCGAAGGTCGGTGTTACGATTCATTGACGCTTCTGCTACAACGTCTCTGATCTTATGTTCTAGTGAACGATAGTCCTTATCCATGATTAGCCTTTCGAAATAGCTCTTAACATCCACCCATGTTTGTCATGGGCGTCGATGCGTTCCTGAAGAAAATTAGAAATATTTGGTTTACCAGCCTTATCAGCTGCTTTCATTGCAGTAGTAAGCGACTCGATAACTATTCTGTTATCAGCTTCTAGCTTTGTCATCATTGACATTGCCGAAGGGATATTAACTTCATCCTTGATTTTTGTAAGCTCTGAATAACGCGAGAACGAGCCAGGAGCGTATGAATCCAATGTACGAATATGTTCTGCAATTAGATCCACAGCGCCCCAAGCATCGGCATACAGAGCACCGAAAAAAGCATGGTAATCGTTAAAGTTCGCGCCTTCAACGTTCCAGTGAAAATTATGCGCCTTCAAATAGAAAGCGAACGTATCAGCTAGTGCTTTCTTTAGTGCTTCTGTAAGTTCGTTCATGTTACTTCTTAGCCTTTGTTTTTGCTGCTACCTTAGCAACGTTCTTAGTTGCAACCTTCTTAGCGCGAGTAGCAGTTTTCTTAACTGCCTCGACAGCATCGGCTGCATCAACCTTACCATCCTTGTTAACATCAGCTGCTGCCTTAGCATCGGCTGCGTCAACCTTGCCATCACCATTCACGTCAGCCTTTGGCCAAATCCACTTCCAAATAGCCCAAATGGCTGCAGCGCCAATAATAATTACCCAAGCAATTGTATTATCCATTATATTTCTCCTTCATAATTAATGGAACGATATATTTAGTTAGATTAATCAGCAATTCCACTTTCTTAGTGCTTTGTTGATTCTTGAATTTGGATCACGAGCAGTCTTAGCTGAAGTCAGTCGTTTCTTCATCCCACCCATACGAGCGCAGAATGACTTACGACGCTTTGCTGCCTTGCTACCCTTCTTTAACTTTGATGGCTTTGTAGTAACTGCAGTTTGTAGCTTTGAGCCTGGATTTTCACGACGATATGCCATTACGCCAGAACGAGTTAAACCGCCCGAAGGACTCTTGTGCTTAGAGTCTGACCACTTCTCTTGAAGCTGGTCACAGTGTTTACAACCGCAGTTATAAAGCTCGTAAATATTTTCTTCAACAACTTCCTTGACGATTTTCTTTACTTTTTGTCCTGGAGTTGCATTCTTATATGTATCGGTAAGAGCAGTAGTGCCAACGAAACGGCTGGCTGGCTCTTCCATCTTTTTTGATGTTTTCTCAGCGCCTGTGTATTCTTCGCTCTGCGATGCTTTGAAGTCGGCAGCAGTTGGTGCACCTTTTGATCCAGGCTTGCGCATACGCTCGCCCGATCCTGCCTTAATTCTTTTTCTCTTGGCGTGAATGTTATCCCACAGACCACGCTTACCTTCCATTAAATCTTCGTCCATTTGTGCAGCCTTCCCGCCAGCGATAAATGAGTTTACGCGATTAAACGCAGTTTGTTCTGGTGATTCGTTGAGGTGTAAATCCCATGTCAAATAGCCTCGACGATACACTTCCTGTAAAGTGTCGAACGAGTAGCCAGTTTGGTGAGATTTTTTGTAGAGTGCGACTGTCTCCTTTTCAGAAAGGACTACGGCAACCCCTTCTTGCTGTTCATTGAAGACTAGCTGAGGACTTTGGAGACTATTTTCTTCTTCGGACATTGGAGTTTCCCTGTAGGCTTATCCAAAAACAATGCAGGATTGCCGTAGCTTTCTGCACCTCTATTTAGTGAAATTTACCTCTTACTGAAGAAAGTAAAGTTTCTACTAGCGCCGTTTTTTTCATTATAATTGAAAGATTTTCTTCTTTAACGCCGCGCTTTACCATAGACTGTTTCATTCTGGCTCTGCGTTCTTGCTCTTTACGAGCTCTCGCGCCAATAATATCCTGACGCTTGGAATACTTACCTAGCGAAATTGCAGGTGTATTTGCATCGATCTTAATGTCCATACCTTTACGAACATCATTATACAGCTCGCGCGCATGCTCGGGATGTATGTGCGAAGGAATGCCTTTCTTAAACTCGCCGAACTTATTCGTAATAGCATGACCGCGCATTTTGCTAGCAGACATACCGACGTCACCCTCTGCGTCTGGGTCGCGCTGACCAGCAGAAACAACATCGACTTTCTTAAAGTTGAACAGCTTACCCTCGCCCTCGCCATTATATTTGTCGAGCGTTTTCTTATATTCATCAACACGATCAGAGCCAGCGACCATAATCAGATGATCATGACCCGCCTTGTGTAGCTTTTGTGCATGATGAAGAAAAGATGGCTCTTCTTTCGAAGCTACGGATAAATTAGTTTTTGGGAAAAATCTCTTAGCGTGTTTCAGCTTCTGTTCAGCAGTCAGCGGATTCTTTTCTGGGTCAACTGAATGTGACAATACAACGCTATGTTTTGCGTTGTTTTCTTTAGCCAAATCGTGAACTCTATCAACAAGAACTTTGTGACCAGTTGTTGGTGGGTTCATACGCCCGAACGAAAATACAACTGGATTTTTTGGTTTACTGTCAGCTGGTGGCTCTTGTTCTTCGTTCTTGCGGAAAGCGCCAGTTAAAAAGTTGCTACGGCTGAAGTCGGCGCGATCAACTAGCTTTGATGGACGACCGCCACGAGTTGCAACAAATCCTTCGGGCTTAGTTGCCTTGCCACCGATTGTTGTCTTAAATTCTTGATTGCGAGATAGTGCGCCAACGAGAGTGTCTTTGGCTTGCTGCATATGACCATGTAATTGAAGAATATCGCCAAGCTGCTTCTTATGTGCTTTGATATGTGATAATACTGTATCGGCTTGCTCTTGTTTCTTTTTCTTGCCAGCTTCTGATTTTAATTTATCTACTTCTTTTTGCAGCTTGGCTTTCATAAACTGATGGTAACCATCAGCAGTAGGTTTTGTATCGTTTCTTACAGTATCATTGATATAAGTTTTGATATTAACATCATGCCCGTCAACAGTATTAAAGATGTCAGGATCCATACTTGAGTAAAGTTGTGTTGCTTTATTGATATGGTCTTTATATTTCTTACTTTCGATATTTGATATTTGCCCTTGGTCGATTTCTGGATTAATGGTGTGAACATCTGGATCCTGTTTAAATGAACCATGGTTGACATTAAAGTCTGCTTTCATGTCGTCCAACTTCTTACCTTTGTACTTGGTATGAACGACAATTCCTAATTTCGATGCAGCAATTTTACGACCATGAGCTGAATCTTTATCAGCTTCGTAGGTGATCGTATTTGGTGTAAATGAATAGCTGCTTTCTTTTTCAGTTACGTCAGGTTTCGTGTACATCAAGTCGCCCTGATACACACCACCTTCTTTTGGCATAATTTTTGGGAGATGTTCTAATGCTGCCTTGAGCTTTTCAACTAGCCCAGGAGCGTGCCCGTGATTGGCTTCGATATCTTTCGGCGAATAATTCAGCTTTGGGTCTTTATTAAAAGCTGACTTCGAAGCTACAAAGAACTTTCCGTTCTCTGGGTTACGACCGAAAACTACTGATGGCGCGCCATCATATTTCTGTGTGATCTTGGTGGTTGTTTTCTTACCTTGTAAAAAATTATGTACATCTTCGAGGGTTGACGCAGCATGCTTGACGCCCTCGTGCCCGCCATGAATAATGTGATCCTCGGCATGCTCGAGATGTTTTAATTTCTCGACATCCAAGGATTCAGTAAGATAGGAATTGAAACCAATCATAAAAATACCTCTTTATTGGTATTTATATGACTTTACCTCGCCGCCATAAATCACCTGCCAAGCATCAAAGTCGACGTTGGGGTACTTCAACTTCAGGCGATTAAACATTTTAAGATTAGATTCAGAGTCATCAAATAGGCGTACTTTATAGAACTTGCCAGTCTTTAGATACTGTTCGATGAAAACTCTTTTAGCTTCTGCAGCAGAATATCCTAACAAGTTGCCAGCGCGATGAACATGAATGTCATCGATCTCGGTCAGACCATGCTTACGAAACGTGGCGAGAAACTTATCTTTATTATCAAAATCAGAACGAGCTGTAAGAAGAATTACTTTTGAATTTGGGTTTTTCTTCATACGCATGATCAACTTTATTCTGTTAAACATCTTGCGAATAGGACGAGATGTTTGATAGAACATATCAGCGTTCTGAAACTCGCTAAAGTCTAGCTTATCATCAAACTTGGGTTTGTAGTTATTGAACTCTCTATTGTTTAGCTTGCGACGAATAACTCCACCTGGACCACGAACGATAACATTAGCTGTGGTATGAAACAAAGTCTCGTCTATGTCGAATATCGTTAGGATCCCCTGATCCTTGAACTCTTTAAATCTTTTCATGGTATTATGATACCTCGGATTTGAAAAAAAGTCAAGCTATTTCGGAGCAGATAATTCATAGTTGATCCAGCCCTGTTTTGATTTAGTATCATCAATCGCGCTCTTAGAACCAATAAATTTGAGCGTAGATTTCCCAGACTTCACAAATTTAAATTTTACGTTACCTTTTAACCATTCATTAATATTCAAGTTAGCTTGAAAGAAATCTTTACCTTCTAATATTTTTTTAATTTCTTCAATACTATTTTGATCTTTGTTCAATTTATCTGCAATCGTTCTGTTAAAAAATGCACTTACACTGTTCGGCAATTTCTTTTTTATATCTTCGTTTACGCCAGGATATGATTTTATAGCCAGTACGACTTTATTTAAATCTGGATCTTTTTTACCAGCAACAATAGCATCAAAAACGGCAGATGGTCTAGTTATGTTCAATTTCAATAATTTTTTAACACCATAAGTGTATACTATTTCTTTTGATTTTTTATACTCTATATTGTTAGTCGCGCATACATCACATATATCTTTGAAGACACCATTCTTAAGTTTTGTTCTACCCTTGATACCTTTTTCTAACATATTAGTGAAGAAACTTGCTTTAGCGCCGACACCAAACTTAGAACTAATACCAATATAAGTCCCATCTCTAAATTCAACAAAACTGTCAACGCCACTGAAAGCAGGATCAGTCGGCATATGAAATGCTTTAACATCACCCTTGAATGGATTACTTTCGAAAAATTTTGAACCTTTGTTAGCTAATAACACCCAACCAACTAATACTTCGCCAGTGTACACGCCTAGCTTGTTAACTACTGGTGCTGGTAAGGATGGTGCCCAAACAAATTTTCCAGTTTCGAAAAAGTCTTCAAACATTTCAGCATATTCTTTGCCTAGGATATTTGATGCTTCACACCCCTTTACGATACTTTCCGCTAATGTTTTCGCTTTTGTAAATGAAACCACACTAACATCTTGACCCATATAATTGAATTTACCTTTGGTACCAAGAGTCGTGAAAATTCTAGCATCTAATGATGATACGCTAGCAGCTGCTCCACCCTTTGCCTGTGGTTTTGCAAGTATCATCAAACTGCCTATTTGGGCAGCGCCGACTGAACTTCTCCAGCCAGGACCAGTTTTTTGAGGAGTATATGTTCCATCAAAAGTAGCAGCCATCAATTTTAAAAATGATATACGCTCTTCTGAAGTGTAAACTACTAATCTAGTTGAGCTATCTCTCTTGAATACGCCGTATCCAAGTTGCTTCAAACTATTTTCTAACTGCTCAATAGAGTTTACGGAAGCCATTGTCATTCCTCATTTAACTCTATTTAGGTAATAAAAAAGGGAGAGAGCATTGCGCCCTCTCCCCTACCCTCAAAACGAATGCGATCGGGCGGAACCCCACCGTTATTCCCGATTATTCCTGACTGTAAAATACAACTTGCCTCTTGTGCTGCAGACACAACACGCATTCGCTTTGAGTTTATTTATACATCTCTCTTATTCTTTTTCGGCTTATATTCAACTTTTTTTAAAATAAATTCAGGAGTAAATCCATCGAAACCACCACCAAGGTTTAGATATCGCATAAAGGACTTAGCCTCCTTTAGCGTTTTATAAGTTTTGATGATATGGTCAGTTGCAGTTTCGACTACGGTGAAATTGATTCCTTCTACTACTCGATAATTCATCACTTGAACCCCGCAAACATGGACTTGTCAAACTTCTTCTTTGGCTTACTGCGTTCGGTATCTTCCTCACCGAACTTAGTTCTATCCATCACTGGACCATCAAGTATGTCCTCCTGTTCACTTTGCTCTACATCAAAGAGACGCATTTTGCTACGATCAATCCCAATAACAAACCGACGAATAGTCCCTGGATCAGAATAGCGATTTTTGAGCTGCTTAACCATAATCTGATTTCTTGACTCCATGTCCTCTGAGGTCTGGAGCCCAAACATAAAATCAGCTGTGGCTGGGAGTCCAAAGGATTCTGATGTATCTTCCAGTCCCAAGTCGCTGCTCGAATATCCGCTTCGAGTTGTTTGAGTCGCACTGACGATAGGTACATTGAACTCCACTGCGAGTCCGCGCAACTCTTCTGCGATTGCTTTGACATAGGTATAAGAATTGACGTTGGCTCCATGTTTCAACCTCGATGACATACAGATATTCAAGTAGTCAATGTAAATGATATCTGGAGTGAAAGACTTCTTGATCTTCAATTCATTCAGGAGATGGCGGAAGTTTGCAGATCCCGCACATGCCGTAGGATACTCTTTCACAATCAGCTTACCGTCAGTTTTCTTACGAATACGCTCAACCTTTTTTTCGTAAACGTCTTTTGGCAACAACATTAATTGATCAAGAGGCGTATCGAGTAGGTTCGCGTCGATACGCTCGGCGATCTTTTCTTCCGCCATCTCCATCGTAATGTACAGCACATTCAATCCGCTCACAAGATTGCCAGCTGCACAGTGACACATGAACAAAGACTTACCGACGCCAGTGCCAGCGAGTGCAATGTTCAGTGTTTTTCTAGGTAGCCCACCCTGAGTAATCTTATTGAAGTATTCAAGATCAAATGGGATGCGGACTTCTTTGGTGTGGTAAAACTCATATCGAGCATCTGTGTCTTCAAGAAAGTCATGCCCGATGTGCGTGTCGAACGAAACAGCCAGAGCGTCGGAGAGAATTTGAGGTATTGCCCCTTTCGTGGTTTTACCTGTTTTGTCATCCAAAATCTGAATTGAGGACATGATGGCATTATAAACTGCCTTTTCCTGACAGAACTTTTCAGTCTGGTCGAGGAGCCACTGCAAGTCAGTATCCTTTTCTTCTGATATTGACTCGATAATTTCTTTTGCTTTCTTAAACGCATCTTCGTTTACATTGTCTTTGTTTGTAAGATCGATTAGTAATGCTTCTCTAGAAGGAAATCCATTATACCTCTTTACATAGGCATCAATTAGATCGAACACAACCTTGTCGTTGTAATCTTGGAAATACTCCGTCTTTAGAAACGGAATAGTTTTTCGACCAAACTCTTCATTAAATACAAGATTATTGAAGATTACTTTTTCAAAAGTCATTTATGCTCCTGGTGTAGGACAAAATCTTCGGCTAGATCAACTGCTGATTGATACGTAATATCAACACCGCATTCAGTTCTAATATACTCGCCATTTTCAAAAAAGTCAATAACGAATATTTCATCTTCTAAACTAATAATGGCTTGACGAACACCATCATCGCTAACATATTCACTCAGCGTCTTCATACACAAAACTTTCTGCATCTGTATTAGCTTCTTGTAAAGTTGAAAACGACGAACTACCTGTTACAAGTATTTTAGATTCAAATTGTAAATCATAAGCCAATTTAGCAGCAGTATACATTTGTTTTGGTATATTAGGTGAAGGTTCTATATAACCTAAATCTCCAGTCGGTCCTTTCAATTCTTCATATTGTACCATATACTTTGAATGGTCAAATTTTATAACAGTAGCTTTTTTACTACCGCTATCATTTGTAAAGACTCCGACAATCTCAGACATTTTCTTCTTCCTCTTCTTGTGTCATGATTGAGCCAACTGCCATCTTGTAACGTGTTTCAATATACTTGGCAAAGTCAGTCGTTTGGAATACCTTTACCCAGAAGTCCTTGTTGTCGACAATATCACCAGCGCGCATGTTCGGAGCCATAACCTCGCCAGTTTCCTTGTCAACGCGAGCATACCAGCCATTCTTTGGCTTTATGATATAACCACCTTCAAGTGCAACATCGAGCAAACCAGACCAGCGATTGATGCCACCCTCGAAGGAAACAGTGATCGGGATCTTGCTCTTTTCCTTAACGTAGCGAGACTTCTCAACATTGATGACGAAGTGATAGCCCTGAATACCGTCAGCGTCCTTGTCCTGCTGACGACCAAGGATCCAGATATTGTCTGAACCATAGTACGAGCCAGTACCACCACCAACGATGTCCTTCGGGAACATACCAATTTCCTTGTAGGTGTGATTGATCACAACCATCGGAATGTCCTTGAGCGAAAGATGCGGAGTGATCATACGGAACAGCGACTTGAGCTGTTTGGCGCGAGACATATCCGCCACAGACTTACCATCAAGAGCGTCGTCAACTTCCTTCTTTGAAGCAAGGTTACCAATAGAGTCGATAACAATCATTACTCGATCTTCACGAGCAAGATCCTTCATCTGCTTCATAATATCGAACTTCAGTTCTTCGATGTCGGTAATAGGAGTATGGACAACAGAATCAAAAGAAATACCAAAGGTATTAAAATAGGACTGAGGAGTACCAAACTCAGAATCGTAAAAAAGAATAACGCCATCTTTGTACTTCTTTAAAAACGCTGAAGCCATCAACAAAGCAAATCCAGTCTTAAAGTGCTTTGACGGACCAGCCAACATTGTGAGACCAGGAGTGATACCACCGTCAATGCTACCAGAAAGAGCAACGTTGATCATGGGAACTGGGGTAGGAATCATATCCTTTTTAGTAAAGATCTTGCTATCCGCAAGAGTAGAAGTTAATTCAATTGTACTGTTCTTAATAAGTTTATCGCGAAGTGACATGTTGTCTCCATACTGTTAGATAATGCGATCGTCAATTTTAAGTATACTGCTTTCGTCCATTTTTGTCAAGGACTTTCTAATACCAAGATTAGCAGCAATCAATAGAAGCACAGCCAAAGGATCAAAAACAAGGACGATAATGATGATAACATAGCGAACTGCTTTTTCCAGTTGATTCCCATCAGCATTGTCGTAAACGAGTTCGGCAATATATTTAAGTGGTCCCACTTCCGCTTCGAGCTTCTTAACTTCTGATTCAAGTTTGATTCGCTCGGTAGTAAGTGCGGATATATTTTTGACATGAGTGTCCTTGCGAGTAACGAAGATATCGCGTTGTCTTCGTTGTTGATCGGCAGCTCTCAAAGAGTTTGCCGCCTGTCCACGGTCTGTCATTTTATTAATAGCGGCATCTATTTGCGCGATTTGCTTATCAAGATCAGCGATTGATTGTTTCTCGAATTCTATCTTGTTTTGAATAATAACAATTTGATCGGCTGAACCTGTATTGATACTTATCGATTGATCGATATGTGCTTTTGATAAGAAACCAAAAATTCCCATGCTTGATATAAACATAAGAACTATAACTGATGATGTAAGATAATATTTAAGAACTTTTGGTGCTTGGTGCCAGTTATTATATAACCAACTTGCAGTGACTAGTTTACCTAATTCCAAAACGCTGCCCATAAGAACAACGGGAATAAAAGCAGATGCAAATATGGTTGCTAATCCTATAATTGAGTAATACGCGGACACAGCAGATAGTGCCAACGCTACCAGCAAAGCTAGGTAGTTAATCATCCGTCTACGTAGGTGTTAACCTTCTTTATGAATGCCTGAATCTTAGCAGCTCTATCTGGCCAAAAGATGTAAGTTTTATCTGGGTCTTTCTGCAAATTGATCAACAGAGGCATAATCATATCACGCAAACCTTCCAGCTTGTTTTGAATTTCAGTTGCGGTCTGCGCAGTTTGCTGTACAACTTTGTTCTGTTCTTCTACCTTTTTCTTCAGCATCTCCTCATGAGCTTTTAACTCTGCTTCAGAGACAAGACTGAAACCAAAATCATCATCAGCTAGTTTCATGAGAAAAAATCCTCTAGTGTGGCTTTGTTGTCGATATCCCAGTTTAGGACTTCAGTGATAGAACGAAGTGGCTCCATGAAGCTCTTATCAAACTGTATATCGCGGTCGATGTATTTATCGAGGTTAAACTCGCGAGGAAGGTAATCTGCAGTCGCAATAACAGTATCATTGATAGGGTTTGGAACTTTCAGATAAGCAAACTTGATCTTGTCACCATCAGTGATTGGTGGGATGCTCTTCACCTTGTGCTTCTGCAGCATATAGTTGAACAGCAATGCACCTTTGACTTGGATCGGTGTGCCCTTCTTGTAAATGGCAGAACCATCGCGATACTTGCCCATGCCTTTGACGCCACGAGGAAACGCAACATCCTCAAACGGTAGGTCGGCAAACTCATCACGGAACTGTTGAATGAACTCATCAAGAGTTGCTTTGTCTTTGTTCATAATAATTTCAAATGACTCTTTCAACTTCTCGCGACACGCATGCGGAGTCGATGAACGAACAGCTTCGATGCCTTGGATCTTCAACTTTGGTTTATCAAACTGAACGCCTTCAATATTCCACGCATTGAGGATATACATCTTCTTGGCTTTCCAGATGCCTTTGTTGGCGATAGTCTCGCGCTTCATCTGCATCTTTTGCTGATATGCTGACATCTTTTCTGCCAACTCAGCATAGCACTGATCAAGATATGGCTGCACTTTCTTTTCACAGAACCCATCAATCAGTTTGACCGCTTGCTGCTCATCACTGCCTGGAGGAATCAACTTCTCAAACGTGACATAGATTGAGTCAGTGTCAGAAGCAATCACATAATCTTGATTCTTCGTTTTGAGGAGTTTATTGAAGAACTCGTTAATTTTCTGCTCGATCCACCTAATAGAAAGCTGTCCCGACGTTGTAATCGCCTCAGCGTGGTTGAAATTAAACCAGCGGAAATACTGGTTTCCGAGCGCACCGTAAGCTGAGTTAAGCTGGATCTTTTTAGCCATCTGCATATTGTGATATCGCGCGACGAGTTTTTCATCATCTTTGCTTTTCGTTTTCTCATACCGTTTCTTTGCTTCAAGCATTTGTTGTTTATATTGAACGCGATCATTATACATCTTCTCCATCAATGCAGGTAGAAAACCTTGGAACTCTTTGGTGTACATACAACCATTAGCAGTATACGACACACCGTCCAACTTATTAGGAATGCTTACGCCTTCTAGCAATTCATCAGTCGACGGGAAACGATTGAGACGCCCACGGAATGTTTCTGGACTGATATTGTACTGCATAATAAGATGCGGATACAGACTGTTCAAGTCAAACGATACAACCCATGGCGTAAGACCAATACGTGGGTCTTTAACATAACCACCAACAAGCGAATCAAAGTCGGGCTGCTTTTTGAATTGAGGAATAACGATGCCTTGCTCGAGCAGATAGTTGTGAATGATAACATCCCACGGACGAACAGTAGTCATCGTGTCGTTGTAGTTTACCTTGGCGTCATACGCAATCGCCATAACCTGTTCAAGAAACTTCAACTTATCATCGAGCTTATCAACAAGCACGCAGTCGTTGATGTTATACTCGATAAACTTTTGAAAATTGTTCTTATACAACTCAAGCAGATTACCATACTCTGAGTAGTCCGTTTTCTTTTCACCAATTTCGATGCTGGCGATGTAATCTAGTTTGTATGACTCTTGATTACCGAACGTAAATTTGCGATACAGCTGATAGTAGTCAAGAACAGAGATACCTACGGGCGTGTAAGACTGGTTCTCTTTGCCACGGAACTCGACGATTTTTTCGTCAAGCAGATGCCATGGCG
>Ga0222713_10003555_pt1 | contig 16106 bp, 12 predicted proteins | sample C33_649DmetaG_FD_165061 | JGI IMG/M metagenome (GOLD analysis project Ga0222713, IMG submission 165061) | Estuarine water microbial communities from San Francisco Bay, California, United States - C33_649D | ecosystem: Environmental > Aquatic > Marine > Unclassified | place: USA: California...
GGCAAGCCGTTGGCGTCGGCACCATCAATGGCGTTCGTGTCAAGCGTCTCGCCCGAAGCGTTGCCGCCGCATCCGAGCGAATTCAGAGCGCCGCGCTCAAACGACGACACCAAGCGCCGCAGCCGATGGAGTGAACTATGGGACGACGTCGAGTTAGACGTCACCGAGCGCTTATGGTTGCGAGACTCGACGCTGAACTCCATGCTGAGCCCACCTTGGGGGCAGTTTCTCCTTTCTGATGGGTCGATGACGGTGCGCCAAAATGCGAATCGCCAGAGGCGATGACCGCGCGACTAACTATTCGGTATTTTACGTTCACACGCAGCGTCATTTGAAGCTCTTAACCGGTTTCGATAACGTCAAAACTGACATTTTATGGCAAGGTAAGGTAAACGTGAACGATGCGAGTGCGGGACCGATTCCAAGCGACGTACGCACTCGCATTTGTGGCGCCGACGACTCTGGGTGCATCATTTTCCAACGCGAAGTGGACTTATGCGATGAGAAAGGGAGGCCACTGTGCTATGCTGCGAGCTGGTGGAGCGAAGAAATGGCCGACATGTTCATCATGGATAAATCCGGCGCCGCGTTGAATAAACCCGTCTGGCTCGCTCTCGCGGATAACAAAACCGAGCTCTATCGCGACATTCGCCGCGTCTACCTCGGCTCCTCCGCCGTCTTGAGCGCCAAATGGCACGTCGACGGCCCATTCTGGGCTCGACACTACATCTTCTGGCGCGAACGCAAACCTCTGTGCGTGATTTACGAAGTCATGAATCCCGCACTCGAGGCGTACCTCGGTCCGTCCAAAGCCGACGACGCCCTTCGCGAGCGTCGCCGCGCGAACCGCCGGGACGGCGAATTTACAATCTAAATCCCTCGACGTTTGCCTTCGCGCGCGCGATTCGCGCATTTCGCTCATCGTGCCTTCGCATCAATTACATCTCTCTCGCGCGTTGTCATCTTTGGCTCAATATCCCTTCGTAAAACGAATCATTCGGTCTCTCGCTTTTCGCTCGCTCGCTCGCGCTCGCGCGCCATCCAATCGACGACGTCCACGCGCGGTGTTTCCCGCCAAAAACCTCGTTATCCACTTCCGCGCGATGTCTCGCGCACGCGTGCGCGCGCGACGACGAACGCGAGGACGAGGACGAGGACGAGGACGAGGAAGAAAAATAAATGAATCTCATCGAAGATGCGCCCGTCGTCGTCGTCGTCGTCGTCGTCGTCGTCGTCGTCGTCGTCGTCGTCGTCGTCGTCACCAACGCGATCGCGCGCGCGATCGCGCGATGGGCGCGCGCGCGACGCGTGTTTGGTCGATTCTTCATAGAAAGCACCTCAACCCTCTATTGTAAAGACACCATGAATCTCGCGAGAGCACGAAATATTCCTCGCGCGTCGACGTCGACGTCACTGTACGCCGCACGTCGATCTCGAAATCGCGCGCCATGTCTTCCGCGATGTGCGTCATCGAGACGTCCTCAGCCGGTCGCGAATATAAAGTTCGCGACATGGCGCAAGCCGACTTCGGGTGCGTGCGCGCGTCGACGAGAGGCGAATGCGCCGAGACGAACGCGATCGCGTCATCGAGCGTTGGGGAATCGCGACACCGATGCGAGCGGCGGCGGCGGCGGCGCGACGATCGATCGGGGCGATCGCGCGGCGATGCGACGAAGTGAATCGCATGTCAGCGCGAGATTCGAATGGAGGAATATTATATTCGTCCTCCGCGATCGTCGACGGGCGATCGTGGACGACGCGGAGGGTGGTTTCGTTCGCGCACGTATTCCCTCGTCGGGGTTGGGCACGAAAAGCACGGGTTCGTTTTGACTGACCGAGAGAGGATTGATTTCTTGTTCGCAGTCGCATGGAAATTGAACTCGCGCAAGTTGAAATGCCGGGTTTGATGTCGTGCATCGCTGAATTCGGACCGGCGCAACCGCTCAAGGGGGCGAACATCTCCGGCTCGTTGCACATGACGATCCAAACCGCGGTTTTGATCGAAACGCTCGTCGCGCTCGGCGCCAACGTGCGTTGGTGCTCGTGCAACATCTTCTCCACGCAAGATCACGCGGCGGCGGCTGTTGCTCGTGACTCTGCCGCTGTGTTCGCGTGGAAGGGTGAAACGCTCGAAGAGTACTGGTGGTGCACCGATCAAATGCTCGACTGGGGCAACGGGCCTCTGGACATCATCGTCGACGACGGTGGCGACGCTACTTTGTTGATCCACGAAGGTTACAAGGCTGAGCTCGAATTCGCCAAGAATGGCACGATCCCGAACCCGGCGTCGACCAATAACGCCGAAATGAAGTGCGTGTTGAAGATTATCGCCGACAACTTGAAGTCCAACCCGACGAGATGGCAAAAGATTGTCGCGTCGTGTGTCGGCGTCTCTGAAGAGACCACGACCGGTGTCAAGCGTCTCTACGAAATGCAAAAGGCTGGTGAATTGTTGTTCCCGGCGATCAACGTCAATGACTCCGTCACCAAGTGCAAGTTCGACAACTTGTACGGTTGCCGCCACTCGTTGCCGGATGGTATCATGCGCGCCACTGACGTCATGATTGCGTCCAAGACGTGCTGGGTCGCCGGCTACGGTGATGTCGGCAAGGGTTCTGCCGCGGCGCTCAAGGCTGCCGGTGGCCGTGTGATCGTGTCCGAGATCGACCCGATCTGCGCGCTCCAAGCTGCCATGGAGGGGTATCAAGTGCTCCCGCTTGAAGACTGCGTCGAACAAGTGGACATCTTCATCACCACCACTGGTAACAAGGACATCATCATGTGCCACCACATGGCGAAGATGAAGAACAACGCCATCGTCGGTAACATTGGTCACTTCGATAATGAAATTGACATGGCTGGCCTCGAAACCTACCCGGGCATCAAGCGCCAAAACATCAAGCCGCAATGCGACCGCTTTGAGTTCCCCGATGGGCATGGCGTCATCGTCCTCGCCGAAGGTCGCCTCCTCAACCTTGGTTGCGCCACTGGTCACCCGTCTTTCGTCATGTCCTGCTCTTTCACCAACCAAGCTATCGCCCAGCTTGAATTGTGGAACGAACGCAACTCTGGCAAGTACGAAAACAAGGTGTACGTTCTCCCCAAGCACTTGGATGAAAAGGTCGCCATGCTCCACCTCGCCAAGATTGGCGTCAAGCTCACGAAGTTGTCCGCCGAACAAGCCAAGTACATTAACGTCCCGGTTGAAGGTCCGTTCAAGCCTGCGGCGTACCGCTACTAAATTGTTAGCTGTTAGATCCTGCATCGTCGGCGCGCGCTTGTCGCACGCGTCTACGAGAAGGCGCGCCAGACGCATTTCACCGTCTGGAACGACGCGTTTTTAGGTGAAATCGGTTTGCTCGATTCGTAGTTCCAATTTAATTCCATGGTAAAAATCCATCTCAACCTCTGCCATCACACCCATCGCGTTCATCGATCCCCTCGCCTCGACGAATCCATCGAGACGTTTCGGCTCCGTCGGCGCGCCGCCCGCGCGAAGCCCAAGCCCCAGTCCCAGTCGCTCTTCCTCTGGCCCACGATGACTGTCGAATCCATGACCGCGGCGTTTGCCACGCCCTCGAGCGCGATCACGCCCGACGTCGCTGAAGCGATCGCGCGCTGGTCAACGTTCGCCGCCGTCGATGCGTCGACGCTCGCGGAGCTCGACGCCCACCTGGCGACGCGCGCCGCGCTCGCGGGTCACGCGCTCACGGCGGCAGACGCCGTGGTGTACGTCAAGTCTATCGCGTCGATCAAGGCGTCGAAAGAGGCGCTGGTGCACTGCCGCCGATGGGCGGCGCACGCGAGCGCGCGCGGAGGATGCGTCGGGGAGGACGCGTACGTCGCGAAGACGACGGCGCCTCCGCGTTTCGAAGTCTCGCAGACGGCGACGGAGAAGAAAGACGCACCACCGCAGACGTCGACCAGCGGAAAGGAGAAGAAAGAAGATGAGAAGAAGGAAAAGAAAGGACCGCCGGTGGCGGCGGCGGTGAACGAGGATGTCTCGTGCTTGGATATCCGCGTCGGACGCGTCGAGCGCGCTTGGGAACATCCAGAGGCGGATAAGCTTTGGGCGGAGATCATTTCTTTCGGTGATTTGGGCGAGCGTCAAGTGTGCAGCGGCTTGCGTGCTTTTAAAACGAAGGAGCAAATGGAAGGCGCGCGCGTATGCGTCGTGGTCAACGTCAAGCCCGGAAAGCTTCGCAACATGCAGTCCGACGGCTTGGTGCTCTGCACATCCAACGCCGATCACACGGCCGTTGATTTCGTGATACCACCAGAGGGCGCGGCGATCGGTGAGCGCATCACGTTCGCCGGTCACGAAGGCGAGGCTGAAGAGGTGCTAGTACCGAAGAAGAAGCAACTGGAAACCGTGGGTGAGTTCTTGAAGACGAACGCCGACGGCGTCGCGTGCTACAAGGGTGTTCCATTCATGACCACAGCGGGTCCGTGCACGAGCTCGTTGAAAGATTGCTTTATCAAATAATCATCTCTCGGTTCGCTCGTCTATCTAATTCTACGGTACTGCGATACCGACGGTCTACGGATCGATTTCCATGTTGTCCAATAATCGCACTTGACCAAATTTCGCCGCCACGACGATGACACACATGGAATCGACGACGCCAACGTACTCTTGTAGAGTCTCTGGGTGCAATACTTTCACGTAGTCCACTACGCCGGTGGCGTTTGAAATACCCTCAGTCACCGCACGCACGATTTCTGACGCGTCCACGCGTCTCGACGCAGCGTCCTGCGCTGCCCGCGACATGCTCGCTCGTATCGCCGGCGCCTTTGCTCGATTTTCCGGCGTCAGCATCGCGTTCCTCGAGCTCATCGCCAACCCATCGCTCTCGCGAACGATCTCTCCGCCCACGACGTCGATCGCGAAATCCAAATCCCGAACCAGGCGTTGAATCACGCGCCACTGCTGATAGTCTTTTTTCCCAAACGCCGCCACGTCTGGTTCCACGACGTTGAACAGCTTCGTCACCACCGTCGCCACGCCTCTAAAAAAATGCGGTCTCGTGAGCGAGCACAACCCTTTCGATACGTTCTCCACGTTCACAAACGTCTCGTGCGGCGCTTCTTTCGACGCGTCCGCGTACATCCCGCGCGGCGCGTACACCGCGTCCACGCCCCCCGCTCGTTTGAGTTTCTCCACGTCCGCCTCCAGCGTCCTCGGGTACGACGCGAAATCTTCCCCTGGGGCGAATTGCGTTTCGTTCACGTACACGCTCACGCACAATGCGTCGCATTTCCCTCGGCACAGGGCGACTAAACTCACGTGGCCGTCGTGCAGCGCCCCCATGGTTGGGACGAAACCTATGCGTTCGCCTCGCGCGCGCCTCGCGCGCGACCACGCGCGCATGGACGACGCGTCGCGGATGATTTCAATCGACATCGATGTCGATCGAAGCGCGATTCGAGGGCGTGGAAGTGCCGCGCAAACCGATTCGCTCGCCACACCGAGCTCGCGATTTCGCTCGATCGATCGATCGATCGATCGATCGAACGAACGAACGAACGAACGAACGTCACACGCGCGCGTTCGTCGATCGCGTCGAACGATAAGGAAAGGTGAAAAACATCGGCGAACGCGCGCGCGATGGATTTCGCCGCGCTCGAAGCGCGCGAAGGCGTGCGGTTGAGCTGGAACGCGTGGCCGTGTTCGCGAATCGAAGCCACGCGCGTGGTGCTCCCGTTCGGGGCGCTGGTGAGCCCGGGGCGAGACCTCGGGGAGAGTTGTCCGACGCTCCCGTACGAACCAGTGGTGTGCGAGGGGTGCCAGTCGGTGCTGAACCCGTACTGCGCGGTGGATTACTACGCGAAACGGTGGCGATGCGCGCTGTGCGACGCGTTGAACGCGCTTCCGAGAAACTACGAACAGATAAGCGAGAATAATTTGCCAGCGGAGTTATTCCCGACGTATACGAGTGTGGAGTATTCGGTGGGGAATAAGAGTCCCACGACGCCGTGTTTCGTGCTGTGCTTGGACTGCGCGTGCGCGGTGGAGGAGTTACAAGACGCGAAGGATTCGTTGATGCAACTCGTGTCTTTGCTACCGGAAGACGCGTGCGTTGGGTTGCTGACGTTTGGATCGACCGTACGCGTGCATGAACTGGCGGACAACGAGGGGGGGATGCGAAAGTCGTACGTGTTTCGCGGGACAAAGGATTGCGACCAAGAAGCGTTGAAGAAGCTGTTGGGACTAGACTTTAACCGCCAGCGCGCAGCGGTGACGGTGAACGGCGCCACCGGGCCAGGGCCGCAAGCGGCTGCGCCAGCGACGATGGAGTACGCCAAGCCGACCCGACGGTTCATTCAGCCCGTGAGTGAGTGCGAGTTCACCCTGCAGAGTGTGCTCGAGGAGGTTACGGTGGATGAATCGGCGCCAGAGCGAGGGAAGCGATCTTTGCGCGCGACGGGGGCTGCAATTAGCGTCGCCACGGGGTTATTAGCCGAATCACACGCATCTCAGGGTGGGCGCGTGATGGTGTTCACCTCTGGCCCATGCACCACGGGTCCCGGGTTGGTGGTTGGCACAGACATGGCGGAAAACTTGCGCTCGCATCAAGATTTGGACAAGGGAGCGGCGAAGCACTACAAAGAGGCGAGTAAATTTTACAACGCTCTAGGGATACGATTAGCCACGAGTTCGCACTCGTTAGATGTATTTGCGTGTTCTTTGGATCAGGTTGGGTTGGCGGAGCTGAAAATTGCGGTGGACCAGACTGGCGGTTATATGATTCTCGCCGAACAGTTCCGTACGGAGGCCTTTAGGCTATCGTTGGCCAAGATGTTCTCGCGCGACCCCAAAACCGGGACTTTGGACATGAGGTTTAATGGGACGTTCAGCGTGTTTACCACGCCCCAAATCATGGTGTGCGGCGCGATCGGACCGGTGAGCGCGCTTGCTGTGAAATCGCAGCGAATCAGCGAAAATGAAATCGGCCTCGGTCAAACAACGTCGTGGAGAATGTGTTCTTTTTCGCCGACGACTACCGTTGCGGTGTACTACGAAGTCGTGAATCAACATAGCAACCCGATTCCGAATGGCCAACCGTTCTTTTTACAATTTTGCACGCGCTACAAGCTGAGTGATGGGCAAATTCGTTTGCGCGTCACAACGGTTGCGCGTCGATGGACAGAGAGCAGCACTTCGCCGGAAATTTTAGGGGGCTTTGACCAAGAAGCGACGGCCGTGCTCATGGCGCGCATAGCGACGTTTAGAACCGAGAATGAGGAGTCGTTTGATTTATTGCGTTGGTTGGACCGAACGTTGATTCGCGTTGGCTCAAAGTTTGGCGAATATCAGCGCGACGCTCCAGAAAGTTTCCGCATGCCATCAAGCTTGTCCATTTATCCGCAGTTCATGTTCCACTTGAGACGGTCGCAGTTTTTACAAACCGCGAACAATTCACCGGACGAGACTGCGTTTTACCGTATCATGCTCACGCGAGAGACGGTGATGAATTCCCTCGTGATGATTCAGCCCACTCTCTTTAGCTATTCCTTCCACGGCCCGCCGCAGCCGGTGCTATTAGACGTGAGCGCCATATCGCCGGACACGATCTTGCTCTTGGATTCATACTTTTTGATCGTCTCACATCGAGGGAGCACGATCGCGGCGTGGCATAAAGCAGGCTACCAAGAACAGCCCGAGCATGAAGCGTTTCGAGCGCTCCTCGCCGCACCGGTGCGCGATGCTAAAGCCCTCGCCGCCGAGCGTTGCCCGACTCCTCGCCTGGTGGAGTGCAATCAAGGCGGTTCTCAGGCGCGGTTCTTGCTCGCCAAGCTCAATCCATCGGCGACGCACAACACGAGCGCTGCTTACAACCAAGGTGCGGGAGAAATCATCTTCACCGACGACATCTCCATGACCGTGTTCACCGAACACCTCGCCAGACTCGCCGTGGCATCTTAGGCGCCTCAGCGCACCTCCATGCGAATCGTCTTTACCGCACGGTCCCATCTCCGCGTTGTCATAGCCATAGTCCAGCCGAATCTTCAACCCTCTTGCCTCGCGACGAGCAACCGACCGCGCCACGACGAGACGAGCGCCACATCCCGACGCATCATGCGAGCGATGAGCGCGCGCGCGTCGACCCCGAGCGCCCATGTTGTACGGCATCGTCGTTTTCGCGCTCGTCGCGCGCGTCCACGCTCGGCATCGGGCAAACTCATCGACGAGACTTGGGTCGAGCTCAGCGACGCGTCGTTCGCGATTGAGAGCGGCCGCGAGCTCTTCGCGTCGCGCGCGTACGCCGACGCTCTGCGCGAATTCGAGCGCGCGCTGACGCTTCCCGGAAGCGGCACGAAACGCGACCGGGCGAAACCGGCGGAGCTTTCACTCGGGGAACGCCAGGCGGCGCTGTACAACGCCGCGGCGTGTCGGTGCGCGATGCAGGACGTCGACGGCGCGCTCGTCGCCTTGGAGGGATGCTTCAAGGCTGGGTACGCCAACCCGCGATCGTACGGCGCTTCGCGCGCGATGCGAGATTTAGATGCGATGTGGGACGACGACGAGCTCAAATCGGCGACGCGCACGGAGGGGTTTCGAGAACTGGTGAAAAAGTATAAAGTGACGCCGAACGCGTTGGCGTTGCAGTTTGACGTCGGGAACTCGATGATCGGACGCGTGATAGAGGGCGTGAACGACAAAGTAACGCCGAAGAAGTGAGTTTGTGAGATGATTGGGCATAATTTATCGGCTCGCGCGCGCGCGCGCGCGCGAACATTTCATTTGCCCGACTCGGCGACGCCGGTGGACGGCACTCGACGCCTCACGCTATGTTCCACCGCGCTTCGCTCGCCGCCAGCACCGTGCGAAGCGCGTCGAGCCGCCTCGCTTCAACCTCTGCGTTCGCTTCAGACGCCATCGTCATGCGCGACATGGTATTTTTTGCCAAGCACGGCGCGCTCGACGCCGAACGCGTCCTGGGTCAAAAGTTCACCGTCAACGTCGAGCTCTTCACCCCGCTCGATCGCGTCGGACTCTCCGACGATTTGCGCGACACCATAGATTACGCCAAAGCGTGGTCCATCGTCCGCGACGTCGTCGAGCGCGGTCCATGTCGCGTGACTATTGAACGCGTCGCCGAGGACGTCGCCCGAGAGTTGCTTCGAGAATTCGCGGCGGCGTCGCGCGCCGTCGTCGCCATCGACAAGAAGCACGTCGCCATCGAGGGCGCGCTCGCGTCGCTCGGCGTGCGCATCGCTCGAGATCGTCCGTCGTGACGTTCGCGTTTCTCGTCTCACCAAAGTAGCTCTTTTCGTCGCCTCGCGGCGGCGCTCTAGCTTCGTAGCTTCGCGACGCTTTATAATAACAACCTCACTCGTCGCCCGTTCGTCGCCGCGCGCGCGCGTCGCATAGGCGCGACGCCAAAGCGAGCATGGACAGTCGCGCGCTCGATGACGCGCGCGGCAAGCCCTCGGCGATGCCTCGAGAAGTCGATTGGAATTCTTTGGACAAGCGCAAATTCGTGTTGAATTCCATCGGTTTGTTCTCCGTCGTCACCACGGCGTTGTACCCGCTGTCGGTGATCAAGACGCGGCAGATGATCGGTAGCGAAGCGGAGCTGAAAGGCGTGCGAGAGATCGTGCGAGAGATCGTGCGAGAACGAGGCGCGCGAGGGCTGTACCGCGGGTTCGGAACCATCATCGTCGGAGCGATGCCGATACGGGTGGTATATTTATCGACACTCGAGGCGGTGAAGACGCGAACGAACGCGACGTTCGATGCGATGAATGTACCAGAGATGTACCGAGGGGCGGCGGATGCCGCGGGTGGGGCGACGGCGAGTTTGATATCGCAGACGCTGGCGGTGCCCGTGGATGTGATTTCTCAACGGCAAATGGTACAAGGGATGAAGAGCGGAGGAAATGCAGCGAAAGGCGGGGCCGAGGGCGCGGTATTAGTGGGCTATCGTAATGGATTAGACGCCGTGCGAACGATCGTGCGGCAAGAGGGCGTGCGTGGGTTGTACAGAGGATTTGGAGCGAGCATCGCGACGTTGGTGCCGGGAAGCGCGTTGTGGTGGGGATTCTACGGAACGTATAAGCGCGCGTTATGGGGCTTCGCTCCAGATGATTGGCGCGACGAGGCGACGACGAGCGATGAGAAAGTTGCGGCGGTGCAAGCTGCGGCTGGAGTGTGCGCAGGGATGTCGAGCGGCTTTCTCACGACGCCGCTCGACATCATGAAGACGCGGCTGCAAGTACTGAGCGGACAGCCGGGTGGAGATAAGCACACGTTGATGAGTACAGCGCGCGCGTTGTACGCAGAACACGGCGCGATGGGGTTCTTACGCGGCGTTCGACCGCGCATGATGAGCGTAAGTATTTGGGGCACGACGATGGTGAGCGTGTACGAATTGCTGAAACGTCAAGCGTCAATTTAAACGTCTATGATGAATGCAACGACATTAAAACACCGGCGCAGGTGGAAAGTTCGCGATTATTAAAATCATTACTTCCTAGCACGCAACCTTAGAGGAAAACATTATTGTAGTATTGACACGATTAGCGAAAAGCCATCATTCAACTCGCGCATTCATCGATCGGAGTCGTGTTCCGCGTTTCGCGCCACCAGTTAATCTTACGCGCGCATCGAGACGCCGCGCGCGAGAGCGCTCAACGCATCGGTATGATCTACATCAATACAACGTCATTCTCGCCGATCTACGTTACAAACTCGGGATTGACGCTCACATCGTCGGTGTTCGTCGCCGCGTTTAAAAGCCGAACATATTTTTTAGCCTGCTCCAATCGTGCGGTCACCATATCCACCTCTCGAGCGCGCTCAATCGCCGCCTCCATTCCGCGTTGCGCAGACATCTCGATGACACTCTGAATTTCATCCAAGCAGCGTTGCGCCTGGTCGGCGAAATCCCTCAACTGCTGTCTCGCGTTGGCGACGTGATCCATCGCGGCCGCGTAGCGTTCCACCACATTCGATGCCAAAGTGGACACGCCCGGATCATTCACGGCGTCAAATTTGGCTTGAAAACTCTGAAATGTCGTCAACAAGGCGTCTTCGACAGCGGGCGCCTCTTCAGCGCGCGTTGCGGCGGCATGAGTGTCGGTTTCCGCTTGCGTATCGCGCGTATCGCTGAGCGTTGTGCGAACAAAAGACGTTCGCTGATGATCAAACTTTGCAGCTTTCGATGTCGGCAGGTCATATTCCGTGTCAGGGTTTTCTTTATCTTCTTCTGGCACACCCTTGCGCGGTTCCGATCGCTTGGCCTTGCGGGGCATCGTGGAAACTTGTGAAGTTGACCGAGTGCATCGAATCGACGCGACGCGTCGCGAAGCTAAACGAATGACTCTTTTTGCTGCAATTCACCGAATCCAAGGTCGCTCGAGTAGTGTCGCTGGTGGCGAGTGATGTATTCTAATCGACGTCTGTCACACTTTCTGCCGCCACTCAGCTAGTTCAATCCTGCTAGAGTTGTTCTTGTCGAACACGCGCTTCAATAGATTATACACTTCGTTCGCATCCGGCACGGTGGTGGCTTCTTCACCCGGCATGCTCGTCATCGCCGCGAGTAACGCCTCGCGGGTAACGACCGATGCGGACGCGTCGCCGCGCTGCGCGCGCGAATCGAACGCGTCATCCAACGTATCCATGTTGCTCAATATATAATGCATCGACGCCAACTCGTTCGCGCGAGCGGTCGTGATTTCGCCCGCCTTTTTAAACCGTCTCATGAAAGAATACCACTGCCAAAATGCCGTAGCACCCACGAGCGTAGCGATTGAAAAGAATAATCCACTAGGGGCGTTCTCGAAGCCGTGTGGAAGATTCATGCCCCCCAACGCCGCGGGAACCGCGGCGGTTGCGGCCGACATCGCCACCACGGTGGCGCGAAAATTCATCTGTTCCGTTCGATTGCGGTCGCCATCCAATTGCAACTCCCACAACTCTCTCGCCGCGTCCAAATTCGCCGTTAACTCCTGCACCAACCCTCCCACGGCGGCCATGCGCCTTTGATGGCTCGCCAATAAATCTAACACCGCCTCCGAGCGCTCCTCGTTGTCAATCTCCGTCGTCACATCGTCACCCGACAACGGAAGCACGCCTTCCCCACCCGCCAATTCCATCGTCGTCGCTCGATTCAACGCGTCCAGCGCCTCTCGGGCGTCGTGCTCCAGCGCCACCACCGCTCGTCGCACCGGCGGTAATTTTTGGAACTGCGACGCCGAATAGTTTAACATCGCCCCCGAAACGATCCCAAACTTATCGTCCCCTCTTAAATCCTTTGAAATATCTTCCACGCAATGCTTCGCCAACCGTCTCAACCGAAACAGCTTCGCTTCGAAGTACCGACTGCTCTCCTCCAGCGCGCACTCCAACGCGGCGAGCGGAAAATCGAACCCCGCCGCGCCCTCTTCGCTCCCTCTCTCCGCCTTCACGCGCGCCCCCAACGCCTCGCTCGCGTTCCTCGCCGTCGCCGCCCTCTTCTCCATGAAATAACACGTGCTTTTACTCACGATCGCGGTAAAATTCCCTAATCGACACACCAACGCGTCGCTCTTCCTCACGAACGCCGCCGGCGCCGCCGCGAATCCTCTTCCGCGTTCGTGCGCGAGCAACGCCCAATCCCTCGCGTGCAGCGACGACAGCGCGCCGTGAGGTTCGCGCTTTGAAAACGCTATCGTCACCTCGCTCGCGATTTCCTTTCCCTCTCGCGCGTTCGCGCTCGGAGACGCGTCCACGCGAATCGCTTCCAGCGCGAGCACGGCGAATGGATTGCCGTGCGCGTGACCGTTCGTCCCCACAGCGCGCGCTGTGCTGATGCGCGCGCCATTCGCGAATGCGCGCTCGCCTGCGCGCATCGCCCACATCATCCCTCGCGCGCGCGAATGGCGCGCGCGCGTCAGTGACGACGAAAGCGCGGCGCGCGCCGCGCGCGCGCGGGTCCGCGCCTCCGCGCGCGTCGACGCCCGCGACGACGATGATGATGACGACGACGACGTTCGATGGGACGTCGTTCGCGCGTTGTGCGACGACGTCAATCGCGCGATCGCGCATGGCGCCCCAGGCGAACGCGCGTTGAAGCGGTGTCAAAAGATGAAAGAGGTGACGAACGAGGAGCGACGCGCGGTGGCGGCGAACGCGCTCGGCGGGGAGGTGATGCGATTGCGAATCGCTCGCGAGATGGCGTGCGCGATGTCGCGCTCGAGTGACGCAGCGCGAGCGCTGGAACGACTGAACGACATCGGGGAACGAATGACGATGGCGTATTGGTGCGCGAAGAGGAGCGGGAGCGAACGCGCGGGGGCGACGCCGAGCGACGAGGCGTTGGTGGCCATGTACGGGAAAGACGTCGAGGCGTACATAGCGGACGTGAGAGAGGAGAATTTGACGTGGAGTGATGAACAATCGGAACGGTATTCGATGCCTTCGGCGCTGGCGAGGGCGTTGGCGGAGGAGCTTGGGGCGGAGGACGCGGCGGCGCTGTCGCGAGCGATGAACGAGCGAGGACCGGTGGTGTGTCGAGCGAACGCCGCGCGAGGAGTGGAGAAGGGGGAAATCGTGCGAATGCTTCGCGACGAGGGCGCTGGAAACGTCGTCGAGGCGTTTGCGAATCTCTCTCCGGGGGCGTTTTGGATGAAGGATGGCGCGCCGGCGAAGGGCGGGATTTACGGCTCGCGAACGTGGAACGATGGGTACTACGAAGTGCAGGACGAAGGGAGTCAACTCATCGTTGATGCGGTCGAGGCGAGGCCGGGAGACGTCGTTTTCGATGCGTGCGCGGGTAACGGCGGGAAGACCCTCGCTCTGGCTTCGTCGATGCTCGGACGAGGGAAAATATGCGCCTTTGACGTGAACAAGTCTCGATTGAAACATCTGCTGGCGAACGCCAAGCGCGCGCGGGTGCAAGACATGATCGAAGTGCTGGACATTGACAGCGTTGATGAATTGGAATCGGAATCATTCGACGCCGTGCTCGTCGACGCGCCGTGCTCGAGCGTCGGCGCGCTTCGGCGCTCGCCGTCGTTGCGATATTCTTACGATGACCCGAGCGCGCTCGCACAGGTGCAATCTTCGATTTTAGAAAGCGTCAGTCGGCTGGTGAAACCAGGCGGACGACTAGTATACGCCACGTGTTCGGTGCTATCGGTTGAAAATCAAAAAGTCGCTCGGTCTTTTGAGACGAAGCACCCAGAGTTCTCGCATTGGGCGTTCGACGCGCCGATACCGACGGCGCGACGCGTACAGTTGCTGGCACACGAACGCTTGTTGCTGCCTCACATCACGGGAACGGATGGATTTTACATGGTTCGTTACAAACGCTGAGTTTGCTAGGCTATAAGCTATAGATTCTAGGCATGTCTACACATGTGAATTGCATTAGAGATTTCGTAGGACTTACAGACGAAGCTTGACGAGCGTATCGATTTCTTGCGCGACGGCGGCGGCGCCCGTGGCTCTTAAATCGCGCACTAACGGCTTCAACGCGTCGGCCCCGACCACCAAAACGTTCGCGTGTTGTACCAATCCTTCAAATCGTTTGATGCACGCCTTGTCGGTGACGTTTTTACGTACCCAGCTGACGTACACGCTCAAATCAAGCTTGAACTGCACGGCACCAAAACTGTTGTACCTAAATCGACATATGTGCGCGAACAGCAAAGGGTATACCATTTCGCCGATTTCGTTCAGTAGAGAAGCTGAATTAGCCTTTTCCAACAAATCACGCGAGAGGTCCGCCACGCCATCTAAAACTGGCAACACGGCTTTGCAAGCGTCTGTTTCTTTCTCAGCGAATACCGCGCCAGAAGGAGTGAAATCGCTCTTCTTTTGTATTGCGCGAAGTTTTGCGTCGATGAGAAAAGTCGTACGCTGAGCGATCGACTCGAAAACGCTCGACATGTCATGCGAGAGTTGGCTTCGCACCGGACCAAACATTTGTTGCGTCCCGAAAGGCAAATCCGCCGCGGATCGCTGCGCTCGCTTCAGCCAGCCGCCTATACATTTTGCCGCGTATAGCAACGGCTGGAATGAAAATTTCTTCGCCTCTTCAACGGTTGTAGTGGCATCAAACCTTGCGCAGGCGATATTTGTCCACGTGATGGATTCGCGAATGCCTCGCTGCGCCAACCGAAGCACCCTATCAAGGAGCGTTTGCGTGAGCCTCACTCTGGCGAGATCAAACGTGTCTTTATTAAGACACGCACCGCATCTATCCATGGCTTCTCGATAGTTTGCACACATCGAGTCGATGGTTCCCTCTTCGCATCGATTCATCGAGAGCAGTGCGTCGTCGTCCGGCGTCGAGTCCAAACATGCACATTCGTCCTCCACGAGCGTCGCGCACGCTTCGACGAAGAAATCTTCCGCCATGATGAGTTGTACACTTTTATCATCCTTCGCGAGCTTGCGAATCAGGCGATTAGTTTTATCGAGCTCGCTCAGAGTCAACGCCGTAAACGTCAACCGCTGGCGAAGGGAATCAACGGTTTTGAGCTCCGTCGTCAGCAAGGTTTCAATAACATCGCTCACGCGCTGCTCGGCGACGCGCCGTACGAGCGCGCTGAGAACGACGTTCGCCCTGTCTCCGAACGCCACGACGATATTCGTCGAAAATTCTCTCGACAACATGTCACGAATGTTTTCAAAGAACGCGCAATAAATCGCTTTGGAGCGCGCGTTACTCTGCCCAGTTGTAATCGCTCGTTCCAACGCGTAACGCACGCTCTGCGAATCCTCCGCCGAACTATTCGACAGAAACGTCGAACGCGTCGAGACGTAACGCGCGATGACGCTCGCACCGTCTTGAACCCCCCACAGCGCATTCACCGTCGCGCTCATCGTCGTCCCATCGCCCTTTCTCAGCGCCTCCGCGAACGAATCCAACAACGCGTTCTCCGCTCGGTCGCAGTACTCCTCCAAACCATCCTTCGTTCGGCGAACCAACCTCCTCCATTCGCTCTCCTCGAGTTCGCTCACATCGGCGTCGATCGACGTCAAGCACGCCAACGCCCTCCGCGCTCGCGCGAACGCCTCGCTCTTTCGATCGTCATCATCGAACACGCCGTCGCGCGCGAAGCGCGTCGCTTCGCCTCGCTCGCGAAGCGCGCCGAACGCCGACGCGCAC
>Ga0222713_10003556_pt1 | contig 16099 bp, 35 predicted proteins | sample C33_649DmetaG_FD_165061 | JGI IMG/M metagenome (GOLD analysis project Ga0222713, IMG submission 165061) | Estuarine water microbial communities from San Francisco Bay, California, United States - C33_649D | ecosystem: Environmental > Aquatic > Marine > Unclassified | place: USA: California...
GACTGTCAAAAAGGTATCAGGAGATTCAGATGTGTTGATTGTATTACAGGATACCCGAAAGACCCGAAGCCTTTTCTTTTTAATTGTCCTGTGGTGTAATGGCAGCACATCTGGTTTTGGTCCAGAGAATTGGGGTTCGAGTCCCTGCGGGACAACCATTGATCTTTTAGCTCAGTTGGTAGAGCAATACACTTTTAATGTATGGGTCCCGGGTTCGAGCCCCGGAGGGATCACAATGCCGAAGTGGTGGAATGGTATACACGCTGGTCTTAGGAACCAGTGCTTCACGGCTTAAGGGTTCGAGTCCCTTCTTCGGTACTACACGCCTGTATCGCATAGCGGCAATTGCGGCTGACTGTAAATCAGCTACCTTTCGGTTTCGGTGGTTCGAGTCCATCTGCAGGCACAAACATATAGCGGGGTAGACTGGAGGTGGTTCCAGCTTGGTCTCATAAGCCAAACTACGTGGGTTCGAGTCCCACCCCCGCAACTAAGGACCTTTAGCTCAGTCGGTTAGAGCATCGGACTCATAATCCGCAGGTCGTAGGTTCGAGCCCTACAAGGTCCACGATATATACTATAATATGGAAATATGCAAACGTTGCGGTGGTGAAGTGAAGACAGTAACTTCAACACAAAATGGACCATATAGCATATGTACCAAGTGTGGTAATGTTGATATCAGATAATTGAGTCGGATACATATTCTATTAATCTACAATATATGAAAACTTACGTCATTTACATGAGCGGTAATGAGTTCTCAGTGAAAATGACTGAAGACACTACCAGATCTCTAGAATCTTTTGGTATTGACTATGAACTGTTTGATGGAGTTCTGGGTAAAAATGGCATCAATGTTTTAAAATCATACGGTGTTAAACCATCTGCCTATGTTCCGGTCGAAACTTGGACCTCTGGAACCATAGGTTGTTTAGCTAGTCATTATTTATTATGGCAAGAGTGTGCCAATCAAGAAGAACCGTTTTTGATCTTAGAACAAGATGCAGTAGTGATTAGAGATCCTAGAGAAATTCTTGATCTAATAGAAAACGTTTGCCACATGGACGCTTATTTACCATTCGAAAGTGAAAACAATCTTGATCATTTTTCAGTCTATAATAAAAATTTAGAGATTTATAAACCGGGTGTTAAAAAATATCCGACCAATGTATTCTATAGTGGTAAAAGTAGTGAAGTTACAGGTAATGTTTTTAGAGGTGCATATGCCTATATTATTACACCACAGGGAGCCAAGCTAGTGTTAAAATTTATTGAAAAATATGGAGCATTTCCAGCTGACGCATGTCTTTGTCAGAGAGCATGCGATAGACAAAGAGCTAATAGCACATATGTTAGACTAAATCCCTTTTTTGAAAATTTAAATATACAAAGATCTTTTTCTTCTAGAAATCCAAAGTTAGATATATAATCTTGTACAATTAGTACAAAAATATTTTTATGGCATGAAAAAGATAATTAATTGGATTTCAGGATTACTTAGAGACGAAAGAGGTGAACCATCTTCAAAAAGATTCGTTGGAGTTATCTCTGGGCTTTCTTTACCAACTGCGCTTTTTATTAATTTATACACAGATCATCCTGTTGAACCAAGTTTAGTTAATGCAGTTGCTGCTTTGGCATTTGGTGCTTTGGGTCTAGCATCTATTGATAAGATTTGGGGCAAAAAAACTGAGGAATAATATATGTCAAATACATTTAACATCAATGATGTTATATCGGAAGAATACCGAAAAAAATTAGAGCAGGTTACTAAACATATGCCATGGGGCGGTGCTGTCAATAGCTCAGTGCCCAAAATACATGAATATGCTATACAGCATGATTGTAAATCGATTCTAGACTATGGATCTGGCAAATCAGATTTTTATAACACTATGTATGAATTGTTTCCAAATCATCAATTTGTTATTAATCAATATGAACCCGCTAGACCAGAGTTTTCAATGGATCCAGAAATCAGTGATATGACAGTTTGTGTTGATGTATTAGAACATATTGAACCAGATAAATTGGATAATGTATTGGATCATATTTATAATAAAACCAATAAGATATTCTATTTTAAAGTCTGTCTTTTACCATCACATGGCACATTTGAGGACGGTACAAATTTACACTTGATCATACAGCCCAAAGAATTCTGGTTAGAAAAATTAGAAAAACAATGGGATTTATCTAATATTCATATTGCCCCGGGGCACGTTTGGGGCTTAGCCACTAAGAAATAATCAAATTGTTCGTAACTTTTTTAGATCCGGGTGAAAATAGTTTCGCCCGGATTTTTTTATGTCATCGGAATCGTGTATATTTACTGTATAATTAAAAGCTAAAGCAGATGAATAAAGTATTCACTTACGTTTACAAAAACAGTCTCGGTGACTGTACTAACAATGGTCTTACTAGTAAGTATGATCGTTTAAGTCTTTATTATGGTCAACTTAATGATGAAGTCATTAATGAGTTGCCTGAGGATTCACTTATTTTGATTGAGCGAGTTCTTTGGGGTAAGCAAGCAAATTATGCTGTGCCAGTCGAGATCTATAAATCCAAGCGCCATTCGATGGCTGGAGGTAATTTTATTTACACTTCAGACTCTCGTTTCCCAGCAAGTGCTCCTATTTCAGTTCATGATCGCGTAGAAAACTATTAATATGAAAAAGACAATTCCACAAATTTACAAGTTTGGTGTAGAGATCACTAAACCATGGTCCAATAAGATGTACCAATTCAACGAAGAGTTGAAAGCCTATTATATTGAAGAGATCTCAGAATTAATTGGTTCTCTCGAGACAGAAGAGGCTTGCAAACATGTAGCTAAAATTGTCAATCCTTATGGTTATGGACAAGGCTATGATGTTGAAGCTATGAAAAAGGACATGCTCAAAAATGTAGAGAATGCCGAATTATATTGGATCAAAGAGATGGTTGAGGAGTTTTTAAAAGAAGACAAATATTTTATCACACCACTACTCTTTGTACCCGCTGATGAAAATGCTATCACAGCAATTGATGATGGTAAAATTATGAACATCATCGGCTTTGAATCAAAAGAAGAAATTCAAGAACTAAGAAACACATTCGCTTAAAAATAAAATATATGACAGATTTTCAATTAATCTATGATTTCGTAGAAGAGTCAAACTCAACTAACTCTAATACAGATAAGTTAAATGTCCTTAAAAAATATGGACAATATGATTCAGTGCGCAAAGCACTCTATTACACGTATAACACTTTTAAACAATATAATGTCACTTCAGAAAACTGTAAAAAACGTAATGACTTGGTTGCGTCAACGAATGTATACCACGATATTTTTAACCTATTGGACGATCTCGATAATCGTACTATCACCGGCCATTCAGCTATTCAAGCTGTTAACGCATTCGTTAAAGAGAACCTTGAATTTGAAGAACTAATTTGGAACATTTTAGATCGTAATCTAAAAACCAGATCAACAGCTTCAACCATTAACAAGGCCATTCCCAATTTAATTCCAACATTTGATGTTGCTTTGGCTAAAACTTATGATGAGTCTACTCAAAAGAAAGTTAAATGGTCAGATGGGTGGTATGTTAGTCGTAAACTAGATGGTTGTCGATGTGTTTGTATTATTGATGCAGATGGTGAACCACGATTCTATTCGCGAGTGGGAAATGAATTTCTAACACTTGATAATCTTAAGCCTTCTATTCGTCAACTTGGTCTAATTAATACTGTACTCGATGGTGAGATTTGCATGATAGATGCCAATGGCAACGAGGATTTTACTAGTATTATCAAAGAGATCAAACGTAAAGATCATACTATTGAACAACCTCACTATTACATCTTTGACCACTTGACAGTCAAAGAGTTTGAATCTAAGGTTTCAACTACAAAATTTGGTCAACGTATTGATCACATTGAAAGTATTGTACCCAATGGTTTAAAGGGTGTTTCAGTTCTTGATCAATTCCTATGTAATGAAGAAGTCTTTGTTAATCTATTAGAGCACTCTAAAAATGAGGGTTGGGAAGGACTAATGTTGCGCAAAGATACCACATACAAAGGTAAAAGATCTGATGAGGTTCTTAAAGTAAAACAGTTTCATGATGCTGAATACATAGTCTTAGATGTTGAAAACGACATTCAACGAGTTATTGTTGATGGGGCAGAGGTCAGCGAATTGATGCTAAAAAATATCATTGTTGAGCACAAAGGAAATCGTGTTCAGGTTGGTAGTGGATTTAATCATGAACAACGTCGCTATTATTTTAATAATCCAAATGAGATTATTGGTAAACAAGTCACTATTCAATATTTTGAAGAAACTTCAAACCAAAATGGCACTCATTCGTTGCGCTTTCCAGTAATTAAGGCTATTTACGAAACTGTTAGAGATTTCTAAGTATAATATATAGTAAAAGACGATTTATTATGCAAATACCTAAGAAAATACACCAAGTTTGGATAGGTTATAAAGAAGCACCAGATTGGTGTAAACGATTTGGAGAAGAAATGCAGGCCATGCATCCCGATTGGGAATATAAGCTATGGACTCATGATGAAATTTTTAATCAACAGTACAAAGACGATCCATTTCTGCAAAACTATTTGACAGAACCAGAAACTTATAAGTGGGCTTTCATCGCCGATAGAGTTAGACTACTATTGCTTAGAGATTTTGGAGGGGTTTATTGTGATTTAGATGCCAAACCAATTAGATCATTTAACGAAGTTTTGGCCCATTTACAACCTCAGCATGAGTTTTTTGCAGGCATGAAACCCACACAAGAGCACAATACACTAATTGACTGTACAATCTATGGATCTGTACCAAACGGTCGAGTTATTAATGAGTGTTTGAGTTTATATGAAACTATTTATTGGGCCCATGGTTGTAAAACATTCAATGATCAAATTATCAAAACCATGGACACTGATGTTGCACTATTTGGCTATCAGTGGTTCTATGATGACAAAGTGACAGATAAAACTATTGTTCTACATGATGTTGAAGAGACTAGACTTTTTTCATGGGTCGATGGTTACGCATATAAAAAGAATTGGTAAGAGAAAGGTTTGAAAATATTTGTAGCACCACCCACTGGCGAAATAGAAAATAAAACATACATTAATTGGCTTGAGTCCAAGGGGTTTGAACCCAAAATATTGGACTCTAGATATAAAAAAATCAAAGGTCCATTAATGCTGTGTGGTGGCGCAGATATTGGTAAAAATCCAGACAGAGACACTAGAGAATTGAATTGGATTAGAATGGCAATTGAAGCCAATCAACCAATATTGGGTATTTGTCGAGGTATGCAGATCTTGAATTATTATTTTGGTGGCACAGTTGAGGATCTTAAGGATCCAATCGTCGAATATCATCGCAGTGATGAGTTTTCAGACGATAATGATCATAGTGAAAGAGAATCTCAGTTCCATTATGTGAAGAATTTATATGATGAATTGTTTCAAGTAAATTCAAGACACCATCAATGGTGTTCTACGATTGCACCTAATTTTACAGTTACTCATATGTCATTTGAAGGTAATTACATACCAGAGGCCATTGAGGACGAAAATCTAAAAATTATTGCAGTGCAGTGGCATCCCGAAAGAGAAGAGTGTCCAATGGGTCTCAACTTATTTAAATATATGAAACATATTAATTTAAAATAGTATAATTATCATGGGTAAATATGTTATTATCAAAAAGATTAAATCACTAAACGGCGTTGAAGTGCCTGTAATTCTTTTAGACGGTGGTGGTGAGGTTTTAGAATTAGAAACCATACAAGAAGCTGAAGATCTTAGAGATTTATTTCAAAAAAATTCAGATTCGGGTCATCAATACGAAGTTAAAAAAATATAAATATGGGCAGTATCTTAAGTAAGATTGCAGAAATGGAAGAGGATGGAACTCTACCTAAATTTGATCCAACTAATATGTATGATATATTATCATTAGCTGGAGAAAGAGGTATCAAACAACAAATTATGTTCGACGCAATGGATATTATTAGAGATAATCCTAATATGTCAAACGAGGATGCAATTATTGTTTCAGCTAAAAGATGGAGTTTAATATGAGCGGATTTTTTGTAAGTGATGAATATAGAACTAATCCAATGAGTTTAGTTCCAGGTGGATCAGTGGTCAAAGTGACATATGCTGACGGATCGTTTAGACTATATGATAAGATTAAAAAACCTTATCATTATATAAGGGTTATTACTGAAAAGGATAATAAAATTATCTCGGTTGAAGTAGATAACACATTGGCTTGGAAAAAATAAAGTGAGTTTAGCTCACTTTTTTTGTAATGTCTCTCTAGGAAACGTTTTAGGATATATAAACCATAAACGAAAAAAAATGAGGCGTTATGAGTTTAAAGAGTTTACAAGAAAAAATAGGCGTTGAAGCAGACGGGTCCTTTGGACCTGGAACAATGAAAGCTGCAATGTTGTATTATAAATTAACACCGGTAAGAGCAGCCCATTTCTTTGCTCAAACTTCACATGAAACCGGTGGATTCAAAGCATTTTCTGAAAATTTAAATTATTCAGCATCGGGTTTAAAAGGTACCTTTGGGAAATACTTTCCAGGTACATTAAACGAATCTTATCAAAGAAATCCTGAAAAAATTGCAAATAGAGTTTATGCTAATAGAATGGGTAATGGTGATGAAGCCAGTGGTGATGGTTGGAAATATAGAGGTAGAGGCGCATTACAATTAACTGGCAAAGCTAATTATCAAGCATTTGCTAATTACTTAAATTTACCAGAAATTATGGACAATCCAGATTTAGTAGCTACAACCTATGCTTTTGAATCTGCAATGTTCTTTTTTGAGAAAAATAAATTATGGACCATTTGTGACAAGGGCATTAACAATGAAACTATTTTAGCACTAACTAAGCGTATTAATGGTGGTACTAATGGTCTAGCTGATCGTCAAACCAAAACGGTTAAATATTACACTTATGTAAAATAAAAAATAAACACTGATCATGACATATACAAGAGAACAAATCGAAGCTGCTGTTAAAGCAAAGGGTTATGTGTGGTTTGAAGGTCCTAAAGATTTTGATGTTAACATTGTCGGCGTTAGAAACAATGCTGCAGCAATTGCAGATAAAGTGACTAATATTTTTGATGATTATATGACGTTATCATTTAAAGAGGACGGTGTGTGGAAATTTTATGAATGGGCTATTACTACCGATCCAGGTACAAAAGCCGTAAAAGAGTTTCATAATCCAAATGGTGTTGCAAGAGTTGTACCCGGACAATATAGAGGTATGTGGGCCGTTGGTTTACACCAAGGTAAATATGAAGCAATGAGACAAGTTAAGCCTGTTAAGGTTTATCGTGACAAAAACAAGGACATGACTTTCAATGAGACTGTTATTCAAGAAGGTATTTTTGGAATTAATGGACATAGATCTAATCCTAAAACAGAATCAGCTTATGTAGAAAACTGGTCAGAAGGATGTCAAGTATTTAAGAGAGTAAAAGATTTTAATGAATTTATGGCTTTAATTAATAAAGCTAAAGCAATTCATGGTAATTCATTCACATATACATTAATTGAATCAACAGATATTGTCTAACTGCTCGTAAATAAACTAAATATATAAACTATGGAAGAACTAGAAGATATTTTTAAAACCAATGACTTTAAAAAGTTACCATGGTTAAAACGATTTTGGATTAGACTACAAATAGCCTTTATACAAACCGTAAAAATGATGTAAAAATTATGAAAAAATGGACGTCAGTTAGAGCAGTTTATCTTTTAATGTCTGGTGTATTATTAACTGGACTTATATTAGACAATTGGTATATTATTGTATTTGTTATTGCAATGTTAAACGTTGGTGTTTGGACAAAATTCTGTCCGTCTAAATGGTTATTTGAAAAGATGGGTTTAAAAGAGACTGAATTGTAATGAAAGCATTAGATGGGATTTCAAAAAGATCAAGAATTGCTCTACTAATAGCAGGGATCATTATGATGACCTTCTTCTTAGTACAAACTTGTGTTGTTTTTGAATTCTGTCCTAATTTATATGAATTAGATGTTTTTGGTTATTGTTGTGTAATTGCATTCATGCCACCGTTTTTTATGGTTGTTTATGAATTTTTACAAAAGAAAGAAGAGGTTGCAAAAGAACTAGATAAAAAGAACATATATCTAGAACATGCAGCAAAAATTATTAGGCATGATATGCATTCTGGTATTAATACATATCTACCAAGAGGAATAAAATCTTTACAAAGAAGATTAACAGATGAAGACATTGAAAGATTAAAAATTAAATCTCCAATTCAATTAATCGCAGATGGATTATTTCATGCACAAAAGGTGTATGCTGGTGTTTATGAGTTTACAAATTTAGTAAAAGAAAATGCCAGTATGAATAAACAAGAGCATTCGATAAAGGAGATTATGTCCGATTATTTGAAATTAACTGCATATTATCAGCAAGTAATATTGGATGATAATCTGCCAACAATAAAAGTTAACGAACCGTTGTTTTGTACTGCAATTGATAATTTAATAAGAAATGGATTGAAATATAATGATAGTCCAACTAAATGGGTTAAAATTTATTTAGAAGAAGGTTATATTATAATAGAAGATAATGGAAGAGGCTTGTCTAACGAAGAGTTTATCAAGCTTTCAGAACCATATACTCGAAAAATGAATCAAAAAGAAAGCGGAACAGGATTAGGATTAAATATATGCGTTCAAATATTAAAAGAGCATGGTTTTTCTATTTCTGCTGAAAAAACCCAAACTGGAACAAAATTAAAAATTAAATTATAGAAATGATCAATTCAATAATGTTGGTAGATGATGAAAACCTATTTCACTTGGTTTTCGAGGATGCGTGTAGTTTATTAGATATTTCTTTGTCATTTGAAGCGTTAGACTCTTCTGATGAAGCTGATAAACTTTTTAAAAAATGGTTTACAGATGATTTAAATCACGAAAGACCAGAATGTCTATTTGTAGATCTTAATATTTTAGGATCTTCATTTGACGGAATCGAACTTATTAGAAAAATTAATTTCGAATATGGAAACGGTGTCGTAATTGGAATTATATCATCCTCTTCTGATGTTCAAGAAATTGATAAAGCTAAAGCAGTTGGTGCTCAATTTTGGATTATTAAATCTGATGAAATTGAACCTAGATTAGAAGAATTTAAAAAAGATTACGAGGGCTATAAAAATAAAACTGCGGCCTTTAAAATTTATAAATAAATGAAAATTAATAAATCAGCTAGAGATTTTATTTTACAAGTTTACAAAGAAAATAAGGTTTCATTAGAAGGTAATATTTTAAAAATTATTGAATCAGATCCGAATGATACAGAATTTTTAGAGTATTTAACTAATGCTATAGAAAAAGATAAAAATTCTAGAAAAAGAAGGTTAGAAATAACCAAACAAGTTCAAAATCAGAATAAGGATCTATTACTTTCTCAGGGTGAAAATCAAAAACTGATGGAAGAACTAAAAGATGCTTTAAAAGTAGCTGAAGATTCTAAACTCGATGCTATGCAAGCTATGGAAAATGCTGAAATAGCCAAAGAAATAGCGTTAAACGATTTAGATGTTTTACAAAAGAAAACTCAAACCGAATTAATTGGCACGATTGTTAGAGTGGCACTATATGTTATAATTGGTGTGGGTTCAGTAACAACATTGATGTATATTCTTGCAATAACTCTAAACAAAGATACTCAGATTATAGGATCAACTTGGGCAAATATGTTCGGCATATTACTTACGAATGCGTTTTCAATTGTTGGTACGATAATGGGTGTTAAATATGCATCGGAGAAGAAATAAGTATTGATCATACTAAATATTGTCTAGCTGTTCGTAACTTTAGAAAATAGTTGAGCCCACATTTTTTTATGTGGGCTTTTTTTTGTATATTAGCCTTGTAATTAACAAGGAATAAATGAAAGTTTACACATTTCCACAACATGAACAATATGGTGAAGTTTTTGCCATTGTAAAAACTATTTCAGGTACTTATGTTTGTCCAGGTTGGCACCTCGTACCAGACGGGACTATTAGAGATCAAATTAAGTTTTATCCAAGTACTAAATCGTTTAAAAAAACTTCTCAACCATTAGCTCCTAAGAGCTCTAGTAAAGAATGGCAGGTTGAAGCTTCTAAGCCTGGTAAATTTTATACAGTGACTGAAAAAGACGGTCGTTGGGATTGCACATGTCCATCTAAAACTTTTCATCGAGGTGATTGTAAACACATTAAAGCTAAAAAAGAATTAGTCAATGAAAGCGTCGCTTAATAATATAGATCGTCAAGAATGGAATGATCAATTTCTTCCAATCATGTGGGCTTTTGTGCAGAGTTATAATAGTACTAAAACACCCTTTTTAAAAAAGAAACTAAAAGAAGCACTTAAGCGTACTATTTATAAATGGACTGACTTGCCACCTAAATACGTATCTACCGAAATAATTAGACTTTTTAAAGAAAGAGGTATAGAAGCAGATCCATTTAATTTAACTTATCCGGATCGTAATATATTGGGTCGAGATGATAAGGGTCGAACCATTATGTTATGGGAACATACTACTACCAATCATGAAACTTATCAAAAATTTGTTGATTGTGTATCTATTGAAGAGCTTAAAGATGCAATGCTAAATCACACCGGTGTATGTTGGATTACCAGGGAAGAGGATAATCTCTTAAATAAGAGCGGTTTTAGGTCTACGAGACAGGATGGGTGGAGAGAAGCTTATGCCAATTGTGGGATCAATGTTGTTGAAAAATAATTAGCCCAGATTTTTTTATGTCACTGGAATTTAGTATATTTACTGTATAAATCAAACAAATTATGAAAAAGACAGAAAAACGATTAAGCTTTAATGAATGGGCCATCAAATTTAATGTTTCTACCAGGTGGGAAGCAGACACCTTAGAAAAAAGATCTTTTATTGAACGTCTAAATAATGCTAGATTTCAACAATATATGGATCAGCAATCTAAAAAGTACGAAAATGTTCGTAACTTTTAATAATATAATTTTTTTATGTCATTGGAATTTAGTATATTTACTCTATAATTAAAACAGAAAACAAAATGAACAAATTAGAATCACTTAAATGTATTGAAGTTACTTCACAGCGTCAAGCCGACAATGGTACCGTTTGTTACCACGATCCTATTACCAACTGTGATTATTTAAGTTACGAAAGCGGATATGTGCGTCGTAAATATTCAACTCGAAATTGGCGAGGTTATATCATCAATACGATTTATCAGTTGAATAAAACTAAGATGAGTAATATTGCTTATAAAGATTACTACGGAAATCTACGCGTAGCTGAAACTAAACAACGCGTTTTGGAAATGAATCCTGAAGCACGTTTAGAAATTTTGGCTCGTGCAGTAGTTAATTATCGTAACACCGTTAAAAAATATGAGCAAAATCGTCAAGCTGCGGCACAGCGAGTTGCATCATATGACTTGAATAATCAAATCTAATAAGATCATACATGAAAAAAATATCTGACTTCGAAAAAAACTTGACACCTAACGAGCGAGCATTGCTTGATAAGTTAAACATTAAAGCTAATCTAATTGTAGAATTTGAAGAAGTTCTACGAGCAAAGAAATTACCATTTAACAAAGACTTTATGTATGAGATGTCAGAGGATGACCTGCGACATTGGATTAACATGCTGTCTGATGAGTCTCAATCTAATCTGAGAAAAAATCACATACGTGAAACAAACGAGGACAACTAGCATATAAAAAATGTCTTTAAGCCAGAGGAAAGATTAGGACCATGAGAAAACCAATCGTTGTATATTATCTTCACTATTTCGACGAAGAGCAAAGAGAACCCGCTTTTAGTAAATGGAAAGACTATTCAGTTTGCGTGATGGCAAATGATAATGAAGAGGCCATTGAAAAAACCAAACTAATTGCCGGCAATCCCAATATCAAGATCATGGGTCTGGCAAACGGCCGCGAAGAATGGGTCGATGAAACTAAACCACTTGGCACGGGCGATAATACAATGCCTCTGGGCGGTTGGAATAGAAACAAAAAATAAATTAAAAGTATAATAGATATGGGTACTAATTACTATAGAATTCCAACCGTTGAGGAAATGGAAGAGCGCAAAGCTCGCTTAGCTCGTCGAGTTGCTGAGTTAGAAATGACTCCATCTAATATTGAACACAACTTCAATACGATTCCAACCAATTCACCATGGGAATATGATAATCCATGGACTGAATTTATGGATGGTACCAGTATTCATTTAGGTAAACGTAGCAGTGGTTGGAAATTCTGTTGGAACTTTCATAAGGACCAATATTATCATGATCTTAAAACATTATATGAGTTTGTTCTTGCAGGTCGAGTAGTTAACGAATATGGTGAGGAGATGGACTCAGCTGAGTTCATGGAAATGGCTCTAGAATGGGGTCAACCTGATGGACTAATAGCAGATAAAGAATATTTTGATAAGACTGAACATCATCGATGGATGTCAAATCCAGAAGCATATTATGATCGCATTGTAGATGGTCTTCGAGTTAGTAGTTCAACTGAATTTAGTTAAGATGGACAACGAAGAATTTCATCATACATGTAGTCAATGCGGTGAAAAAATACCAAGCGGTTTAAGACTAACTAATATATGTGTAGACTGCTTAATTAAACCAAAACAAAAATGAGAATAACATTTATATCAGACACGCACACTAAACACTGGGAATTGGAGGGCCAATTACCCGGTGGAGATTTATTGATCCACGCCGGTGACATTATGAACAGCGGTTATGCTAATTATGAAGTAGAAGAATTTTGCGAATGGTTTGCAAGTCAAAAGCAATATGATAAAAAAGTCTTTATTGCTGGTAATCATGACAGAGCTTTTGAAAATAAGCCAGATCAAGTTAAATCTATATTAGATCAGTTTCCTAATCTAATCTATTTAGAGGATAAAATGCTTGGTCTATATAGTTTAGATACTGATAAATCTGTTAAAATATATGGCAGTCCTTGGCAACCTGAATTTTATAATTGGGCATTTAACTTACCAAGACGTGGCCAAGATTTAATGAGAGTATGGAATCAAATTCCCGAAAACACTGACATTCTTATAACTCATGGACCACCACAAGGACATTTAGATATTAGTGGACCTCCATATAATGAAGGGGATTTAGGTTGTGAATTATTGAGAGTTAGGGTAGATGAGATAAAACCCAAGATTCATGTATTTGGTCATATTCATGGAAGTTATGGGTATAAGTTCTATAATGGTACACATTTCTTTAACGCTTCAGTTTTAAATGAAAGATATGATCAAGTGAATCAACCATTGACTGTAGATTGGGATCCTGAAACAAATGAATTAACATTTATATAAACTATATGGAAGAACAAGGAATTATATTGGAAGAGGCAAGTTTTAAATTCTCACAGGATCCTAATTGTCTATCAAGACAAGATGAATATGAGTTCTTAGAGATAGAGGCTCAAAGCTCACTAGGGATTGATCGAGATAAAGGCTGTTTCTTTATATTAAAGACTGAAAAATGGTCAGTCGATGGTATAGAAGAGTTAGAGAAACTATTTGATAGAATTAGACAAGTTGTTATAAAAAATAAAGATGGACAAAAATAACAAATTTTACGTAAAGCCAACTCGTAAAGAGCGCATTGATAATTTCATGGATAGTTTAAAATATTCTATCCTATTTTGGAAAGGTCGCAAGAAAGGAATGATTCACACACGCAGATTAGAGTGGAGTGATTTGCGCTACATTTTCTTTCCAAGTAGATTGGACAAGTATGGTTATTTAGGCATCACATTCTATAGAGAAAGCGAAATGACTAAAGTGCTTCGTCCACTTGTGCTTGCAATGGATTATGAAGCCAAACCTTTCTGGTGTCCACGTTGGTTTCTTAGATTCCTTCACGTGTTTGGAAATGATAAAAGTATTGTAAGGGTTCGTAATCGCAGATTACACGATTTACATCGCCAATTGACTAAAGGGATCACTTTTTATGACTGGAAGACTAAGTGGACACATTATGATTTGCGTATTTCAATCTCAGCACCTAAACACTTACAAGATCTTGCAGGTTGGATTGAGGATGGATTCTATTCAGATGGTCGACAAAAAGAATTGGTTGATCAGATCAAAGCAATCGACCCGGATGCAGGTATTATTTGGGGTAGCATTTCAAGATTAGAAAAACAATTAGAAGAGTTAGAACGAACCTTTAACACCAAATAAAAATGACACAAGAAGAATTAGCAGATAAGATTCTTGCACGTTACGAAGATGACAGAGAATATCATTTTTTCCGGGTAGATAGAGAATGGATTATTGAAGCAATGATTGAGTTTGCAAATAAAGTTAACACCGAAGAGAAATGAAAGACTTCCTTACAACAATCTTCAAAAGAAGTGAACCACAAAAACAAGAAAAATCTTTTGAATCAAATTGGAAACAAGAACAATTTGAGAAGAATGTAAAGCAAGGAGTTGAAGCATTGCTTAGTGGGAAGGATGTTATCATATATCCAGACAGCAGAGACTTTGAATTAGCTCTTGAAATCAAGAATCAATACATTCGTTTACGAATGAGAGAACTTGCAGAAAAAATAAAAGTAGAGCCTTTTAGTGAAGGAATAAAGATAAACTTTAACACCAACGAGAAATGAAAAACATCTGGGTAGTAACTGCACATCGTACCACTTTAAGTGAACATTCTTATGTGGTTGGTGTGTATGAGGATTTTGAAGATGCTAAAAAAGCAGCTAACATTGAACAATACAACCGAGGCGGCAAATACGATATGGACATTAATGGATATGGTCTTAACAAACTTCCAAAAGAAATTATTGATAACGAGATATGAAACAGACAGCAGTAGAATGGTTGAGAGACCTGTATGAAAATAGACCAGCATATGAGGAATGCATCCTTGAAGATGAATGGGAAGAAGCCCTTAAGATGGAGAAGGAGCAAATGATTGATTGGTATGCTACTGGGCAGGCAGATACAGTAAATATGTATGAGCAACACCTCAACAAAAACTCTAACACCAACGAGAAATGACAAAATTTGATTCAGTAAAATTACGAACCTTGATGGAAATCGCCAAGTCGGATGGGTTCAGTTCACGAACCTTTAGATTGAATGGTATCTTCTATACAATCAGTCAAGGATACGACCAAACCCTACCACAAGGTAAAGAGAACCATATTAAGTTTGTTATCCGTAAGGGAACCAGCGAACAGCGACACGACTTGATTTTGGGGAATTCTTATCCTGATGAGTGGAATGTGATATTCAAGGACATCTACGAAATCTATTGGAAGGAATATACCGAACGTAGAAAAAACGATTTTCAATGAAAATTTTTTTAGTGTCCATCACGGTCGTAATCATCGGGTTCATCGTATGGGTCGTTAAACGAATGGAAGATTTATGAAGGAGTACCGATATGACATAAACCAATTCTATTGGGATAAGGAAGCAAACCATTTCTTTGCACGAAGGTCCACCCTATGGAATTATGACTATGCTGCCGCTACCATACCCTTCTTAAATGAAAAGTCGCAGTTTTATATCCACAACCCATCTACCGGTGGGAATCGCAGATTCCGTTTTTCACACGAAAAAAATTTTAAAAGTGACACGGTGTGGTATTTCGAATCGGAGGATGGGATTGGAGTTGAAATCTTAATTGACTGATACTATGGTATTTAGAAGTGGAAAGTATCAAGGATGTACTATCGAAGAAGTTCAACGAATTGCTCCGTGGTATATTCAATGGGTGAAAGAGAACCGACCTGAAATGTTAAAGGAACACACCCCAAAGAAAAAGGTGGTACGGGTTCACGAGGATGATGACATTCCAACCCACTCCTACAAGAACATCAGACCGGCCACATTAGATGAAGCATTTTAAGTTATGAATTGGATAGATTATTTTAGAGGGATTGCCCACCAAGTCAAATTGAAGTCAAAAGACATCCATACTCAAATTGGTGCGGTCATTGTCG
>Ga0222713_10003560_pt1 | contig 16094 bp, 14 predicted proteins | sample C33_649DmetaG_FD_165061 | JGI IMG/M metagenome (GOLD analysis project Ga0222713, IMG submission 165061) | Estuarine water microbial communities from San Francisco Bay, California, United States - C33_649D | ecosystem: Environmental > Aquatic > Marine > Unclassified | place: USA: California...
TGTAGGTGTTTTCTTAAGAGCCGGATCCATTTTTGGACGACCACGTTTACCTGTACCAGTACTTGTACGTATTTTTTCTGCTTTTAATTTACGTTTGAATAGTCGTGGATGAACTATAATTGAATCCAAATAAAACGCTCTTCTAGCCCCTGTACCATCTATACATTCATGACCACCACCTTTCCATCCAGGTTCAGTTGAGTCATGTGTACTTACATAATACAATGTAGGTGCGTTCTGTTGATTGTTATAAAAATCAGCAGGTAATACTTCAACTCCTTTTGTGAAGTTTACATATTCCTGCTCATTCTCTTCTAAAATATACGCTTTACGAGGCGTTATTGCGGCTGGTTTTTCTATCACTTTCATATATTAAATATACGAATAGAGCCCGGGTCAACCGCCTATATCTTAACGGATATAGGTAATGTTTCTGTACTTGGTTTAGCGTCTGGGTTTTCCATTTTATATATGTCATATACTTTAAGGAACATATCAAAATTGGCGTCTATGTTTTCAATCACTTTTAATTCCCAACCTTTACCTTGTATTTTATCTTTTTTCTCACCACGAGTACTTGCTTTCAACCACAAAATAGCTATACCTTCTATAGGTTCATTGTGTGTCTCATTCCAAGCCTTAGCGTAAGCGGCTAATTGTAAATTGTATGACGTGTGAATTGAGTTAGATGTTTTAATATCTATTAACCACAGTTTACCATCCATACGACAAATAATATCTGTTGTACCAGCATACTGATGTTCATCTGAAAATAAGTGATATTCAGTTGCTATTAATTCTGGATTTGTTTGTTTCCAAAAATCAGCAAACTTTAAAATCATCTTCCATACATCAATCGAATAATTTACTTTTCCATCTTCATTCATCCATGTTACTTCTTTACCTAACATAAGGTCTTCACAAGCGTTATGTACTTGAGTTCCTTCATTAGCTGCTTTAGCGGCAATAATGTCTGAGTTATGTCCTACATCTTTTAACCATGAATGGAAAAATTGGTTTTTAGGAAAGAAATTTAAGATACTAGTAATTGATGGGTAATATTTTCCGTCACGTCTATAAAAACGCTGGTCTAATACATTTACTTGTTTGTTGTCTTGACTGTATTCTACAATCCTTTTAATTTTAGGATCATGAATAATGTTTGAGTGTTTGTCAATCATGCTAACTCTAATTTTTTGTATATTAGTTCTCCTAAACTTAATTGTTCGGCTTCATGAACTAATTTGGTGAATTTTTCAAAACCCATATCTGATGGGTCTTTATCTTGTAAATCAATTAGATAAACGTCTTTACCTAGGTTGAGTAATTCTTCTGCATATTTAAGAGCATCTTTTAAGGCGTCCCTATCTAAAGACACGTATACTGTTTTTACACTTGGTTCAATTAATTTCATCATTAACGCTTTAGGTATTGTTTTACCTAGTAATGGTATTGCGTTACGTTTAATAGCAATAGCATCAAAAATACCTTCACATAATATAATAGGCACGTTCCAGTTAATAAAATATTCTAAACCAATAAGTTCGTTTTTGTTACATTTAGGAGCGTCATATTTTTTAGTTGAGTCTGGATCAATAGCTCTGGCTATAAAATAATTTATTCTACCGTCTTTATCATATGATGGGACTATAACTCTATTCGCATACTTGCCTTCTTCACAATAACCTATATTATACTTAAATATATCCGACTTAGTAATACCTCGTTTTTTTAAATACATTAAAGCGTGTTTAGCGACGATATCTGTACGTGATAGGTTAGTTAGTGGTTTATATTCTTTTGGTAACGAAACATCATGAACTAATTTTTCTTCATTTTCAGAGCGTTTCTCAGTGAAGTTTAACATCGATTTTAACTCTGTTATCTTATCTGATGGTGCTTTTAGTTTTTTAAATAAACCAAGTAATGTTTTACCTTTAGCGTTACATGTCCAACAATGCCAAAAATTCTCACCTTTAGAGTTAGGCACCATATTTACCTCTAATTTAGGTTTACGGTGGTTACAGAAAGGACAGTTGTAAGCATAGTTGTTATTGCTTGTTTCTTTTCCCTTTCCTAGTACACTACTAACGGTTTGTAATAAAGCATTATTTATCATAAATGATAATATAACATCTTATTCTTGGGAAGCAAAATCTTTCCTATAAAACTTTCCTAATATGTTATCGTTGTATGTGTCTACAAATAATACTCGTTCTGTCATCTGCCAAAATACTTCTGAGTAAGTCAGTTGTTTTTTAGTTTCACAGAAGTCTAATATGACACGTTGAAAATTTTCCTTACCGTATGTTTTAATATCAGCTACTAGTTCTTTAGATGAACCATAGTAATCTCTCCAGCCGCTATCTACTTGTTCTATTTTAGTAGTTGCTGTACGACCACGAGTCACAGGCATGGCTGCGAGTTCTTTTTTGGTTAATTTTTTCTTCTTGTTATGAAGAAATGTCTTTTTACCGATGTAGAATTTACCGGTTTTAAGGTTTGTTGTTTTGTAAATAAATCCAAAACAATTTTCAAAGTCAACCATTTCATTTAATGGTGTTAATCCACCATCATCTTCATAATATAACCAATTTGACATAACGTTTTATTTTTAAGGGTAAATGAACTGTGTTATTGGTGAGTAAACAGGTGTAATAACTCCATCTTCGTAAACTGACCAAACATGATCACTAACGCTAGTTACACCTGATAATGTCACTTCTGGAGTTGGGTGACCAGGACCTGCTAACATACTGTTGTCTACAAATGCTCCATTTTGATATAAAGTAATTACACCAACAATTGAACCGGTAGTTATACCATTGTATTTGTATGTTAATTTAACATTACCACTACCTGCATTTGAAGCTGATAAGTATGGTGTACCTGAAGGCCAAGCATATCCTGCTGGTTCAACAAATGATTTAGTTACTGGGATGCTAGGATCAATATAGTATTGATATGTCACACTACCTGTTCCACCAGTATTATATGTCTCTATTCTGAATTTAGCATCTGGTTTTTCATAGAACTCTACAGCATAAGGTGCTGGTGTAAATCCTTGATATATTAATGTTGGGTTCTCATAAGACATTGTTGTATTAACTGAACCATAACCTGAAGATATTGTAAATGATCCTGATGGGTTAGATGTTAATGACGATGCTGTAGGGAAAGTACCATATTTTATATTAAATGTTGAAGCCGCTGGTCCAGAACCTGTATAGAATTGAATGTTAAATCTATTATATGGATGTCCTGGTGTTGCGCCCCAATATGGACCTATACCTGTTCCTACAGGTGCTATCGGTGGAGCTACAACTGACGGAGTAGGTGTTATTGTAGGTGTTACTGTTATAGTTGGTGTTGGTGTTACTGAAGGACTTGTACCTACTGATGGTGTTATTGACGGCGTTACAGTAATTGTAGGTGTAACACTAATTGTAGGTGTTATACTTGGTGTAATACTAATTGTAGGTGTTATACTTGGTGTCACACTAATTGATGGAGAAATAGCTGGCCCAATTGGAGGAACAGATGCTGTAGATACTGTTGTAAAATTTAAATCATATCTAATCAAAAAAGTTGTATCAGTTGTGTTAGATAATGGAATTGGTGCAGCCATCTTACCAACCATCAATAATTCTTGAGCATCATTATATAAACCTACTGTTGTTACATACGGAGCAAAATCAGATCCAGTAACAAAATCTTTTAATATACCGACATTAGAGCCAGTATTTACATAAAATACACTACCACTAACAGAACTACTGTATGGGACTAATAGTCCTTGACTACCAGATAATAAAGTTGGGTTATAACTTAAATTATACTCGTAATCTTTTACAGTACATTTGATAAAGTTTTCATAAACAATATGTTTATTTTTAAACGATACCTTTCTAATATTAGTAGTAATTGACCTATCCATCTAGTAATAAATATTAATTTTCACGTCTTTCTTCAGGTTTGTAATAAACTATTCTATTGTGGTTAATAGGTGATGCTAATAATATAGCTGGTTTTAAATTGCCTTTACGTGTTTCTTGATACATATGGGACATCCATGTTTGTTCATATGGATAAGACCATTTTGTATCTATAAACATTTTTTGATTACCTGCTTTACTTACAATCATTGGCCAATTACAGTAATATATTTCACCATCAATATATGATAAACCTTCAAAAACATCTATTTTATTAAATGTTGTGCGTGGACAATTTGGATCTAATCCTTGTACAGGCAATTTATCATATTGAGGCCATACTTCAGTTCTAATATGTTGTGGTACATTATACCAAGAACACTGGATATGGTTGTCCATGTAAACTTCAGTGAATGATAGTTTTAAGAAGTCAAATTCTTCTTTTAACATTATTTTATGAATCTTTTCATATAAATCAGGTACATAAGTTCTAAATCCATTACGACAAGTATCAGGTACTGGTTTATGGATACCCATATCATCTTCTAAAAAGATATAGTAGTCACTATCTGATTCATGAAAGTGTTCAGCTACTAGTTGTCTACCTCTATTTATACCTAAATTTTCACCTGTTATAATATGTTCAAAACCATATTGTTCACAAATTACTTTATTTGTCTCAATTGCTTTTGGATCATTTGAATTATCAATTAGTATTCGTCTTGTTTTAGTTAGCCAATGATTATGTAAATCATATGTTTTCAAGGTGTGTTCTAATTGGTCTGGGAAATTAAATGTTAGGATATATAATGATGTTTTTATATTATCTAAATCTAAATTCTTAGGTGCTAAATATACTCTGTTATCAGGTATTGACTCTAATTCTACTTTATTATCTAATAATGCTTGTATAAACTTAACCACTAATCCATTTCCATCTAAAGCATAACGTCTATATTTTTCTGGTTCAATGTAAGACATAAGAGTAAAAATACTTTCTTCAGTACCCATAAATCCTTCATTAAGTGATTTTTGAAGCATTGAATAATACAAGGCATTTGCTTGATTAATAATTTCTTTTTTACCACCAAATAAACCACCTCTACAAACATACTCTACTTTTTTACCAGCATAACGATTCATAGCTTCAAATTCAAAACCATGAATCTCAGTATTTGCTTCATATGGATAACTTAAAAATAAAAATGACTCTAAGTAAGGTAATATTTTATCTAATGCTTTATTTTCAGTAAAATATTTTTCATAAACAGTATTAGTAATACCGGCGTCTAACCATATAAAATGCTCTGTGTTAAATGGATTCCATATAGTAACATCATTAAGTAAAAACATTTTTGATTGTACTATTGGATTATACCATTCAAGAGATGCTTGAGGAGACTGAGATAACCAACAAGCTTGATTTTTCCATTCTGGTTTATTTCTTATTTCTTGAGTTTTGTCCCAGAATGGGTTATACATCTGTTTAATGTCTTCTAATTCATATATTTTAACATATGTATTTTCTTTTGAACGTTTTGCCCAAACTATTTCCTCTAATTCTTTAGGAACATAAAGAAATAAGTTAGCATCTATGTCTAAAAAATGATTAAAGTGTTGAATATAATGATCAAATGATCTTCCTTCACGACCTATATTCCATAAACCTGTTACAATTGTTAAATTATTATTCATTATTTTTTAATTTTACAAACCCAAACAGCTTGAGTAAATTGTTCTTGCATAAATGGTTCTAGATTATTACTACTAACAGCTCCTTGAATATCTGAGTCTTGTATTTCTAACCAGTTCCAGAATTTTAAATTAATATGGTTATTAAAATAGTCAGTAGTTGAAGCATAATCATGAGCCATAATTATATCTCCTTGTTTTATAAACTTAGATAATAAATTAAATTCTCCAATTTTCCAACCACCATCACATAAAACTAATGTAGTTCCATCTTGTTGAATATAATCAATTATTTCTTGTTTTACTTCACTATAATTATCATTAAATACATTTTCAATTCTTACATCAACACCGCTCTCTATTAAAGTTGAATGTTCTTGTCTTCCATGAATATCATATGATAATATAGGAATATTTAAATGTAAATCATTACAAGTTAATTTAAGAAACATAGTAAAACCACCCATTGCTGTTCCTATTTCTAATATTCTAGATGGTTTGACTTCATTTAAAAGATTATAAAACGCTTCATATGCGTAATGATTTTGTTGAGCAGCATGTCCTAAATAACTTGATAGACTATCATGTTCTGCTAATTTTGATTCTCGGGTGATGTTTTCTTTTTTAAACATTTATTTTTTATTTATTATATATCCAAAATCTTTCTTCTTCTGGTTTGTGGTTCACTATAAAGAGTTCAGTACAATTATCATCTTTAGGTCCTTCTATACCTAATGCTTTATATATAGGGGCTAAAATATATTCATCATTTATAGCATACCATCCTCTAAAATTATTTATTTTATTTTCTTTATATAAGGTAAACATAACATTATTCCATATATCAAAAAACTGATTCATTTTTTCAACACTATCAAACATAAAAAGTTTAGCGGCGGCATCAAATACTAATACTTCACCTTCAACAATCATGTTATATTTTTCTTTTAATATATCAGTTATACATGTCATACTTTCTTCAGATACATTTCTATACCATCTTGATACAGCATTGTATAATGAATTTTTATGACTTAAAAAACGATTTATATCATTTAAATTTAAATCAGTGTCTGTACCTAACATAGCTATATTATGCACTCCAAATTCTTTAGCTTGTTTTAAATGAAAACGATTAGTTGAAAATGGAAATTTATAATCTTGATCTATAAACTTTTTAGCATAATCTTCTACACTTGTACTTTCTAAAAAAGATTCATTTGTCTCTAATTCAGGATATTCTAAATAAAAATCTTTTAATTCGTTAACTATAAAATTTTGTCTAGTGACACCATTAAAATAACTTTTATCATCTGTTATCACAAAATAATATAAATTAGGATTGTCAATATATAAATTATTTAGTTTTTCTAAAGCAGTCTTTCTATATGTTGGGCCACAACATGTGTAACAAATAGCTATTTTTTCATTAAATTCCATAATTTATTATTTAGAACAGAATAATACTCCCATATGATCTGGGGTTCTAGCAAAATTAGCTTGAACCTTTATATTAAATCCCCATTCAATTACTTTATTAAGATAAGATTGTTTTAAATACTCACTATGAAATTCCATAGCTAACTCAGTCACATTATTTAAATCTTCTTTAGTTAAATCTAATAATATTTCTTCAGCCCCTTCAATATCACATTTTAAAGCAGTAATTGAATAATCATTTATTAATTTTTTAACTTGATCAACTGATGAAATTAATTCATGTTTGAAAACATATTTAGGGTTATCTTTAGTTTCATTTATGTAAAACAAAATATCATCATTGTTCCCATCAACTCCAATAACTTTATTAGCGGTTTGGGCGAAATAAATTGGACTAAGTTCTTCAGTTTTTTCAGTATACCATCTTCCACAGCCTAAATCTAAAACATTATGGTTTTTTGTATTAAAATAAGGCCAATGATCAGTTGAATTTTCTGATTCTATTGTATATGTTATCATATTTCTAAAAGGTTTATAATTTGATTTAATCTTACTGTTGGGTGTAGATAATCTTCATAATATTTTCTAGCATTATTAGATATAAAACTTAAAAATTCTTTATCATCTTTAACTTCTAAAAAACGTTTTATATAAGCATCCATATGTTCTTCTTTACCATTTCTTTCTGATGTTAAATCTCCTATTCTATCAATAGATATATAGTGATAATTAGGGATTAAAGGATGATATAATTCATTAATATATTGGAATTTAACCATTGGTATTCCAACACCCATATATTCTATGTCTCTATAACAGAATTCACCAACACCAGGAATACATAATCCTACTTTATAATTAATTAATTCATCAAAATAATCAGCGGTATTAATACTATGACCACCATAAAAATATGGAGTATGACTTAATAAAGGAATAACACTTCGTCCTATAGCATTAATATTTCCTCTAAAATAAAATTTATCTATATAATCTTTATTTTCTTGTCTTTTATTATAATAGTGATCTAAGTCAATACTTGGAGATGAGGCGACATAAATTGATTTTTTAATTTTACATTGATATTGACTACTTTTTGATTCTTCCTCATTGTACTGGCTTATCAATAGTATATCATTTGGATTATTTCTATTTTGAAAGAATGGTAAAAATCTATAAGGACTATCAGCAAATGTTATACCTTTAAATGTATTTGTAACTGTATCTTCAATAAGTAAACTACAATCACTAACTACTATACCACCTGGTAATTCTATCTCATTATTACTTATTATTAACTCAGCGTTATATTTATTTTTTAAATATAATTCTAATTCATGTAATATAACATCATGATGTTTTACATTATTATATGTGTGATATACTTTGATCATATTCTATGTTCTATTCTTTCAGCCCAACCTCTAGTCTCACTTATAGCCCAAGCAACCATTTTAACTGGTTTTTTGTCAAAATATTGAAAATATTCTTCGTAGTGGATTGGTCCTTTATTTTCTAAAAATTGTTGTAATTGATAACCATCAATGTATCTACTATTGACAGCCATACCATTTTCATCATCAAAAGCAATTAGTATTGATTTGTAATCATCACCTGGTAATTCATTTCTATGTACTGTAACTAAATGATAAAATGATTTAGACCAAGGACTATCAACTGATGTAGGTGGGTAATCATTATCTAAAGTATATTTTTGAACTGATTTTTCTTTGAAGTTGACACCAGCATATGTTTCATAATCAGCTAATGTTCTAACTGTTCCCAAATCATATCCTGTTAAATCAATACCTTCTTCTGTTCTAAATAAACATCTAATTTTTTTACGAGCATAATCTTGTTTAGCCCACCATTCAACACCTCGTTTAGCATCATCATCCCATTTTAATATACCACTACGTTCTTCTCTCATTGTTGAGTGCCAAACTACTAGTTTGTGAGGGTGAAACATATCATATCCATGTGTATAAGATCTAACTGTTAAGTTAATTTCTTCACCACTAAAGTATATGTCTGGATCATGTTTTATCTCTTTAGCCCATTCAGCTCTAGCAAAACAGAAGTGTCCTGATAAAAATCTACTGAATGGAGGTTCAGTCATATCTTGCCAACCATGTAATAAACCTGGTCTAATAAAAATAGTTCCATGTGGGTAGAAACAAACAAACTGTTGTTGCCAAGGCTCCATTGTACGACCACCTGGATCATCAAATGGAGTATATAAAGGTAGATAAGCTGCTAATATTGGTTTATAACCTTGTTTTTCTCTTTGGTTATGCATTTCAATTAGTGTTTCATCCCAACCCTTAGCGAAACGATGATGTGAGTCTAATTGTAGAATATAATCTTGATCTGTTAATAAATTCTCATTTATTTGAGCTCTAGCCCAAGGTAAACCTTGTGCTTCTGTATATAAAACATCCATTATATGGAAACGTTTATCATTTCTAAACTCATCTAAATTATCAAATCCATCTTCAGGATGATATTGGCGACATATTCCGAAATGAATACGTTTAGGGTATTTAGCGTTTGCTAAAGCGTCTTTAATTGTAGGTACTAATTCCGGATCACGATAACCTGGTAAATGTACTAGTATAGTTTCTTTACTCATATTTTATAACTTGTTCAATACGTTCACACCATCCTTTTGATGTACTATGAGGCCACACTCTAGATGAGTAAGGACGTCTTATATCTTCATATTCAATAGGTATATGGATAAACTGATCGTTTGGATCAGCTTCCATAAATGATTTAATTGTTAATTCATCTAAATCTTTTCTAAATAAATCATTATTATTTTCATCTAACATGGCTATAACAAAACAATTATAATCTGTTTCTAATAATGAACCTTTATAAACATCAATATAGTGTTTTATCTTATTACATAAACCAGATTCATAATCTCCTTTAATTGGTGGAGGTTCATTATTTAAAGTTTCTTTATGTATTTGTCTTGTACTGAATTTTAGTCCAGCATAATGTTCATATTCTTCTAATGTTCGTTCTGTACCAAAACCAAATCCAGTCATATCTTCTTCACCACCCATTCCAAATAGTGATCTGAAACGAGCATATGATTTTTGATTTTTAGTATCCCATTCCTTATCATCATCCCACTGTTTTGTTTTTCCTTCTCTAGTATATTCATGCCATATAATTACTTTATGTGGACTAAATAAATCATACCCGTTTGTAAACGCTCGAGCAGATAAAGATGTTTCTTCACCATGGAAGTATAATTCTGGGTCGTAAGGTATTTCTGTATTGAATTTACCTGTTGTGAAAATAAAATGTCCTGATATAAAACGTGATGGGTAAGGTTCAGTTAAGTTTTGAAAGTCAGGTACAGTATGTGGTCGTAAAAACACAGCTCCTTCAGGTAAATATCTATCAATATTTAAAGTCCATACTTCATTAACTCTACCTTCTGGATCATTATCAGGAAAATATCCTGCTATATAAGATGTTAAAAGTGGTTTCTTATGTCCTTTCTTTTTTAACTGTTTAAACATATTAATTAATTCAACATCCCAATGTTTAGTGAAACGATGGTGTGAATCTAATTGTAATGTATATGTTTCGTTAGTGTATAGTTTTTGTATTAAACTACGAGCCCAACAAGCACCTCTTGAGTGTTGATAAGGTATATTTATGATTTTAAATCGAGGATCATCTTTGAATTCATCTAATGTATCCCATGTATCTTCTTCACTATGTTGCCATGCAATCCCAAAAACTAAATTTTCAGGTTTTTTAGCGTTGTTTATACAATCATGAAGTGTTTTCAGTAATTCAGGATCACGATATGAGGCTATCGATATAAAGATTTTTGACATAACATTGTAATATACGTAAATTATTTTACTTATCCAAATTTTTTCGGCGTCTTCTATTATAAATATTTTTATGGACAATTTCCAGTGTTAGTGAATGTACCATCACCATCATTAGTAACTTGAGGTGTTGGTGTTAAGTAACCACAATAAGACTCAGTTAAACCATTTCCAACTACAATGTTTTGTAAAATACCACTACAATTTTTGAAAGTGAAAGTTGTATGACCACCTGTACCTGTTGTACCACCATAGAATTCCCAATACGTGTCACATGGTATTGATGGTGATGGAGTAATACTAGGTGTTATACTAGGAGTAGTTGTTATTGTTGGTGTAGGTGTTGTTGTTGGTGTTTGTGTAGGTGTTACTGTTGGGGTAATTGTTGGTGTGATACTAATTGTTGGTGTCACTGTGACTGTTGGAGTGACAGTTATTGTTGGTGTGACACTAATAGTAGGTGTAATACTAATAGTAGGTGTAATACTAATTGTTGGTGTTATTGAAATTGTTGGTGTTATTGTTGGAGTAACACTAATTGAAGGTGTCACTGTGATTGTTGGTGTAGGTGTAACTGTTGGAGTCACCGAAATTGTTGGAGTAATTGTAGGTGTTACAGTTGGAGTTATAGATGGAGTTAATGAAGGAACTGGTGTTAATATGTTTGGTATTGTATATAAACTACCTGGTATTATTGTTAATATGGCTATATTTTGTTCATAAAACACATTACCAACATAAGAACCATGTGTTAATGTTACTCCAGTAGATGAATTTATAATGCTTCCACTATATAATAAATTATAATTTCCATCATCATATAAACTAGCTGTATATCCATTTGATCCGCTAGTATATAATATATTAAATGTTTTAGGTAAAATACCGTCACCAGCTATTTGACGAGGTATATTTAAAACATACACATAACTGTCTGACTGTGTTGGGAAGTATTTAACTGTATCTTCATTTCCTAAATTAATAAAACCATCAAAATAAGAAGCTGTTGTTAAGGTACCATCATTATATAATGTACCTAATTTAGATGATGTGACAACAGAAGCAGATGGTAAAAAATCTGGATAGTAAGTAGCTAAAATGGTGCGATACATTAATCTATCGTACGCACCATTAGTATTATATTCAGTTGTAGGATCAAAAACAGAACTTGTGTTGTTTATACCTACATTAATTACAATTCTATCATTATCAAATGAACTAGATAATATACTCCAGCTTTTATTAGCTGTGTATGGTGACACAAATGCATCAGCTACGTTAATTCTTTTGAATGATGACATATATAAAACACTAGAAGTCTAGTTTAACTCTTAATAATAATTCTTTAGTAAAATCTTTAACTAATGGTTTATTTAATTTAGCTACCGCTAATAAATCACCACTGTTATTATACAATCCAATTGTTGTAATGTATGTTTGTGGGTTGTAAATTAATTGTGAATATAATAAATTACCATTACTATCTATTACAGTTGGATTTGTAGTGTAATTATAATCACTATTTCTTACTCTAACAAAGAAGTATGTAGAAGAAATTGATTCAAGATTTTGTAAACTACAAGTTGGAGCAACAACAGCAGATGATGATAACATTTGATATATCATTCTGTTATTGATGTTATATGTCAAACCAGCAGCAGCAGCTTGAGATGAACTATATTCATTAAATACAGCACCAACACCTCCTAAAGCACCAGCTGATAAAGATAATGCTCTTGGATTTAAGATAATTAATCCTTCATCAGGAATTACCATACCATAAGATCCACTAACTGTATAAGCAGAAGAAGAAACATTATTTGCAGATCCACTTAATAATTGATAAACACGAGATGTACCAATATAAGTTGATGAAGCAGCTACTGTAGAGTCATCTGTTAAAACAATTGAATTACTGCTACCACTATGACTAACTCTAAGTGTTAATGATCCTGGATTAAATGATTCTTTAAAACGAGCTCTATTAACTGATAATACAATAATATCTTTTGATCCTGATGGTAATGTACCGAAGGTAAATTGTCCGTTTTCATCTCCATATATCAATGTTCTAAATTGACCATAGATATCTCTTGTTGGTGTTTTAGATGGGATAGATGGATTAAAGTAAGCTGAACCGGAACCACTTATATGTCCGTAAGCTACTGAGAACTGAACAGCAGCACTAGTATCACTAGAAGCTGTTTGATATAAATCTAGATAAAAAGTTCCTGGTGTTGAGCTTTCTTGAGTTGAGCTAGTATAATAAGCATTCAAAGTTAAAGTGCTATTACTCCACATTGGAGAAATAGTACTATCCGAACTTACTACAACGTCTTGAGGGTCAAGGGATGTAAATGACATATATTAATTATATTTTTGTAATTGTAAATGGTATAGTTAATCTAGCACCACTGTCTCTACCAACACAAGTAATTGTAGTTGTAATAGCAGCACCTGGTAAAGCGTTAACACCAAAGAATTGGTTTAATGTTGTAGCTGTAATTGTAAATACTGAACCAATTTGGCTAACTGATAAATTAGTACCTGCAGAGTTTGGAACTGGGTTAGCTAAATTTAAACCAGTTGTATCAATTCCTGTACCTACAAGTGTACCAAATCTAGAGTCAGCTAATGTCATAATGTAACCTGATGGTTCATTTGTTTTAGTTGTACCTAAATAGTTCAATGTTTCTGGAGTAATAGTTGTTGAAGCACCTTGTTTCAAAGTGATAGTACCATTTCCACCTAAACTTAATACAGGTAATTTACTTGTACCACGAGGTAAAGTAACTAACTTATATTTCATCATTTGTGTCTCATCAGTAAACGCTTGAAGTAATGGTTGTTTTTCAATTGCTTCACCATAAAATGCTGAACCAGATGGGTGAGTTGGGTTGTATAAAGTGTAATCCACTTCATCATCTGCTAATGAAAATTGTGTAATTTGGAACGAACCATCATTACGAGCCATTAACTCACGACCTTTTTTTGTTAGGACAGCGTCAATTGTTACTAATTGGTTATCTAAAAATGACATATTAATTTGTGTTTATGTTTATAAATATTTAATTTTTTATTTTTCTATTAAGGTCTATTACCGTATGTTGAAGTTATATATTTAGCTTCTTGAGTGATCAATGGTTTAGGATATAAAGTTGTAGCGTATCCTGATGTGACGCTAAAGTTTTGCCATTTATCCCCATACATTACTACTTGATTTGATGGTACTCCTTTTGTTAATAACATACCATATCCTAAATAATAAGGTAATGAAGATCCAGCTGCTCCTATAATATGTGTGTAATTACTTATACCAGGAACATAACTAATTGGTGATACAAAATTAAGTATTGTATTTGGTGTGTCTTTAAAAATTATAAATGATATATTATTAGAACCAGATGTTATTCTTTCTATTCTATCTATCTCAAATGGATAACCAACTTGGAATAAATTAGAACCATCAGCTATATTTTTTAAACCAGTTTTATTAGAGTAAAGACCTAATGAAGTATTAACACCATCAGCTTCATATAAACTAACAAACCATCTATCACCATCAACTAAACTAGAAGAAATTTCTATCATAGCTGTACTATTCACAGCTAAGGAACCAGTTTGTTGAGTTGATCCTACTCTAGTACCTAATGGTATGTATAAATCAACTGATTGGCTTGTTTCATAGAATTTTACATATGGTGTATTAGGATAAGTTAGAGAACCAGTAACATAAAACAAATCATTATATACACCATTAGGTATTGGGTTATAATAAGATGAAATCCAATAAGAAGCATCTTCTAAAACTACTCCTGAGTATAATGACTGAATTCTAGCGTTTAGTCCATTTGTAGCACCATATGATTTTTGTTTTATAGTGTTTAAATGATAAAATGCTCTATCTAAAAACCAATAATAATTATCATCATCTGGTGGGATAATAAACACATCATCTCTATCTTTACCAATCAAATATATGTTTCCCATACTAAATGTTCCACCATATGAGTTTTCAGGATATCCTCCTCCACCAAAGTTGAATTCATAAATGCAACTATCAAAGTTATCAATTGCTGCTTTTAAACCATATGATTTATCTCCAATATATGAACCTGATGCTGGTGTGTAGTCGGTAAATGTGTAACTAGTTGATGTTGAACCGTCATATCTTCCATTTATATGACGTGTGTAATCATAAGTAAAGTCTTGGAATTGAATACTTTCAGTTACATAAACACTTGTTTTTGATAATGCAACACCATTTAAAAGTGTTTGTTTATTTATCAAACTAGAGGTTGGAGCTGTAGAGACATTATTTAATGTTGGGTTATAACTTACATTCCAAACTGATTGTGAATAAGAACTGGTTTGGTCTTGATTATATCTTGTATATGGGTTATCATTTTTAGTTATAAAATCAGTATAGTAATCAATTAATGAACCAGATAAAACACCGGTAAAGAAATCTCTATCATCAGATTGTAATATAACAGGACCAACATTGGTTGATTGTGTGAAATTATATACAGGGAAGGTATAACCACCTGGATTGCTACCTGTTATAGATAATAAATCAATAGACTCACTATAATTATTATGTTTCGCAGCTGATGGATCAATAATTTCCTCATTTGATCTTTCTAATAGATGTGGTCTAATAGTGATACCAGTAACTAAGTCAGTTCTAGCTGGTGTAAAGTCTTTTAATGTTTTAAATAATGAATTATGGAAATAATCAATTAAACTGATGTAGTCTTTATAATTGTATTTATTAACATATTTTTTAAAGTAATCAGTTCGTAATGTATCTAACTCACTATATCCTGTTCCTGATGGATTACCTATAATATCATCTACATTATATAATGAACCTAATTGAGCAATAATGTCTCTATCAATTTCATCTTGAGGTGATAAACCCGCGTCTAACAAATGTATATCTTTTGTTATTGTAGTTGTAGGTTGTATCTCAATACTTTTATTTGGTAATAACTGTGTTCCGTAAGTGCTTCCACTTGGAATTCTAACTTTATCTGTCACTGGGTTAGCGTATCCTGAGTTAGCAGCATTTGCGTAGTATGTTTCTGTAAATGAAGTATAATTATTTCTATTAGGGAACGAAGCAAATGAAGCTGTAAAACTTTGTATTGCCTGGTCAGGAGCA
>Ga0222713_10003563_pt1 | contig 16087 bp, 15 predicted proteins | sample C33_649DmetaG_FD_165061 | JGI IMG/M metagenome (GOLD analysis project Ga0222713, IMG submission 165061) | Estuarine water microbial communities from San Francisco Bay, California, United States - C33_649D | ecosystem: Environmental > Aquatic > Marine > Unclassified | place: USA: California...
GCTTCTTTTATTAATTTTTTAGGAGCTGTAACAGAATTATTTATAATTATATTTTTATCTCTTAATATTTCTAATTTTGCATTAGCAACACTATTTAATGAGTAATAATATATAATATTTGATGTAATAGTATTTAATATAACATTACTATCAATATTAATATTATTTTGATTAATATTAATAGTTGATTTATCACATAAGTTAGAATTATATAAATATGTTTTAAATGAATTTTTTACATTAATAGTAAATACATCATCTATAGGATTATACGTAATAAAATTATCATTATTTTTAATATCTAAATATTCGCCATAATTATAATTTAAATACTCAGGTCCTTTGTATTGATTACTATAATTATAATTAAGATTATATACTTTAGAAATATCATTAACAAAATTAATATTATAATTTTTAATAAAACTACTAGTATTAATTATTATAGTATCAATCTTATTAAAAATAATTTTTTCATTTTCTGGTACATATATAGTATTTTCATTATTAAATGAAAATACTATAGGTTCTAAATTATAACTAATATTATTAAAAATATTAATTAAAGAATCTGTATTAGTAAAAGTAATATTAGATGATAAAATATTAGTAGATATATTATTTGTAGTTATAGAAGTATTATAATTATAAAATAATTTATAACTTATAAAATTATCAAATGATATTGTTTTATTAACAATAAATTTAGAACTTTTTTTATAATTTTCTATAATTTTTTTATTATTATTATCTATTAAAGGCATATTTATGCTATCTATAGTATAATCTATACCAGTATAGTATGTATTATTAGATACATAAGAATCTTTTGGTTTAGCATACATATTGCTAGCAATAACAGTAATATTAACAATATAGTCATTTAAATTTATTTCATCATATTTATTAGTAAATTTAATACAAGATTCATTAGTGATACCAACAATATCTAAAGATGTTTCTGGTAATAATTTATTAAAACCTATACGAGCTCCTTTTCTTATTAATCCGTTTTCATCAATACCACTAATAGTTAAAACAGGCGTAATTTTATCTGGAACATAACTATTATCATAAGAGACAGCAGTATTAATAGTAAAATTATTATTATCATCGACACCATTTATAATATAATAAATACTGTTTGAACCATTTTTTTTATGAAGATTTATCATAGGTGATTTTTCATGTCCAGTTATTTGTAACCCATAATTATTAATATCTTCGATATGTAAAGAAACATTATCTACAATAGGAGCACCAGTTATAACATTTCGAGAAGGATATTTACTACCACCAAGATGAGTATAACAAGATGAAAAATCATTTGAATTAATATGATAAAATGACATAAAAGGTATATATGTTTTATCATATACTTTATCATATGATCCAAATTCTAAAAGAGTATTATTATTATACCCGCTTACATTAAAAGATACCATATTTTTTATATTACCAGTATAATCATTATTATTGTAAGTACCTAATTCTATTGAAGCAACAGAATTATTATAAGAAGTAGATGCAAAACGAGTAATAGGAGTATTTCTATTTTTTTGATATACTATTAATGGAGTTTCTACTGTTTTACTTTGAAGTTCATTAATATGATGTAAAAACCAGTCTTCTGAATAACCAATTAATGTAGATTTATTAGGTAATATTGTTATTTTTTCAGCATTTATAACAATATCATTTTTATTAGCATTATTTGTAACTGTACCACTATTTTGACTTGAATCAGAAGGTAATTCATTAATTAAATTTGTAATAGCATTAGAAGAATATTGTATGCCATTTAATTTATATGTATAATTACAATTATTAGTATCAATAATATTAATATTACCATATACTTCTAAATCGCCATAAATTGACATAGCAGCATTTTTATTAAATTCATAATTACCATCGCTTTTATTAATATCAATATGATATGAACTATCTGTATTATAATAAATTGATATAGCTTTTTTTTGTTCCGGATCAGGATTAATAGTATTATTAGTATATCCAAATTGCAAAGGTCCAATTAAATTTTCACTCGCTGTACCTGAAATATCTAAATGATTTTTATACATGTACCATTTAAAATTATTTTTATCAAATCCAGGTATAGCTTCATAATCACAAATATCTATACCACTATAGGAAGCATTATTATTAACACCTCCTCCTCTTTTACCTCTATAAATTCTAATAATAGAGTTATTATAATTAGTAATAGCATTATTTCTTATTTGCAATGGTACAACAGATGATTCATTTAACCAGCCTATAGATATATACTTATTTGTATAAATTCCTGTTTTATCAGGTTTATTTTTAAAACTTTCTATAGAAATATTATTTTCATAATAAACATTTGCATTAATACCACCATTAACATTAAATGTTTTTAATTCATCTTCATTTAATATATTGATGTTTTCTTCTAAATAATTAATACAATATTTAACAACATCTTTATCATACATATTGTATATTTTAGTATTATTTCCAGCAATACCATAAATAAAATTATTAGATTTATAAACATTTCCATTATTATTTCTAATAAATATATCATTTGTAATAATACTTCCATATACATCTAAATCATATAATGGTCTGCTTGTATTAATTCCTACCTTATTATTTTGATTAATAGATAATGTAATATTTTCATTTAAATTCTTAGAACTTCTATTTGCAATATTTCTACCAGGTATAAAGTAAATATTATTATATTTATCAGCACTTTTACTTGTATTAATAATTAAACTATTATCTCGTTCAGATGGTTTATCATTATATTTGGAAAGATGCCCTATATAAGCAGATACGGTCTCATTTTCATCACTTTTATCATGTAAGACTAATTCAAATTTCTCATCTTCTTTTTTAACAATATTTAATTGTTCTAACATATCATCTTCGCTTTGTACACCTACACCTAATTTATTTGGAACAATAAGATTAGAACCAGAAAAATTAATAATATTTTCTGAAGCAAAAAATAGAATACTATTACTTTCATTATATGTGTGAGAAATATTACAAGATTCATATAAATCAGGACTAAGATATATTGGAGTTACATTTAAAATATTTACTCTTTTATTATCTATAATTAAATTATTTGCATCAGTAATATGTATTTTATTATTAATAAGAAGTTCACTATTAATATCAATATTTGCCGATGAAGAGAATATAGTATTATCATTAAAAATAGCATTATCAATTTCAATATTAGAAGCATATAATGATTCAAATATAGCACTATTTCCGGTTATTGTTGATGTAATAAGATTACTATTAATTATTACATTATTGCTAAATTCATATAAATCGCCAAAAAAAATTCCTTCTTTTATTTGTGATGCATCAAGTGAATAACCTTGGGAACGAATAAATAAATTATCTATAGGAGTGTATGAATTAGTAAAATAATCAAATATAAGTAAATTATCAACCACAGCAATACCATTGATTTCTAATTTAGCATATTGAGAAACATTAATAGAACTTATTTTATTACCTGTTTTAATATATTTAGAAAAATTATAAAGATTAGTTTTACTAATACCCATACCTATATTTTTTTTCTCATCAATAGTCATTGCAGCTTGTATTGATGTATAATTATAATTAGGAAATGCTACACCATTTTCATATAACTTATTAATTTCTGCTGTTTTAACACCAACGTGAAATTCTAAAGGCATTCCTTCTGTTGTAGTAACAATTGCGGGTGATTTATAATTACCACCTATTATGCCTATACGTATTTTACCCCCTCCTAACTCTAATTCATCATCTGATATAGAAGAGTTTCTAATTGAAAATTGAATATTTTCAACAGTATTATTAGTAGTTTCTACTACACTCAACGCATTTTTATTATTTGCTGTAACAGAATTTCCTCCTATTGTAAGATAAGAAGGTGTATAAATATTATCAACTATAGAAACAGCCGAACCGCCAATATTTATAATATTAGTTTTATATGTACTTTTGCTAAATAAATCTTGTTTATTGTTAATAGTTGTAATAAGATTGCTAATAATATCCGCATTAATATTACTTGCTAATGTAATATTATCAAATTGAAGACCTTTCGCAATAATATTACCAGAACATACTATATTATTATCCACATAAAGTCCGGCATTATATAAATTATTATTACTATTAAATGTACTTCTATTAGTATTAATAGCGACCCCTTGATTATTTACTATCATATTATAGCGCTGATCCATAACATTACCTGTTGTATTCTCTCTCTCGCCAACAACTAAATATTCACTGCTTTTAAGATTTAAATTATATAAATTAGAAATTGAAGAAAATCCTATACCCAAAGAATTAACTTCTAAAGTAGTTGGAATAAAAGGATTATTAACATTCATATTACTTCTATATTAAATAAACTATACTTATTAAAACAATATAAAAATATCTTTATATTATATTTATTTTTATTACTATGAATAAAAAATGATTGTTTATATATTTTATTATATATAAAATGAAGAGAATTGAAAATATTCATAATAAAACAAAAGAAATAGATAGCGAGAATACTCCTTATAATAATAAAAATGTAATATTAACAGAAGATAATTTACTTCAATTTTTTAAAGAAAATGGCTTAGAAAATATTAAATTTAATAATATAAATTTATATCGTGTCGCCTTTATTCATAAATCATATTGTACTATGAAAAATCACGATTTTGATAAAAGTAATGTTAATTGTCCTTCTGATTGCATTCCTTTACAGGATATGTCATATGAAAGATTAGAATTCTTAGGAGATGCTATTTTAGGAATGGTAGTAGCATCATATTTATATAATAGATTTCCGGATCAAAATGAGGGATTTTTATCTAAAATAAGAACTAAAATAGTAAATGGTAAAATGCTTGGAAATCTTTCAGATAAAATTGGTTTTCCGAAATATGCTATTATTTCTAAACAAGTTGAAGAATCAGGTGGTAGAAATAATTATAAAATTATGGAGGATATTTTTGAAGCATTTATTGGAGCAATTTATATGGATTATCAACTTGAACAAGATAATCCATTAATGCCAGAACACATTAAAATAAATCCTATGTCAGGTACTGGTTTTTATATAGCCGAACAATGGATTATTTATATTATTGAAAATTATATTGATATGAGCGAATTAATTGCTAAAAAGAATAATTATAAAGATATGTTAGTATCGCATATGCAACATCAATTAAAAGATGCACCGGTATTTTATGAATTAAATGTTTTTAATAAAGATAATGTAAAAAATTTTACTTATTGTATCAAAGATAGAAATAATTCTGTAATAGGAATGGCTACAGGATTAACAAAAAAAGAAGCAGAAAATAATAGTGCTAAAGAAGCACTAAAATATTATGGTATTGATTGTAATAGTATGTAATAGTATAAAAATTTAATAACTTCTTGAATATTTAATATTTTTTCTATAACTAATAGAACCATTATTAAGAGTTAAATTAGTAGTATTAGAATGATCGGTATAATTCATTCCGTGTTTTAATTTTGGTGTAAGATATCCACAAGAATAACAATTACCAGAATTATAGTATGCTTGATTGATATCATTAACAATTATTTTATTTTTTATATCATATTTATAATCTAAAGATGATAGACATGATGCATAGTTCATATATATCATATAAGATATTAGTATAGTAATATATTTATTCATTTATTATATATATATAAATGTTAATATTTATATACATATAATATGGAAATAACACATTTGGTATTATCAGGAGGAGCATTAAAAGCTCTATGTTTTATTGGAGTAATTCAATATTTGTATTTAGAGGATATGGTAAAAAATATTAAAAATATTTCTGCGTGTTCAATGGGTTCTATAATTGGTATGATGCTTGGTTTTAAAATACCAGTTGAAGATATGGAAAAAATATTTTTAAAAATTTTAAATGATAAAAAAACATCTTATGTTGATAAAAAAGAATATTTAAATATATTTTATAAAAGCGGAATAGTATCTTCTTATATTTATATGGAAGAAATTAAGAATTATATTAAAGAACGCGATGGTATTAATGATATAAGTTTTATAGAATTTAGTAAAAAATATGGTATAAATTTATATATGAGTTTAACAAATATATACACAGCTAAAAATGAAATTTTTTCTGTTGATACAACACCTGATGTTTCAGTATTTAAAGCTTGTTCAGCATCAATTGCAATACCTTTATTATATCAACCAGTAAAAATTAATGGTTATTATTACTTGGATGGTGGTTTAACTAATAATTTACCATTAGATGTTTTTAATAATGTTCCAAGAGAAAATATATTAGCAGTTGTTATAGATAAAAATAAAAAACTTGATCCTGAAACAATTATTGAAAAAAATACTAAACCTAATTTATTAATGATTATTCAACAAATATTTTTATTATTAAATGATTCAAGACATACTAATGTTTTAGTATATAAAATAGATAATAATTGCACATTAATAATAAGAAATTCACCACTTAAAGGATGGATGAAATTTAAAATAGGTATTGATGGTAGCATGGTTAAATTATCACAAGAACAATTAGATAATATGATTTTTATAGGTTTTGATAATGCTTTTAATTATATGAATGATAGAAAAGAAAAATATAATAAAAATATTGAAACAAGATTAAAAAATCTATTATAATAGTAAATGGTTGATAGGTTATCACAATTACATTCTTTGCCCAATAAAATATCTAATGCACCAAATATGCCACATATTTTTATTTTAGATTTAGATGGAACTATTATAGGAGATTGTTCTTATCAATGTGAAATATTCAATATACAAAATATATTAATTAGAAATAAAATTCAAGGGATTAATGATTGTAACAAATCATTAAAACAATGTTATCAATCGTGTTCTAAATTAATACGACCTGATTTTAAATATTTTATAAATAATATGAGGTCTATTTATCCTAACAGTTTATTTTATATTTATACAGCATCAGAAAAATCGTGGGCTTTGAAAGAAATTGCTATTATTGAAAAAGAAAATAATATTAAGTTTAATAGACCTTTATTTACACGCGAAGATTGTATAAAAGGTAGTGATGGTAATTTATATAAATCTGTTGAAAAAATACTACCAGTAATATTGAAAAAATCTAAATTAAACAAAGTAAAAAATATCAAAAAATTAATCAAACCTAATATTTTTATAATTGATAACAATCCTACATTTATTGATTATACTGATAATCTATTAATATGTCCAACATATGATTATATAAAATTCAATAATTTATGGGATATAATACCAAATAACTATAATACTATTAAAGATTTAAAAAATTATATATCTAATTTGATTTCAGAAAAAAAATTATATGGTAATAAAGGAAAGAAAGATATTGTATTAGAAAAGATTCATAAATGGTTATATAAAAAATATAAAATTATAAATAAAATAAATTCTAAATTTGAAAATGATACATTTTGGAAAGATTTAACAAATATTATAATTAAAAATAAGATAGAAGTATTTAATAGAAAGAATATAGTAATAATACGTAAATTACTATAAATTTTTTCTTATTTTTTTAGTTGTATATATATAATATACATTATCTATATTATCTACAGTCATTTCATTTATAGGTTTTTTAAATTTTTTGACACATTCTTTCGCCATCTTATAAAAATCTTCTTTACTAACATTATCATAATTTACTTCAGACTTATTCCATGCTTTTTTTGCATCTTTAATCATTTCAGCATAAGCCATATCTTCGTTTATACGAATTAAATGTTGTATTTCATCTATTCTTTTTTTATTTACCCACATTTGATAATGATTTAAAAAATGTTTTTTAAATATATTCTCATATATTTCTTCATCTTTTTGTTTTTGAGTAGTAATTCTTTTAGGTACTTCTTTTTTTTTATTGCATCTTTTTGTTATCTTATTGCAAATCTTATTTTCAGAAGCACAGTCTTTCTTACAAGGATTTTTTTTTAATTGTAAATCATTTTTTTGGATAACCATTTTCATATAGTTTTTTAATTGAACATACTTACCTTTATATTTTATATATTCTTTAGAATCTTTACGATATATATTTCTTTTTTGTTTTCCAACAATTTCTGAACGCACTAAAGTATATTTTTTTGCATTTTTTGCTTTTCTATCTTTTTCACCAATATGTTGTTTATGTAATAAATCCATATATTACCTAATATATATACATATAAAAATTGTTATAATATGGAAATATTCAAACGTCTTAGTAGTTTATTATAAAATGTTTTGTTGAATTTTGAAACAGTACCGTTTTCATATTCTTGAATAATCTTTACATTTACATTCAACATTTGAGCCAAAACTGATTGTGATATTTTTCTGGCATTTCGAGCATCGCGTAAAGCAGCGGATTGCATAGGTGTGATTTTTTCTAATTTTGGAATATCATCGTCATTAAGTGCTTGAAATTCTTTATTACCAGGGTTGTTTTGTTTTCCTTTATTACTTGAACTAAAATGTTTCTTGTTATGAATAGTAACAGTTGTCCAATCTTGGCAATCTGGTGTCTGCATATGTCTATAATATGCTATTGTTTTATTCCTATATTGTTTTAGAATTCATAGAATATAAAAAATAAATCTTCACGAATGTAATTAAATTAAAACTTAAATCGTCTTGCATGAATCGGATAATGACTATTTTTATCCCATGCATTTTCCCAATAGGTTTCATCCGGTATTATTAGACATTGATTTTGCTTACATAATATACTAAATATACTTTGATCATGGCGATGTTCAATAAAGAATTCTGTATTTGGAATGATTGATGGTGAATCATCTATATATCTATAGTTATCTATTACACAAGTATTAAGCCATTTATAAAAAAAGTTATAAACCGCATCTGTATTATGAATGATAATCACTCCTGCTACAATCTGATATGATGATAATTCTTCTTGTTTCAAGAAATTGAAATAATGCATCAAATCCATTTTTGTAAAAGATTTTACCATATGCGATAATTCAAAAGAAAGGATACCAGATGGATGATTTTTAACCATTTCACCATATTCTTTAAGTCTATTAATTCCCGATGTATTCAAAGAACACCCAGCATCACAATAAACAAGCACACTTCCTTTTGGAGTTTTTTTTAGCGCTTGAAGTATAATTTGTGGTTTCCATATCCAATAGCCATATCCGCGTTTATTTTTTGTTATGAAGTCCATGTGTTTTTCTACAAAATCAATATCTAAATCATTTTCATTCCAAGCAAATATATTATTAAATAAATTAAGATTAATTGCTTCTTGTTTTATTCGATTGAGAGTTTTAGTGTATTTAGTGTCGGCAAATGTAACAAGATTAAAGTCCATTTTTTTATATAAGAACATATTATATAAATTCTTATATAAAAAATATTGAAAAAGAACTGGTCTTCATCAAGAAAATTATTTTTGAGGAGTTCGACAAATTTCTGGAAATGAATAAAAAGTAAAAAATATTTTTTTCTTTTTTTTTAATTTCTTATTTTTTATTTTTTTAATCGCTATCTTCTTCTACCACCATAGATACCTTTGGCTTTCTTCCCTTCTTAGAAGGTTTCTTGACAATCAATTCAGGAGCATCGTCATCTTCTACTTGAATATTATCTTCGGTTACGATTTCTTGTGTTATCTCTGAAAAGTCTTCCTTCTTAATCTCGGTTTCTTCCGTCTCATCAGTATTAGAGATTACTACGTTTTCAGTTTTTGCTTCGTGCCAGAGAGCAATCGCCATTTTGAAAATCTCTTTGTTGTCAACATCAGGATTAGTAATGCGAAGTTGTTGTATTTTGTCGGCTACAAAGAGATTATATGCGGAAGGAGCACGCAATTTGATGATATTGCCGTCAGCATCGCGTTCGCGTTTTGCCCTGGGCTTCTTTGGCTTTACCTCACCATTAGCATCAAGTTTCTCTTTTTTTACCTTCATAGGTGTCTGTGCCAATTTGACAGCCTTGTAGGAATCCGAGAATATCTTCTTCATTTCAGCGAGACCATAATCCAAATCGAGATTGATATTCTTCTGGAAAGCTTCGATGATAGCGACAGTAGAAACAGATGCCATTTCGATGTTAGAGAAAGTTGAATTCAACTATGTGATTTGAACGAGTGTGTTATTTACCTATTGAGGTGATAAATATTATATTATTTTATATCAATTTTTTTTTTATTTATCAATTTTTAGAACAAATTTATTTAGACAAAATGTTCTGAATTTTACTGTTATTATAAAAATATGATTAAATAATTATCAATTGTTTTTTAAGAATGAATAATTCAGAATCTGGTGTTTTAAATACTTGTCCTATTTGCTTTGAAGGAATTTATTTTCCGATGGAAATTCAATGTGGACATATCTTTCATACTCATTGTATCTATAAATGGTGTAATACAGATAATTATACATGTCCTTGTTGTAGAAAAGAATTAGTAATGAATGGCATTGGCATGATTAAAAATATAAAAAGTACATAATGCAAATAATTTGCAAATAATATTAACCTTTCTAAAAAATCTAAAAAAATAAAATTATGTACTTTTTTTATATTCTTCATGGACCATTAGTTAATTTTTTACATCTTTATACATAAAGAAATGACATTATAATAAGATTATTTAATGATTTATATTAGCTTTGATATTGGTGTTAAAAATCTTGCTCTTTGTATTTTAAAATATGAAGAAACAATTACTATTTTAGATTGGAAAATTATTACTTTAGCAGAAACTAAAAAAGAAGCTAAGGATATTAATGATTTGTCTGAAATTATTTATATGGAAATGGATGCTATTATAGGTAATTTAAAAGATGCAGGGTATAATACAATTGATTATGTACTTATAGAAAACCAACCATCTAATCTTAATGGTGTTATGAAAACTGTTCAGCATATAATTTATTCATATTATAATTTACTTAAATATTGGGATGGGTTAGTTAAAAAAGTAGTATTAGTTAATGCTTCTCTTAAATTAAAGAACCATACATATCAACCATCTATAGTTATTAATAAAGAGACTTCAAAAAAAACTTTTAGAAGAGATAAATATAAAAATAATAAGCAAAATAGTATTGAAATTTGCAGAGAATATATTAAAAATGATAATTTTTTAATAGAACTTTTTAATAATAATAAAAAAAAAGATGATTTGAGTGATTCGTGTCTTCAAACTGTTTCATATATTCGTAATGATATTAAAGGTGATAAATTAATAAAATTAGAAAATATTTCATTAGATTCTAATAATTTTATAGAACTATAATATTTAACTAATAAATATAAATGCGTTTTTTTTTCATATAAAAATAAGATATAAACAATTAATACAGACTTATATACATAATTAATGGCTACTTTTAATTTAAATAATAGAAATGATAATTTAATAGAAATAAATAAAGATAATTTTACATCTAAATCTCCTTTTAGCTTTAATATTCCTTCAAAAAAAATCAATAAATTAAGTAATAATGATAATAGTTTATTTAATAGAAAAAAAGTAAGTAATGAAGTATTATCATCTCGTGGTTCTTCAAGAGCAAGTTCTATAAGCGGGGATAATACATCTGAAAGTTCTGGTAATAGTAGTAGCAGCGGAAGTATAATAAGTTCAAAGAAAAATAAGAATAAAAAGAGTAAATCGCGGGCACCTCCAAGTGAATCATCCGAATATTCAGATGAATCATCGGAAGTAAGTAATGATAAATATAAAAAAAACCGTGATAATGCAAGTTCATATGCTTCTTCTGAAATAGATGATGAATCAGGTAGTAGTGCGAGTGAATCATCTGGAACGTCTTCTGTAGAAGAATATAAAAAGAAAAAATATAGCGCTAAAGATGAATTAAATGAGAAACGTGAATTATTATATCAAATGGATAGACTGGAATCAAAAGGTTTTAAATTACCTTTTAAATTTAATATGCAATCTGATATTAACGATATGAAAAGCGAATATAATAGAATTATTAGAGAAAAAGAAATAGATACCAGTATTCGTTTTCAGCGTAAAATGCTTATGGCATTTATTACAGGAACAGAATATTTAAATACACGATATGATCCTTTTTCAATTAAATTGGACGGATGGTCTGAACAAGTACATGATACAATTAATGATTATGATGATATATTTGAAGAATTATACGGCAAATATAAATCATCGGGTAAAAAGATGGCGCCAGAATTAAGATTATTTATTAGTTTATCTGGTAGTGCTTTTATGTTCCATTTAACGAATAGAATGTTTAAAGAACAGCCTCTTCCAAATATTGAAGAAGTATTAAAATCAGATCCGGAATTAATGAAACGATTTCAAAATGCTGCTACTAAACAATATGTAATGGGAAATACAGGTACTCCGATGAATGGAATGAATGGAATGAATGGTATGAATGGGATGAATGGAATGAATGGTATGAATGGGATGGGAGCAATGGGTAATATAATGGGTGGTATGATGGGTGGTAATCAAGGTGCAAATTCATCTGGTGGAATATTAAATATGGTATCAAATTTATTTGGTTCATTAAATGAATCTCCTCAATATCCTCAATATTCTCCTCAACAATCTAATAAACCATTAGATGATATAAATAATATAATTAATTCAGTTCATGATAATATTAATTTAGATAATGACAATAATATTGAAACTTTATCTGTAAGTGATGAAGAAATTACATCTATAATAGAAGATACAGCAGATATCAAAATATTAAGAAATAATAAATCAAAAAAACAACTTAATACACGTACACTCAATTTATAAATACACAAATAATAAAATATATAAATAAGTTCCTCAAAAAACAGAACTACTATTTAACATCTCTTTACAGTGATAAATATTATATAAAGATTCTTTTAATATTAATATTAAAATATGATAACATTAGCATATTTATTTTTTTGGGAAGAAAATCTTAAAGAAGAGTATTATTTTACAAGTTTTATAAGACATCATTTTGGTGAAGTTAAAATAGTTAATATTGATGATAATCCAGATATATTATTAGTATCTGTTTTAGGAGGAAATATATCAATTGTTAAAAATTATAAAGCTAAAATTAAATTATTTTTTACAGGAGAAAACACAGCATATAATCCTTATCATTATCAATTTAATGATGATAAAACATTAAAAGAAAATTTTGATATTATAGTTGGCTTTAAATATAGTAATATTCGTTTTCCATTATGGATTACGTATTATAAATATTTAGATTATAAGGAAGATGAAGATAATATTCTTAAACATATTCAAGAATCTTATAATAAAAATATAAAAAAAGAAAAGAAATTTTTAACTACATTATTATCTCATAATGATAGTTATCAAAATAATATTAGACGATTTTTATATAGTATAATGTCTACATATAAAACAGTAATATGTGCGAGTACTTTATTTAATAATTATCCAACAATAGGTAATCTTCCTTCTGATAAAATAGATCATATATCTGAATCTGTTTTTAATATATGTCCCGAGAATTCTTATGGAGAAGGATATATCACAGAAAAAATTCTTCATGCATTAGAAGCAGGTACTATTCCAATTTACTGGGCATCTGAATATCCTGAATCAAATATTATCAATAAAAATAAATATATATTTTGTGATTCATCTGATTCTATAAAAATACAAAAAACTATAGATGATGCTGTTAATAATAAAGAAATAAGACAATCATATATAGATGGTGATGTTTTTACAAAAGATGCTGGTATTCACATTAAAAAATTTTATGATGATTTAAAAAATAATATTAAACAGCAATTAGATGAAAAAAATATACCTTACGATTATAGAATTTAACGAGATAGTTTTTTAAGATCTTTAGAAGATTTACTTAAAAATTTACCGATATCTTTAGATGATTTCATTAATCTTTTAGGACTTTTGCTAAGACTTGAAACAGGATTATAAATATCGCTTTTAATATCTTTTTCTACATTTTCAATATTTGAAATTACATATGAAACAGAATTAGTTAAAACAGGTATTATAATCATTGTAAGAATAGTAACAAAGAATAATATTAATTCAATGAATGTACCTACCATTATAATTTCACGACTTATGTCTTCTGAACATTTGCATTTTTCATTTATTAAATATCTAACATAGGTAAATGTAGTATAAATATAATAAATAAATATTAAATAAAATACTACTATTAATAATGAATATAACATAGCAATTACAGATCCTAGCATTTTACCAACCATTTCAATTGAAACGAAAGCAGTAAATAATAAAAATACTAATGCTACTATACTATATACTTTAATGAAATTTCTATCGGGATTATTGGAACAATCGCATCCCATTTGTTCCAATTTATTAGTATATAAATATATAATAGTAATTAATACGAATATTAATAAATTAATAATTAAACCTCCAATATATCTCATATTGATTTCTGACATTATCTGTTTATCTATCTATAATAAATATAATAATTTATTATTTTTTACCTGTTATATTATAAATTAAAAATTTGGACGAATTTTCTAAAATAGATAAATCCATATTTTTAAATTTATTAATAATATCATTATTTTTATTATATGACATTATTATAATTATATCTTCTAATAATATATCTATTATATGTCTATATCTTCTCTCCGATATATTTATATATTCTATTAAATATTTATAAATAGTATTAAGTAAATTATCTATTTTAATATTATCAGCAATAAGTAATATAAGAATATTAATTGTAGTATTATTTTTTTTCTTCCATTTTACATAATCGCAATATAAATTATAAATATCTGAATCTTCTTTACCTGTCATAAGATCATTTTCAAGAATATATGACATAGGAATCCATTCTTTATTTTCAATAAAATTATTCCAATATAATTCAGTATTTTTATGAACTATCTCTTTATTTAAAAAACCAAAAATATTAAGATATAAATTTAAATTAGTTGCCTCGCTTTTAATAATAAAATTATATAGGATTATAAATAATTCTTCATCATCATTGTTATGTTTTATAATATCTTTTATTTTAATAAAAATATCATCTTTTTTACTCTCTGTCAATTTATTTAAAAAACTTATAAATTCTCTTTTAATTTTGGACTTATCTGTAAAATCGCTTATTATAATATGGATTTTATTTTTAACAACAACTTCTTTATCATATTTTTTCTTTTTATCCCATATTAATTTTGAATTATAAACACCATTAAAACACGGTAATTTTCCTATTTCATTAGCACGATTTAAATATACACTTGGAATATCAGATAATTTTATATTTTTTAATCTATTTATAAATAGATTATTAGATAAAACAATATTATTATTCATAGTATATAATAATAATTATATCACAATATCTTATATACGAAAAAAAATGATATAAAATATATATATATATTATATAATATTCATATCAACATAGATGAATAATCATATTAAATTATTAAATAATCTATATGATATTTATGAAGATAGATTAATTTATCGTACAATTATAGTAACAAATAATATTAAGGATAGTATCGAATTATATAATATTTTAGAAGATGCTGATTATTCTGTTCTTATTGTTGATAAAATAAAAACTAATATTAATTATAAAGAAGTTGATAAAAGAATTGTCATTATTACTTATAATAAATTTAAAAAATTTATAGAATATTTAAATAATAAATATGGTAAAAATAATACATCATATAATCTTGTATTATTTTCTGATAATATTGATACTGAATATATATATGATTTAGAATGTTTCTATGATAATATTAGTAATACAAAAGATTCATAAATAATATTATTTAGGTATTATTTTCTAAATACCTTATGTTGATAGATTCAATATATTCATACCATTCTTTAATTATTTTTCTATAAAAACTATTTTGTTTATATTCTATCGAAGATTCGTATATAGAACAATTTATATAATTTTTGTTTTTAGATAAATTTTTTTCATAGAAATATTGGTATATTTCTAACACATT